>Ga0210403_10003113_pt1 | contig 14715 bp, 9 predicted proteins | sample IncBWC19MmetaG_FD_150863 | JGI IMG/M metagenome (GOLD analysis project Ga0210403, IMG submission 150863) | Forest soil microbial communities from Barre Woods Harvard Forest LTER site, Petersham, Massachusetts, United States - Inc-BW-C-19-M | ecosystem: Environmental > Terrestrial > Soil >... | reverse complement strand
GATGAACGAAAAGCCCTGAAGGGCGAAGACACAGTTCCTTACAACCGAGTTCAGCTATACCCGATTCCCCGCCCCCATCCGGACGCTCGAATCGATCGAAGCCGCATAGAATCTAATTAGGAGAGCCCCTTGATGCCTGAAATCAAAACTGATACCAAGACCGCCGCCGCTCCGTCGTCCGTCGCCGCGTCCCCAGCCGCCTCCAAAAAGAAGGCCCCCGGCCTCTCTTTCCGTCGGCTGTTTACCAAGCCCGGCGTCTCTCCCTACGACGAAGTCGAGTGGGATCTCCGCACTGCTCAGATCACCGACTCCCATGGCGGAGTCATCTTCGAACAGAAAGACGTCGAAGTCCCCAAAGACTGGTCGATGACCGCGACCAACATCGTCGCCAGCAAATATCTGCACGGCAAGATCGGCACTCCCGAACGCGAAACCGGAGTCCGCCAGCTCGTCTCCCGCGTTGCAGAAACCATCCGCGATTGGGGCATGGCGCAAGGCTACTTCCGCACTCCGGAAGACGGCGTCACCTTCCACGACGAACTCGTGCACATCCTCATCCGCCAGTACGCGGCCTTCAACTCCCCCGTCTGGTTCAATGTCGGATGCGACCGCATCGAGCCCAACTCCGACGGCCGCAACTGGCACTGGAACCCGCAAAGTCAGCAAGTCGAATTCGGTGTCACCGGATACAGCAAGCCCCAGTGCTCCGCCTGCTTCATCAATTCGGTGAAAGATTCACTCGACTCGATCCTGACACTTGCCAAGACCGAAGGCATGCTCTTCAAGTGGGGATCCGGCACTGGCACAAACCTCTCTCCTCTGCGCGGATCCACTGAAACTCTTTCCGGTGGCGGCACCGCCAGCGGCCCGCTAAGCTTCATGAAAGGATTCGACGCCTTCGCCGGCGTCATCAAGTCCGGAGGCAAGACCCGCCGCGCCGCCAAGATGGTCATCCTCAACGTCGACCATCCAGACATCGTCGAATTCATCGAGTGCAAGCAGAAAGAAGAAGCCAAGGCGCACGCCCTCGTCTCGTTGGGATACGACGGCTCCCATCCCGACTCCGACGCCTACTCCAGCATCTTCTTCCAGAACGCCAATAACTCCGTCCGCGTAACGGATGACTTCATGTACGCGGTAGTCCGCGATACCGACTTCTCGACGCGCAGTGTGACTGACAGTTCAGTCGTAAAGACCTACAAAGCGAAAGACCTGCTGCACAAGATTTCCGAAGCCACCTGGCACTGCGGCGATCCCGGCATGCAGTACGACACCACGGTCAATCGCTGGCACACATCGAAGAACACCGCTCGCATCAACGCCAGCAATCCCTGTAGCGAATACATGTTCCTCGACGACTCGGCCTGCAACCTGGCGAGCCTGAATCTGCTGAAGTTCGCCCCGAATGGCACATTCGACGTCGAGGCCTACCGCCATGCAGTAGACGTCCTCATCACCGCGCAGGAAATCCTGGTCGACAACGCCGGATATCCCACGCAAGCGATCATGGCCAACTCGCACGACTATCGCCCGCTAGGCCTGGGTTACGCGAACTTAGGCGCGCTACTGATGGCCGCAGGCCATCCCTACGACAGCGACGCCGGCCGCGACTACGCCGCCTGCGTGACAGCCATCATGTGCGGCGAAGCCTATCTGCAAAGCAGCCGAATCGCAGAACAGTGCGAGCCCCTGGTTCCAGCTACTGAAGCCACAAAGAAGAATTTGTCAGAAACAAACCTAGGCTCGAGCATGACTCGTGTGGCGACGGACGCCTCGTCCGTCTCGCGAAGCGAAGCGAGCGCCCCGACCACGATCCCAACCATGCTTGGCGGAGCCTGTCCCGGCTGGTACATCAACCGCGAGCCGTTCCTAGACGTCATCCGCATGCACCGCGCCTCAGTGAATGGAATCAACAAAGGCAATGTGCCGACTACTCTCTACGAAGCCAGCAAACAATGCTGGGACGAAGCCCTGCAGCACGGCGAAAAACACGGCTACAGAAACAGCCAGGTCACAGTCCTGGCCCCCACCGGCACCATCGGCTTCATGATGGACTGCGACACAACTGGTATCGAGCCCGATCTCGCGCTGGTGAAATACAAGAAGTTGGTCGGCGGCGGCATGATCAAGATCGTCAACAACACCGTCCCCACCGCACTCTTCAAGCTCGGATACACACACGAGCAGACCGACGCCATCGTCAGCTACATCGACGCCACGGGCACCATCGAAGGCGCGCCGCACATTAAAGATGACGACCTCGCCGTCTTCGATTGCTCCTTCAAGCCGGCGAAGGGCACCCGCTCGATTCACTACACCGGCCATCTCCGCATGATGGCCGCCGCTCAACCCTTCATCTCGGGAGCGATCTCGAAGACGGTAAATCTTCCCGAGAACGCGAGCATCGAAGACATCATGGACGCCTACCTCCAGGCCTGGAAGCTCGGCCTGAAGGCAGTCGCCGTGTATCGCGACGGCTGCAAGAAGAGCCAACCGCTGTCAGCCGCAGGCACAAAGACCGCAGAGTCCTCGGGCCGTGTGGGGACGGGCGCCTCGCTCGTCCAGGTTTTGGAAGAAGAAGATCTCAACGCCCCCCCGCGCGCCGTCCGCCATAAGCTGCAGGAAGAGCGCGCCTCGATCACGCACAAATTCAAAGTCGGAGACCACGAGGGATACATCACCGTCGGCCTCTATCCCAACGGAGAGCCCGGCGAACTCTTCATCACCATGGCCAAAGAAGGATCCACAGTCAGCGGCCTGGTGGACAGCTTCGCCCTCGCCGTCTCGATCGCCCTGCAACACGGCGTCCCGCTGAAACTGTTCTGCGAAAAGTTCGCCCACACTCGCTTCGAACCCAGCGGCTGGAGCGGCAACCCGGACATTGGCTACGCCAAGAGCATCATGGACTACATCTTCCGCTGGCTCCAGCTGCGCTTCCTGACCGGCCAGCAGCAGTTGTTGTTCGAGAATCTCAGGCTCAAACCGGCAGGAGCCCTACCGAGCCCAGACGGAGTCGGAGACGCAAACGGTTCCACGCCGCAACCGAGACCAGAGAACCGGGAATTGAGAACCGGTTCTCCCGTCCACGCCGCCGACGCTCTCTCAAGCATTGTCGACTTGGGCGACGCCCCCAGTTGCAGCTTCTGCGGCAGCATCATGACCAGAAACGGCAGCTGCTACCGCTGCATGAGCTGCGGCAGCACCAGCGGCTGCAGCTAGAAAGTTCGTGTAGGGTGGTCGTGTGGGGCGGGCACTCCTGCCCGCCAGGTTTTGCTCGCGTAGGGACAGCCGCCTTCGGCTGTCCAGCGGAGCAAAGTTCCGCCACGGTTTTGGTAAGGGACGGCGGCTTCCGCCGCTTAGGTTACTGCTGCGCGCAAGAACTTCAGGGGCTGAAGCCCCGATCTTAGGAACGCCTTAACGCGGCGCTGAAGCGCCGCTCTTCCACCAGCCACCACAGAGGGAGCTAAAGCCCGTTCGTTTTGTAAGACGCCTAACGCAGGCGTTAAAGGCTCGCTCTTCCGCGGCACTTTTGGGCCGCTCTCCGCGCTCGTTGCGACCGTCCTTCCAAGTTCGGCCTGAAACTTCATCCCATTTCCCACGGAGCAGTAGCGCTGGAGCTGACGCTGGCAATCTCATCGCGCCGAACAACGCCGCCGACAATCCCGTGGAAGAGCGGCCCTTCAAGGGCCGCGTCGAGGCCCCCGCAGAACTCGGGCCTTTAGGCCCCGTGTACCGTTTTGAAATTCTCCACAGGCCTATGTGACATCTCTCACCGACAACTCTCCTTGATTTACGCGAACATAGCGGAATGGACTCCGACCGCGTCTTCTTCGTCACCTCAATTACCGCCCATCGAATTCCGATCTTCCGCGCGAAACGACTGCTAGACTAGTGATCAAAACCCTCGCGCACTATCGCGATCAACAGAAATTTCTCCTCCACGAGTTCGTGATCATGCCCGACCACATCCACGTGCTACTCACTCCTGCGGAAGAAATCTCCCTAGAACGGGCGATGCAATTCATCAAGGGAGGATTCTCCTACCGACTGGATAAGCGCGGCTCCGTCTGGCAGGCGAGTTTCACGAATCATCGCATCCGCGATTGGGATGATTTATGAACGCCATCGCGATTACATACGGATGAATCCCGTGCGGGCACGGCTGGCACCGCGTCCAAATGCGTATCCGTATTCTTCAGCAACCGATGTATTGAGGATGGACCCGGTTCCACAGGGGCTAAAGCCCTGTGGTTATGAAGAAGCGCTAACGCGGCGCTAAAAGTGCCGCTCTTCCACCGCACTTTCGGCGGCTTTTCCACGGCACCATCGGCGGCTCTTCCACCATGGTCCGTGGCAGCCTGAATTTTTTCCCGCGATGCTTCGCCGCGGCGAAACTTCTTCTCTTCGTTTTTGTTATTTCGTGGCGCTAACGCGCTGAAGATTGTCCGCACCAACTCTCTCCATCCTGTCCGTATTTCGTAACAAATCCGATTCCCCCTGCACCAACGGCCCTTGCCTGGTTCACACTCTTGTGCCATCTTCCCCCAACACGTGCGGCGTCCCCAGGAAACGTTTTCGCCCCCTGGTGCACTATTAATCATTGCAGGAGCATGCTATGCCAACCGGCCTCGACAAGCTGCAACACATTGTTGTGTTGATGATGGAAAACCGGTCGTTTGATCACATGCTGGGATCGCTGAAAGCGGTGAATCCCAAGATCGACGGGTATGTTGACGGAGATCCATTCACCAACCCGGACGCAAACAACAATCCCGTCAAGCCTCAACCCAGCGCCAAGTTTCAAGGCCAGTTGCAGCCAGACCCGGATCATCACTTTCCCGCTGTCGACCTGCAAATCTTCGGCAAAGGCAGTGACCCGCATTCCAACGACCGCAAGCCGAACATGCAGGGTTTTGTGGCGAGCTATTTCAACCAGCAGCGCAATCTCGCGCACTCGCAGATGATCATGTATTACTTTCCGAAAGAGAACCTGCCTGTGTTGACTACGCTGGCCCTCGAGTTTGCCGTCTTCAACCGCTGGTTTGCGTCCATTCCCGGTCCCACTATATGCAACCGCGCCTTTGCCCATTACGGCACTTCGTTCGGCCGGGTGGATCTGAACCCGATCTATCCTCCGGAGACGATCAAGAGCGTCTACTCGCGGCTGATCAATTCGGATCCCAAACGCACCGCCAAGGTCTACTACTACGACACGACCAGTTCGACCATGGAGGTCGCGAACCTGCTCCAGAATCAGCCGGAACTGTTCGGCACCTACCAGCAATTCCTCGAAGACTGCGATAATGGCGACCTCCCCGACTACTCATTCATTGAGCCAAACTACAGCGATCATCAGGGTGACAGTGGTGCGCTGATTGCCAATGACCAGCACCCCGACCACAATGTGCAAGCGGGCGAAAAATTCATAGCCGAGGTCTATCAGGCAATCAAAAACAATCCCCAACTGTGGGAAAGCACCGCCCTGTTAATTACCTATGACGAGCACGGAGGAATCTTCGATCACGTGCCGCCTCCGAGCTGCGTTGCGGATAAATTCAAGGCCGACGGCAATGCCACCGAAGTCGGCGTGGACTTTCATTTCGATCGCCTGGGCGTGCGTGTGCCCACCATCCTGGTTTCTCCCTGGATTCCGGCGAATACAGTGGACAATCGCGTGTTCGATCATGCCTCGATTCCGGCAACGATCACGAAGTTCTTCCTCGGAGACTATTCCGCGGATCGCTCTCCGCGTGAGATCAACGCGGACATTTTCATTGAGCCGCAGGGACCCGCGGTCGATCCTGCCCGGAACCTGCTGTCGCTGGATGTGATGCGCACGGATTGTCCGGACTTCGACGTCTAGAGTTGACAAGGTGTCATTTCTGGCCGGTTTTGCCAGAAGTGGGGATTTTCAATAACGTGCGGCAGAGTGCCGCAGGGAAGGAGTCTTCCAACATGGCTCTCATTCACGTGCCGAACCCGCCGAAAAATGCCTACGACCCCGATCGCCCCATGGGGTCGCTACTGAAATCGCAGGTTGAACACATGCGGGAAGCGGAAAGCAAGCTTCCATTGCGGTATCGCCAGCAAATCGAAATCTATATCAAGGCCGTAAGAACCGAGGGAGAAGCCGCGCGCTACATTCAGGCAGTCACAAGAGCCATTCACCTTGCCCATGAGGATGCAGAACGGGAGCGACGGGCGCCAAAACCCGCAGCCAAACCCGTTATCGAGATTGCCGCCGTCGCCGACCAAGCCGCGGAACGGAAGCAAAACAGAGCGCGAAAGCGGCCCACCTCGAAATCCAAAAAGAGCCTTGGCGCCAAGCGGCGAAAGAAATAGCAGGAGGAAGTCCATGCGGTGGATCGCAGTAGTTCTTTTGTCGCTGATTTCGACACCGATCTTTGCCCAGAATTCCCAAGACGAAAGCTGGTTCCATGCGGATTTTCGTCGTGAAGGCGAACGCATCCGCGATGCCTGCAGGTTTTACAGTTTCATGAGTGTGGCTTATTGCGCCTACCCTCTGCTCACCGATCACCCGATGCACATCGCAGCCGGCAGCATGCCTCCACAGAACGGATTCGGCTTGGGCCTGGCGTACGTTGCGACGCGAAATACCGACAACTGGCGATTGAGTTGGAATGTCGACGCCGTTGGTGCTACAAGCGGAGCATGGCGCGCCGGAGGATATCTGAAGCTGATCCACACACCTGTCGAGCCCATTGTCGTCACCAAGCCCAGCCCTGGTACTCCCGAAAAAAAGCCAAAGAAACACGTCATCCTGGAGCATCCTTTTACAGTTTTCAATATCTACGCGCAGGCCATCTCGCTCAACAAGGTGAATTACTTTGGGCTCGGGAACGATTCCTCTCTCCTCGGCGCTTCCCTCTTTGGCATGACGCAGACCATCGTGGGCGCCAACGTGACCAAGCCTGTGTTCGAATTGCCGGCGCTCAGCAAGCTGAGCCTCTCCCTATTCGGAGAGATCAACGGACGGTTCGTGAGTATTCGCAGCGAGAGTAGTTCGACCGTGCCATCGATTTATTCCGCGTACAACAATGCAACCGCGCCTGGACTCTCCAGCCAGCCGGCATTCGTACAATTTGGCCAGGGAGTCCGCATCAAGCCGGTGATCGGGGATCATCTGGAACTGAATTACGCGGGCAGTCTTCAGGAGTTCGTGGCGTCGTCAAACTCCGGGAACACTTTTGAACGATGGAACGTCGATCTAAATCACACCTTTTATCTTTACGGGTATACGGAGTCAGGACCAAAAACGAGCACGATGACCGGGCCCAACGAGTGCGCACCTTCCGGCGAAAAATGCCCGGAAATCCCGCGGTCACGCAATCTGAACGGATCGATCGGAGTGCGATTGCTCCTCTCAGAGTCAATGAACTCCGTATCCCAGGTGCCGTTTTACTTTCAACCGACTCTGGGTGGCCAGGACATCGACAGCAGCCTCACACTCGGCAGCTATCGCGATTACCGTTTCCGCGCACCCAACTTTCTTTTGCTGCAAGAATCTTTCGAGCACTCCATTTGGGGACCATTTGGCCTAAAATTCATGGCCGACCAGGGCCGGGTCGCGTTGACGCGCAGTGATGTTGGTTTCAGCCACCTGAAGCACAGCTTTGCCGCCGGACTGACCCTGCGCGCTGGCGGCTTCCCCATGGTCCAGATGATGTTCGCCTGGGGCGGGCCCGAGGGACATCACAATATCTTCAATATGGGTTCTTCGTTGCTGGGTGGGTCCGCGCGACCGCCTTTGGACTAATGCGCTCTTCCAGTTTGTCTCGGCAGAAAATATTCACAGGATCATGTGACATCTGACCTTGCCTTCCACACACCAAAAGGAAGATCATCACCAGTACAGAAAGAAGGCTGCAGAGTTCCTTGAAAACCCGATTTCGGCTGCTAACTCTTTGCGGCTCAATATTTTGCCCTTAAGTGATTGCAGCCCATAGATTAAATCGAGAATTTCCCCTAACTCGATGATTCCTATAGACCAGGGGGGAGGGGCTACCCTGCATTTGCCATACCTTCCCAAATCGGGAAACCCGAAACGCGGCTTCAACGAAAATTATTTGTTGGGGATTTTCACAGGGCAGCGCGCTGAGCTTCCGAATCTTCGTGGAGCGCTGATTCAACATTCTTCCGCTGACTCTTTCCTTCGCTCTTCCGACCAGCCATCCGCCACAAATACATTGCCGCATACGCGCGCCATGGACGCCACGGCTCGGCTCGGCGCTCGACTTCGCGCGCGCTAGCCAGCGACAGAGCCCGCAACAATCCAAGATCGCTGGACGGGAAAGCATTCGGCTCACCCAGAGCACGCATCGCGACATATTGTGCCGTCCACCCGCCGATCCCCGGAATCTCGCACAGCTGCCGCAGAAATTCGTCAGTGTGCACGACGCCCTCGAACTTGATTTTGCCGCTGCGCACTGCACGCGCCAGCGCTCGAATCGTTTCCGCGCGCGTGCTCGTCAGCCCCACCGAAGTCAGCTTTGCGCTCGCCAACTCCTCCGGTGAAGGAAACAAGTGCGTCAATCCCTTCGGCCCGTCAAACTTCTTGCCGAACGCCGCCGCGATTCGTCCCGCGAGTGAAGTGCCTCCGCGCACCGTGACCTGTTGGCCCAGGATCGCGCGCACCGCCAGTTCGAATCCATTCCAGCAGCCCGGCACGCGAATGCCCGGATCAGAGTGCACGCTGACGCTCAGCGCAGGATCGCTGCGCAGCGTCTTCACAATCGAAACCCAGTCGGCGTTCAAATCGAACATGGAGCGAATGCGCTCGACGATGCCGAAAAGCGATCGCGGATCTGGGAAATCGATGCGCACCAGTAACGCGTCGCGCGACGGATCGAGGGACACTTCGAAATATCCCTCAAATCCGTTCGCCGCGATGCTGCGCCGATACCTGGAATCCTCCACCACCTCGACGCCGGGAGTCGCGCGCGGCGCCAGAAAATCGAGCATTGCTTGCCAGTGATATGGAGGACGGAAGTGCAGTCGGAACAGATATTGATTGCCTGCCTGAGTCCCAGTCTGATGCGCCAGACGGCGGATTTGTGTCGGCGTTCGGTGATAGACCTTGAGAATCCCGGCATTGAAACGGCGAACCGAGCCGAAGCCCGAAGCAATCGCGATCTGATGCATGGGCAAGGTCGTCTCGTCGATCAGCTTCTTGGCAAAGTGCAGACGGCGCGTCTGTGCTACCGCAGTCGGAGTCGCGCCGAGATGGCGCACGAACAGCCGCCGCAAATGGCGAGAACCAACTCCCAACCGCTCAGCGAGCGACTCCACGCCTCCATCTTCGAGACCACTTTCTCCAATCAACCGCAACGCGCGCGAAACCGTGTTAGTAGTTCCCTGCCAGCCCGGAGTTCCCGGACAACTTTCCGGCCGACAGCGCAAACATGGGCGGAATCCCGCTTCCGCCGCCGCAGCCGCCGTGGGAAAGTAGCGGCAATTCTTCTCCTTCGCCGTCGGCGCGGGACAGATCGGACGACAATACACGCGACTCCCCAGTACTCCGATGTAGAACTTGCCATCGAAGCGCGGATCGCGCGACAGCCTCGCCCGGGAACACACTTGCAAATCCAGTGTCATGCCAACCGTTCGTAAATTGTCAACGGCATTCTGATGATAGTCCAGCCAGCCACGAATTCTGGACGTTTTCGGACCGCAATAAAACCGGCAGGCGAGGTCCGAAAACGTCTGGCTCAGGCGGATCGGAGTCCGGTAACGTCCAACTTCGCGGAGAAATATCCGTTACTGTCGCTTCACGGTAGGCTGTCATGACCTGGCGTGTCCGTCATTGCGTGGAATGTCCAAAATGTCGCACACGGTATTTGATCGGATTCAGTCCGTATCACAACGGTTCCTACCTGGTTCCGGTCGCGAGAGGTTCGATGCAGGAATGGATTCTCTATTGCGCGTGCGGTTCTCCGCCCAACCCCAGCCGGTGGAATTGGGATGAGTTACAACCATACGAAGTCTGCCGCGGCGCTCACGTTCGTGGCTACGGTCCTCCCGAGGAGATCGTTCGAGTTCGCCAACGGCGCCTTTCCATCAGACCTTCTTCGTTGCCATTGAAATAGCAGCGATATAACCTAGCGACGCTTCGCTGACGGCCCTTTAGCAGTCTTGCGGACCGGTTTCTTCACTCCAAAGACGCGGGCGAAGATCTTGTCGACGTTCTTGAGTTGGCGCTGCAAGTCGAATGCGTATTCGATCTGCTTGCGGGGAACTTTAGCGGTGATCTCCTTGTCCGCAAGAATCTCATCATGGAAGTTGAGGCCCTCTTCCCAAGCGCGCATGGCGTGACCTTGCACCAGACGGTATGCGTTCTCACGGGTCATGCCGTGTTCGACCAAGTCAAGTAGAAGCTGTCCGCTGAAGATGAGGCCGCGCGTGCTTTCTAGATTCGCCCGCATACGTTCTGGATAAACGAACATCGTGTCGATCGTGTTCGTCGTCTTGCTGAGGAGATAGTCGGTCAGTGTTGTCGAGTCCGGCAGGATGACGCGCTCGACTGAGGAGTGCGAGATGTCGCGCTCATGCCAGAGGGGAACGTTCTCAAATCCGGCCTGGGCGTTGGAGCGCACGACGCGGGTGAGGCCACTGATCTGCTCGAGCGTCACGGGATTGCGCTTGTGCGGCATGGCAGACGATCCCTTTTGCTTTTCGCTGAAGAACTCTTCCGCTTCGCGCACTTCGGTGCGCTGCAGGTGGCGGATTTCGGTCGCGATCTTGTCCAGTGTCGATGCGATCACAGCGAGCGTTGCCAGGTAGTGCGCGTGGCGATCGCGCTGGATCACCTGCGACGACACGGCGGCGGCTTTCAATCCTAGTCGAGCGCAGATCTTCTCTTCTAATTCCGGCGTGAGGTGCGCGAAAATGCCAACCGCACCTGAGAACTTGCCTACGCGCATGTCTTCTGCTGCGGCCATGAAACGCGCGATGTTGCGCTGCGTCTCCGAATACCAGTTGGCGATCTTGAACCCGAAGGTGATGGGCTCGGCGTGGATGCCGTGCGTCCGGCCGATCATGGGAGTGTCTTTGAATTCCCAGGCGCGGCGCTCGAGCACTTCAGCGAGGCGATGGAGGTCCTGCACGATGACTTGCGAGGCCTGGTGAATGAGGAGCGCTTGCGCGGTATCGACGACGTCGTTGGAGGTGAGTCCGTAGTGGAACCAGCGGGCGTGCGGACCGACGATTTCGGCAACAGCGGTAGTGAAGGCGATGACGTCGTGACGGACTTCGGCTTCGATCTCGTGGATACGCTCGACACGAAAGTCGGCGCGCTCCTTGATGGCTTTGGCCGCCTCTTTGGGGACGAGTCCTGCTTCGGCGAGCGTTTCAGTGGCGGCGACTTCCACGGCAAGCCAGGTGCGGAAGCGATTCTCGTCGCTCCATATGCGGGCCATCTCAGGACGGGTGTAGCGCGGGATCACGGGCGGTCTCCTGTCCGATGTGGACAGAGGATTCTAAATGGATGGGTGCGCAGTCGGCTAGCGGACAGAGTTCGTTCACCACTGAGGGCACCGAGGAGCACGGAGGAAGTCAAAATCCCCACCCTGTCGCAAACAACGCGACAAGGGTGGGGCACCCTAAACGTGTACACCAGGATTACGTTAGTTATATCGTGGTACGATATACTATGTAGAGACTATCGTTGCACGATAGAATCCACGCATGAGGAAGCTGACGCTGGCGGATTACCGGGCTCTGGCAGAATTCCGCTATCAGATTCGGGAGTTTTTTGCTTTCAGCGATCGCGCCGTGCAGGCGGCCGGACTGGAGCGCGGCCAGTATCAATTGATGCTGGCCATCAAGGGGATGCCGGAGGGGCAGCGGCCTCGGATTCGGGAACTCGCCAACCAATTGCACGTGCAGCATCACAGCGCGGTGGAGTTGATCAACCGGCTGGAGGCTGGAGGTTACGTGCGGCGGGAGCGGACCGAAGAGGACCGGCGCGAAGTGCTGTTGGCCCTGACGCCCAAGGGCGAAAACGTGCTTGCTGAGCTGGCGCTGCATCATCACGAGGAGTTAAAGGAGGCAGCGCCGCGCCTGGTGGCGGCATTGCGCCGGGTGATGGCGGGAAAAGAAGACGGAGCTGACAAGCGAGCGCGAAGAACGACAACCGCGGCTAAAGCCCCCGCATCCCACGTTTCTTCGCGGCCCTGACGGGCCACTCTTGCTCGATGCTGCCGGCGAATTAGGCAACGAAAATCCATTCTCGCCAACAGTCGTGCAGAGTTTACGGACCTCGCGTTTTGATGTCGCTTCTTTCGTCGCGTGAAATTTCAAGAGGGAAAGTTCATGAATAGCAATAGCAACAACCATGGATCTGCGGCAATTTCGAATGAACCACTCGCCGCTTCGGGGATATCGCCTTTGGCGGACCCTGAGCCCGCGCCATTCCGGATTGTGCTGATGTCATTTCTGGCGGCGGGAGTTGGGCTGATGGCCGGGATTGTCGCCTACATCCTTTATAAGCTCATCGGGCTGTTTACCAACCTGTTCTTCTTTCACGAAGCGACAAGCACCTTCCGCAGCGTGGGCGGGCATCATCTTGGCTTGTGGGTGATCCTGGTCCCGGTGGCTGGTGGACTGATTGTTGGACTGATGGCCAAGTACGGCAGTTCGAAGATCAAGGGACACGGCATTCCTGAGGCGATGGAGGCGGTGCTGGTCAATCGCAGCCGGATTGAGCCGAAAGTGGCGCTGCTGAAGCCGATCTCCGCAGCGATCGCCATCGGGACAGGTGGGCCGTTCGGGGCAGAGGGACCGATCATTCAAACCGGCGGAGCGCTGGGATCGCTCGTTGGCCAGGTCCTGCATACAACAGCGGTGGAGAGGAAAGTTCTGCTGGCTTGCGGGGCTGCAGCAGGCATGTCGGCCACATTCAATACTCCGATCGCCGGAGTGATCCTTGCCATTGAACTGCTGCTGTTTGAGTTCAAGTCGCGGTCGTTTATTCCACTGGTTATCGCTAGCACTCTGGCAACGGCGGTCCACATGCAACTGCTGGGGCCGGGGCCGATGTTCCAGGTGGGAGCGGTGGATTTTGCGATTCCCCGAGCATTACCCTTTTATCTCTTGCTAGGACCGATCTGTGGGCTGGCCGCGATCCTGCTGAGCAAAGGCCTGTATTGGGTGGAGGATCTTTTCGAAAGGGTTCCCGTGGACGAACTGTGGTGGCCGGCAATTGGCGCGCTGGGGCTGGGTATTATCGGATTCTTTGTTCCACGCGTGTTCGGGGTGGGATACGACACGATTGGAGCGATCCTGAACGGCGAATTGGCATGGAAGGTTTTGTTGGTAGTGATGATCGCGAAGTTTGCAGCGCTGGTGATTTCGCTGGGATCGGGCACGTCGGGTGGGTTGCTGGCACCGACGTTCATGTGGAGCGCGGCGATGGGCGGGCTGTTTGCGATGATCGGAAATCATGTCTTTCCGAATGCCCATCTCTCGCCGGGGGCATTCGCGCTCGTCGCCATGGGGGCGGTATTCGGGGCGGCTTCACGGGCCACATTCTCTTTCATTATTTTTGCATTCGAGATTACGCGGGACTACAACTCGGTGCTGCCGCTGATGCTGGTGGCAGTGATTGCGGATGGAATCGCGATGCTGTTCATGCCCCGGAGTTCGATCATGACCGAGAAACTGGCGCGGCGCGGACTGCGGGTACATCAGGATTACGAAGCGGATGTTCTGACGCAGGTCACAGTTGCGGAAACGATGGAAAAGGATGCTCCGGTGATAGCGGCCGGAACCAAAGTGGGGGAACTTGCTGAGCGCATTGCGCGGCATGATCCCGCGGTAGCACGTTACGAAGCTCTGCTGATTCAAGATGACGGCAAGCTGGTGGGAATCGTCACCCGAGGTGACATTCTGCGCGCTCTCGATAAAGATTCCACAGGAATGATTGCAGTCGAGGAGGCGGGCAGCACGAACCTGATGGTGACTTATCCGGACGAACTTGTATCGGATGCCGCGGCCAAAATGCTGCATCGAGAGGTGGGACGCTTGCCGGTGGTGGAACGGGGCGATGAGCGGAAGGTGCTGGGATATCTGGGACGGTCGGCGATCATGGCGGCGCGGACGCGGCGCCTGCGCGACGAACACTTCAGGGAGCCGGGCTGGTGGGGAGCTGCGCGGTCCCGCGCCGCAAAGGCAAAGGAATTATGAAGGTGCAGAATCGGGCAAAAGAAAAGGCAATAACCACAAAGGACACGAAGGATCACGAGGAAAACACCTCTGACGCACGAAATTTATGGCGGCGAGCGCAGGGATCCGCTCTCGACAGCCGGCCGGAGGCCGGCGCTACCGCTCTACCTGAATACTTCGATTGAAATGTCGGCTTCTCGTCTGAATTGTAGTGTCCCTACATCGTAGTACTGGATTAGCGGGAAGAAAGATGCTATCGGAAGCGTACGCCAAGTACCTATTTTACCTGCGACAGCGACCCACTATGCTGGCGGTGTTTTCGGTGCTGGCGGTTGTCTTCTTTCTCGGTGTGACGGTATTGTCGCGCGCCCATCAAGGCCAACGGCAGGCAATCGGAGAGCGCTGGTCCCGTCGCGGTATTGCAGATCTGAATGCGAAGCGCTTTGATGCTGCCGTTACCGATTTTCGGGCGGCCCTGCTTTATTCGCCGGACGAATATTCCTATCAGCTCAATCTAGCCGAGGCTTTGATCGG
>Ga0210403_10003112_pt1 | contig 14718 bp, 11 predicted proteins | sample IncBWC19MmetaG_FD_150863 | JGI IMG/M metagenome (GOLD analysis project Ga0210403, IMG submission 150863) | Forest soil microbial communities from Barre Woods Harvard Forest LTER site, Petersham, Massachusetts, United States - Inc-BW-C-19-M | ecosystem: Environmental > Terrestrial > Soil >... | reverse complement strand
CATGGATCGTGCCCATCGGGATGCCATAGTCTTGCCTGCAGCCTGCGCCCCAAATCCGGGGAGGGTAGTAACAAGATCGCTAACCCCCACCCCCTGTATCATCTATGTCTCATGTATGTATCATTCCCGGCCAGTGTTCGTGGCCTGCCGTACTCACGAAATTGAGCGATTGGTTACATCTCCTCGACTGGTACCATGACCGGCAATATTGGTAATGTTGGCGAAGATGCCAGATCGCATTTCCGATCACCAGATCACGCGATCACCGGATCAACCGATCCGCCATGGTTACTGAATCTCCCGGTCACTGTACAAGATGTGCTCACACGAACTTGCATGTGCAACGGAGTTTTCTTTTGGTTTCAATGACTTGAGCAGTTGAGCGGATTGAGCACATTCTTGCAAAGGTGACTGCGGCCCACTCTACGGAACAACAACGTCGCGTAACTTGGCCGTAGCTTTGTCAAATGTTGCGAACGGCAGATGCCCTTCAGCACGGGCCAATTCGAGGGCCAGGCAGTCGGAGAAATCGGCCTTGCATGAAGCATAGAGTTCGAGCGCGGCGTTTACCGTCTGAACGGCCTGAAAAGTAAAGTCCCGGCTGTTGGCGGCCATCTTGAGCATGGCCATGATCTGCGCCTTGGACCAGTGATAGACGGTGGTCAACACCCATACGGTCTCCACCAGCACCACGGTTGACACCCATAGCGGGCGGCGAGCTTCCAAAAAGGCGGTTGCGCGCCCGGTTTGTGCCGGATCATCGGCCACCAGGAGACGCACCAGAACGTTCGTGTCAACCGCGCCCATGCTTGCGCCTCATGGCGGCGGCAATCCCCGCCTTCATATTCTTTACCGTGACCCGCGCGGGGGCCTTGACCGGGCCAGCCGCGGCCACCGCCGCCCGGATATCTGCCAGAGTGTGTGGACGCCCCCCGGATACGATCAGTCGCCCCAGCTCATCCAAACTCCATACCAGGCAATCGCCGGCGTGAACGTCGAGCAATTGACGCACTACTTTGGGGACCGTGAGCTGTTCTTTGCTGGTCAGCGTGCTTTCTGCAAGGGTTCTCATAGATTTTTTCCTTACTTTAGTAAGGAAAATTATACTGAATGTAAGGCAAGCGCGCACCTTGAAGATCAAGCATCCACCCTGCGGCCGGCGTGTCTCCAAGGGCCTGTTAACGGCGGCGATGCGCCAACGCCCGCAGAATGCCGTCCAACACAACGTCGAGGTTCTTACCGACATCCTCCGCCAGAAAGCGCAAGACGAAATACCCGTTTTCCTGAAGTAGAACGTCCTTGCGGCGATCACGCCGATACGCCTCTGAATCGACAAAGTGGTGGCCGCCATCCAACTCAATCGCCAGACGCAGGTCTGCGCAGAGCAGATCTACCTCCATCCGGCCCCAGCCATCGAAAGGGATGGGCAGCTCGGCGTTGAGACGAAATCGTCCTTTGGTTTCGGGTAACGTTTCCAGTCGGCGATACAGAAAGGCTTCGGTTGCGCTGCGCGCCCGATGGACGCCTTCAGCATCCGGCGGCGGGGTTTGGGCAACGTGGACAAAGAGGCTGGCGAGGGGCGTATCCACTCCGTCTCGGATGAGCCTTCTCACACTTGCGGCATACGCATCTTTCCATACGGGATCAACCGGTAATGCCACTTCCACGGGCCATCCTGGTACTGCGCTGGCCGGCAGCAGAATCTTATAGCCGACCGCTTCATAGCCCCGGCAGCGGCGATTGAACATCCGCGCGAGCATCGGTACGTCGAGATCGGCATAGTCATAGACACGCACTTCACGCTTGCCATCGCAGAGGCGATGTAGCCGCCCGACATATTGAGCGATGGTTCCATGCCAGGAAACCGGAAGAGTCAAGAAGAGCGTATCCAAGCGGGCTTCGTCAAATCCTTCACCGGCATAGCGGCCCGTTGCCAGAATCACAGGCTTCCAGCCGGCAGGATTCTCTGCCAGTTGCGCCCTGACGCCCGCAAGTTCCTTCTTGCGCATGCCTCCGCGCAGTACGATCAAGTTATCGATTGACGGCGAGAGCTTTCGTTCCAGCTCGTCAAGATGATCGGTGCGTTCCGTCAGCACGAGAGGAGAGCGTCCCTCGCGAACGGCTGCCAGAACACCTTCACAAATCGAGTTGTTTCGCTGTGCATCGGCAATGAGTTCGGCATAAAGATCGTGGAACTGAATTCTCACATCCGGATTGGCAGCGCGCGCTGGCCGGAAGCCAGTGGGGCATACAAACACACTGTGCTCAAACGGACGCCCGGTAGCCTGCTCCCGGGCATTGACCCGGTGACGCACCGGGCCGCATTGCATCATCACGATCGGATGATGGCCGTCTTTCCGGGTTACGGTCGCTGACAATCCGGTCACGAACTTCGCGGCCGCATGGCGGACCACCTCCTCGAAGCTGCTGGCGGAGAGGTGGTGGCACTCGTCCACGATCACGTATCCATACTCGCTGACCATCTCGTTGACGATTCCCTTCCGCACAAGACTCTGGATGACCGCTACATCGAGCGAGCCGGTCGGCTTTTTCTGTCCGCCTCCGATGCGTCCGATGGCCCGCGCCGGCAGGCCCAGAAAAACCGACAGCCGTTCAATCCACTGTTCCTGCAATTGCCGGCGATGCACCAGGATTAGTGTGTTGACACCGCGTTGGGCGATCAGCCAGGCGGCGACTACCGTCTTGCCAAACGCGGTAGTGGCCGCCAGCACGCCCGTGTCGTGGGCCAGCATGGCTTCGGCCGCGATCTTCTGTTCAGGCCGTAGCTCACCCTGAAATGTCACGCCCAGAGGCCGGCCCATCTGGCGTTCATCGTGGACGCTGCTCTTGATCTTCAACTCAGAGAGAAGTTGGCGAACATCCTCGAAGCAGCCGCGTGGTAGCCCGATCTGACGAGCGTGGTCCCGCGCGCAGGCGATGACCCGCGGCTTGTTGTAGGTCGGCAAACGCATGGCCTGAGCTTTGTAGAATTCCGAATTCTGGAAGGCTGCCAGCCGCACCAACCGATTCCGCAAAGAGGGAGATAGAGCATCCTTGGCGATGTAGATGTCGTTGCCGAGCACCAGATCCAGGCTTTCCGGCAGCGGCCCGAGGACCGGCGTCTTACTTCGGCGCAGCGATGGCGGAAGACTCCATGAAAAATCGCAATCTGCTTCCTCCGCGATGGGTGGCCGCACTCCAAGAATCCGCCCGCGGTCTTCGGCATCACGAACGATGCCCTCCACTTCCGGGCGGCTGATCTTGCTCATCGCCGACAAGAACTTCCACTGATCGGGGTAGGGACAGAGATCGTCGTCGAGAAAAACGCTGTTGCCCATTTCCCGTGGCCGTTTCTGAAGCGGCAAGGCGATCAGATTACCGAAACCACCTTGCGGGAGCGTGTCCTGGTTCGGAAAGAGCCGGTCGTAGGAATCCAGCCCTATATCCGGACGGCGGTCCATGGTTTCCGTGAGAACATGCGAACCTAGTTTGCGGGCCAGCACCGCAGGCACGGACTCGCTGAAAAACAACCAGACGTGTCCTCCACGCCCGGAACGGGACCGCTCCATGGCGGCAGGCAGCTTCATCCGCCGGCAGGTTTCGAGGAATGCTTTTGCATCCTCCTGCCATGTTGATTTGTCAAAATCAGCGGCCAAGAAAAAGCACGTTTCATCCTCAAGCATTGCATATGCACCGAGGACAAAATCTTTGCCATCGTTGTCCTTGCCCGAAAGATGCCAGCGAATCGCTTCGTCATTCACAGGAAGGAACCGGCGGTGCGGACATTCGTTGCACTTGATGCGGGGCTTCTCACAGATTCCCCGGACCCACTCGTTGCCACAAGCGGGAGCATAACCTGACTTGCCGGTCTTCCGGCTTTCGAAGCGGCGAGCGTAAACATCCTGGCGGCCCCGAAAGAGCGTCCGAAACAAAGTGATCTTATCTTCAGGGGAAGAGGAACCGTTGAACGTCATTACCTATACAGATATCGTCCAGAAGGGCAGCGTGTGTCAAGAAGAGATTCTTGAGGCGAGATTCTTGAGGCCCGCTTCTCAGGGTGACAACAAGTAAGGTCGGTCTTCCACCCACGTCCGGGAACCATTCAGAGGCAGTGGTGTCAACAATTTCATGTATCCTACGACCATGGGAGGGGCCCCTTTGCAGAGATGCTTGATCGTCTTTTTCGCCCTATGGGTGCAGTTGCAGGTGCGACCCACGGCCACGGTATCTGGACAAGTCCTGGACCGGGAAGGCGAGCCATTTGCCGGCGTACTGATCACCTATACGAATGCCGGCACATTCGATAGAAACTACCGCTCGGACCCCGGCATGAGAACTGAATCGCCCAGAATGCTTGAGGGAACCGGCCGAGTCTACAAGATCAAGACCAACAGAAAAGGCGCCTTCCTCCTGGTCGGCGTGGACTATGGAGTCTACGACATTGCGATGATCGCCCCTGACGGCAGACTAATCTATTCCGGCCGGAAAACTATTGTCGACAGCTCCGAAGCCAGTTCACAGAATGTTCTTAATGTGGATCTGTCATTGGTAACCAACACCCCGCTGGTTCCGGGAAGCGGGACCAATCTGGCAGGGGGAAAGAAAACCAAAGAACAGCTTGCTTTGATCCATGAGGAGAATGTCCACGCAGTCAAAATCAACCGCTTGATCGCGCAATATCAAAACGCCCTGGCCGTCCAAGACTGGCTGGGTGCAATCGACCTGGTGCAGAAGCTGATTGTCCTGGACCGCAACCGCTGGGAGTTTTATCAGAACCTGGGCAGGCTTCAAATGAACCTAATGGCGTACCAGGAGGCGGCGGTGAGTTTTGGCCGGGGGGTGGAAGTGGCGCAAAAGACGCTGGCGAACCCTTCCGACACCGATCGCGCACTTAGAAGCGTTGGCGAGTTGTTGCTGTCGCAAGCCGACTGTGACGAACGGCTGGAGAAGATCGACGAGGCTGTGGCCCTTTATGAGAAGGCGGCCGCCATCCATCCGCACCCCTTCATGGCGCACTACCGCGCATGTAGCGTTCTCTACAATCACGGCAAGACTGACGCTGCGATTGAAGCATGCACGCGGGCCATAGCGGACGACCCGGCGCAATGGCTGCCTTATCAGGCGCTCGGCGGGATTTTCACAACGGCCAACAAGCCGGAAGATGCTCTCGCGGCCTATGAAAAAGGCATAGCGGCAGCGCAAAATACGCTGGAAGTCAAGTCCGGCGCCGCAACCACGCGGGCCGGCCTGGGCCAAATGCTGAATTCCGAGGGCAACTTGCTGTTGCAGCGAAAGCGATATGATGATGCGATCGTGGCATTCACGAAGGCCACCGGCGTGTCTGCGTTGCCGGCAACGCCATATTTCAACCTGTGCGCGACCTACTACAACCTTAAACGCGCAGACGAAGCCATCGCCGCGTGTGAACAGGCGATTGCGTCGGACCCCACCTTGTCTGACGCGTATTACATCAAGGGCGCGATCCTCTTTGGCCGGGGCCAGATGGCAAACGGAAGGTTTGTGGCGCCTTCAGGGACGCTGGAGTCGCTGAACCAGTACCTGCGTTATGATCCATCGGGACAATATGCGGCGACGGTGACGGACATGATCGACAAACTGAATGGCAGGAATTAAGACGCTTCCTGTCTATCCGGCCAAACCAAAGTAATGACCATGGCCATGGCCTTTCGGGGTATGATTTGCCACTGAGGCTGCAACGACCTTCTAGCCAAGGCCAAGGCTGCCAGCAAATTGATGGAGCATCATGGACGCCCTACAGTTTTCCCCCGTCTCCGATGATGACCGGGTCCCCATTCCAACCCCGCAAGACCGCTATGCGATTCAGTCTGAACTGGGACGCGGCGCCATGGCAGTGGTTTACAAGGCGCATGACCGGCTGATTGGCCGCACGGTCGCGCTCAAGAGCATCCGTCTGGATAGTGGCAATGCCGGCCACAAAGCCCACGCCGACCAACTGCTCATGGAAGCCAAGGCGGCCGGCAGTCTCGACCATCCTAATATTGTCACGATTTACGACATTGTTCTGGACAAGGGCTTTGTCTATCTGAGCATGCAGTTTCTGGAAGGCACGACCCTCAATGAGCTGTTGGAGAACGACCATCTTCCGCCGCTGCCCGAACTGCTTTCCTATGCTGACCAGATCTGCCAGGCGGTGGGATTTGCGCACCAGCGTGGAGTGATTCATCGCGATTTGAAGCCCGCCAACCTCATGCTCACCGGCCAGGGCGTCATCAAGATCCTGGATTTCGGCATTGCCCAGCTTGGCGATCGCGAGCCGCGGCCCGAGGGTGGAATCAGCGGCACCCCCAGTTACATGTCTCCGGAGCAAGCGGCCGGAAAAGAAATGGACCACCGCTCGGACATCTTTTCTCTGGGATCGGTTTTCTATGGGATGTTTACCGGATTCAAGCCATTTACCGGTGAAGTCAACGATGTTCTGCAACAGGTGATGAGCAAAGCGCCGATCAAACCTTCGTCGCTCAAGCCTTCCCTACCCCCGGGAATTGAAGCCATTATCCTGCGGGCCCTGGAAAAGGACCCGCTCAAGCGTTTCCAGGATTGCGGAGCGATGGCCGCAGCATTTCGCCAACAGGCCAAATTGCTGAATGAGGTCCCGCAGATAGCAATCAAACAGCCGAGTGTCTGGCCGGCGCCGGCCACCACCGCCGAAACAACCCATTCCCCGTTGGCCGCTGGCCAGACCGCTGCCCCGCAGACGGTGCATGGCCAGGCGCCGGCAAAACGCCCCAGCGTTGGGGCCAAGTATTGGAAGCTGGGAGCGATGGCCGCCACATGCCTGTTGGTAGCGGGTGCGCTCGCAGCGGTGATACAACGTCGCGCGGCGGCCCCGCATAGCGTTGCGACCAGCCAACCGCCGCAACCAACCGTGGTTCAACCTGCTGTGCTCCTCGAACCGGCAAAGCCCACAATCACAGAAACAACAGAGACAGTAGCCCCGCAGCCGAAGACTGGCAAGGCGCCCAGCACGGCGCGCAAGGTAGTGTCGGCGACGGTGGCCGCCGCCGTTGAAGGCGAACTGGCCATTTCATCGACACCCCCTGGAGCAACCGTGGAAGTTGAGGGCCAATCAGGGCAATCGTGGAAGACTCCGCAGACCATCGCGCATCTGGCGCCGGCAAGCTACAAGGTTACGCTCCGCAAGAGCGGTTACGCTCCCGAGACACGTGTGATCCAAGTCAGCGGAGGCAACCGCGCGTCCTTCGATGTGCAACTTAAGGCGACCCAGGGTTTTCTTTCCGTCACCAGCACTCCGCCAGGGGCCACCATTCTGATTGGCGGAACGGACACGGGTAAGGTCACGCCAGCAGAGTTCATGCTCAATCCCGCAGCCCAACACATCATCCTACGCAAAGAGGGGTACCTGGAAGAACAGACGGAAATCAAACTTACCGCCGGACAGACTGCGAACTATTCTCCCCTCATGCGGGCGGCTGGACGTACCGACAACATCAAGGCCGTGGGCGGCTTTTCCAAGCTGTTCGGAGGCGGCCCCGGCGCAGGCACGGCGCAAATTGAAATCAAGACCCAGCCGAAAGGCGCCCAAGTGGTCATCAACGGCAAACCGCTGGGAAAAATCACGCCGGTGGTCATTCAGGTGGAGATGGGGAACTATGACATCAGCCTGGAAAAAGAAGGCTATAAGCCGGTACACAAGAGCGTGAACGTCTCCACGCAAGGCAAGACGAAGATCGAAGAGACGTTGTCGAAATAAGAAATCAATCCTGGCTCTGCAACTGGTTTTCAGCCAGCCACGCTGAGAAGTCTTCCTCGGCAGCGGTTGGCAGTGCGACACTCCAGATGCCGTTCGTGGCGGCGCGCAGGCCCACTTGGCTATCGCGCGCGCTTCCTTTTTCACCTACCCACACCACCATGAATCGCGCCCGCATGTTGCCGCATTGCAGTCCGACGAGAAAGCCCGGCTCCAGTTCCGCGGTCACTCCATAGAGACGCGCTCCGCTGGTGGCAATGTTGAGGGTCTTCACAGACTGCGAGAACACCCGGCCATGCCGGTCCAGGCCCCAAAGCCGGACAGTAAGCGGCATGGTAACGCGCTGTTCACGTCGCTTGGCCATTGTTCTATGGTAAGGCAGGACAGTCGTTACCACCGCCCGCTTGCTTATCTCAGATAGTAACTTTGGTAATCCTGAAACCGGCCGTTGAAATATACAGAGCGAACTCGCCGCAACTGGAATTGGCCGCGAATTTCCGTTGCTTAACACTGATAGCACCTTGGGATGCGGTCCGCAAGTGGCGACATTTGGGCGGCTTCAGCGATCAAGCCCCGGCCTGGACGTCATTGGAAGGAATCAATTTGGCTGCCGCGAGTTGGTGCAGCAGCTTTCTGAGCTCAGTCCGCGCTGCCGGAGTTCCCACCGTAACCCGAATCAAGCGGTTCAGAGGCGGAGCACCCGGCCTCCGCACGAACACGTCCCGCTCCATCAATGTCTTGAGCAATGAGAGAGCGGCGGCTTCGCTCCCCAAATCCAGGGCGACAAAATTGGCGGATGAAGGAATCGCCCGCAAACCCAGTTCCCGCGCCAGACTGTAGTAATCCTGCCGCCCGTGCTCTACCAGCGCGTGTACCTGCTCGATAAATTCCGGGTCCTCCAGGGAGGCCAGTGCCCCCACCTGCCCGAACAGATTGACCCCAAAGTGGTTCCTCACCTTGTCAAAAGCGGTGACGATCTGCGGCGCTGCGATCGCATAGCCAATGCGCGCACCGGCCATGCCATGGGCCTTAGAGAAAGTGCGCATGCATATCACGCGCGGATCGCCGGCGTCGACCGCCGGCCCGTCCGGCTGGAGCACAAACTCCAAGTAAGCCTCGTCAAGAATCAAGAGGCAGCCGCCGGGCAGCCTATCCAGGAATTCCTTTAGAGATGCAGCGTTATACCATGTGCCCGTTGGATTATCAGGGTTGGCAAGATATACCAGACGCGCATCGACTCGCTGGGCCATCTCGGCCAGCGCCTCCAGATCATTGTGGTCGTTGCGATAGGGAACGTAGTGAATTTTGCCGCCGTAACCGGCGACGTGATAATCAAAGGTGGGATACGCCCCCAGCGAGGTGACCACAGGCGTCCCTGTCTCGACAAAAGTCCTCACCACCAGGCCCAGCAGATCATCGATGCCGCTGCCGACGCTCAGATTCTCCATGCGGAGACCGTGTATGTGGGCCAACTTTTCGCGAAGCAGGAAGCTTTCCGGGTCTCCATACCATGAAATCCGTTTGGCGGCTTCCGCCATCGCTTTACGCGCGCGTGGTGATGCGCCGAAAACGCTCTCGTTAGCGCCCAAGCGCAAACGAAGCGGGCGCCCGCTGTTACGCTCCAACGCCTCCGGCGGCACGAAAGGCACCACCGCCGGCAACGACTCGATAAGCCCTGTAAATCGTGGCTGCTTCATCAGGCCCTCCTCAATTCCCAATCGCCGATTTCCGCCGTCTGGATTCCCATCGCCCATAGAACGTTGCCAGCAAATACATTGAGACGGCAATCACGATGAGACCTAGGGTGGCCCCCATGGTTCCCATGCCCTGTCGTTTCAGGATGCAGAACCGGCCGTAGACGAACTCAATGTGTACCCAGTAGACCATCAGCGAATGTTGCCCGAGGGTGATGAGCGGGCTATTCTTCAGGCCGTTCTCATTCAACCCCCAGCGTAAATAGCACAGCGAGAGGATCGCCAGAAGCACCCCCAGCCTGATCATGAAGTAGTTGGGGCTGCTGTGCCAGAAGTCATAGTAGCGGTAAAGCTGCACGGACGAATGATCGAGCATCCGTCCCAGTATGGCCAGCGCGATGCCGGCCGCCGCCAGCGTTCCCATCAGGCGCCAATCGTTGCGCCGCGCCCACGCGCTCAACAGCAAATAGCCGGCCACGAAACCGGCGAATGTAAATCCCGCCCACGGAAAAATCGGGAACAAGTAGGCCTGTGGAACGCCGGTGTTGTGTACGCCATCGATATACGATTCCAGAGGCCAGGGAAGCCACGTGGGCCGCCATGTGCTCCACATCAAGGGAGTACTCGCCACCAGGAATATCGCCGTAATGGCCGCCGCCAGCGCGGCCCGGAACTGTGTTCCGGCCACCATGCAGAGTACGCCGACCATCATCAACGACACGCCGATCACATTGAGCACATCGACACGCATGAGGTCCAGCCACCAATGGGGCCGGGTAACATCGGGCAGCCACAGCCCGAGATCGACCACCCGGAAAACCAGCGCCAGTCCGAGAATCTCGGCCCCGCGCCGGAAGATACGGGTGGCCGCCTGGCGCGAAACCCGGCCTTCTTCCGAGGACTTCTTGACGATGAGTACGGTGGAAAGACCGGCCAGAAACAAGAAGCTGGGCGCCGCCATCGACGCAATCAGCTCCGTCCAGTGAAAGAACGTAGTGCCGCGAACCGATGGTAACAACCACGAGTCGTAACAATGCCGTTCAAACATGAACAGGCAGGCCAGTCCGCGCATCCAGTCGAATTGGGGAAGGCGGTAGGAGGTTTTTGCGGTTTCAGCCACGGAAATTTGGTCGCCCTCTATTGCGGGACATTTTATGGGAGATTAACAAAAAACCAAACCGAAATTTCATCCCGGAGTCACGGAGCAGCGAAGCCTCAGCCAAAACCTTACCACTGATAAACACTGATAGAAGCATTGATCAACCCTGATGGAAAGAAAGCGACCCTACCGCGGATTTACGCGGATGAACGCGGATTTAAGCTGAACTCTGGCGAAGAAAAAGAACCTCGGGTTAGTTATATATAGAAAAGCAAGACCTTTGAAACACAGCGCAACGCAGGCCACGACCAAGCAGCAGCGACATCCAAATTCCCATTCGTGTTAATTCGCGGCTAAATGCCCTTTCTTCACTTCCCCGCAATCTTGTCCTTATAAACCACTCCGCCTTTCATGACGAACCCGACATCTTCGAGTATCTTTACATCCTGCAGCGGATCGCCATGCACGGCAATGATGTCGGCATATTTCCCGGGCTCAATCGTGCCTACGTCCTTCAAACGTCCAATCAGGTCGGCGGCATTCCAGGTGGCGGCGCGTATGGCCTGCGCCGGGGTCAACCCGAATTTCACCATGTAGAAGAATTGTTTGGCGTTGTCGCCATGCGGATACACGCCGGCATCGGTGCCGAAGGCCATCCGCGCACCGCCTTTCACGGCTCTTTCGAAGTTCTCACGCTGCAGGCGGCCGATCATCTTTTCCTTCTCGACATTCTCTTTTGGAAGGCCGAATTCGATGGCCTTGCCCAGCAGGTAATCGTCGTTGTAGATATCCATCACCAGATAAACGCCCCGCTCTTTAGCCATGCGTATGCCCTCGTCATCGATCAGGCTGGCGTGTTCAATGGAATCGATGCCCGCCAGAATGGCGTTCTTGATGCCCTGGGTACCGTGAGCGTGCGCGGCGATCTTGCGTCCGGCCATGTGGGCCTCGTCCGCGGCAATCTTTAACTCTTCCAGTGTAAACTGGGGCGCGCCCGGACTGTCACCCTTCGACAGCACACCGCCGGTGGCGAGGATCTTGATCACATCCACCCCATACTTCACCTGGGCGCGCACCACGTGGCGCACCTGGTCGGGGCCATCAGCGATGCCGAAGTCGCGCTCTTCCGGAAACATGCTGACGCGGGTCTGCGGAGAGAAATTGTTCAGGTCCCCATGGCCGCCGGTGATCGAGATTCCAGGGCCGCTGGCCACAACTCGCGGGCCGGGGATAAAACCTTCGTTGATCGAATTGCGCAAGTCCACGGCCAGAAAAGGCTCCGAGCCCACGTCACGAACGGTGGTGAAACCTGCTTGCAGCGTAGTGCGCGCATTCAATACCGCGGCAAAAGCCGACTGGAAGGGCGTGTCCTTGAAGCGATAGATTTCATCATAGCGGTCGGCGCGGGAACCCAGATGCGTGTGGCAATCGATCAGGCCCGGCAGCACCGTGGCCTTGGAAAGGTCAATCACGGTTGCCCCCGCGGGTATGTTGACCGATGCCGCAGCAGCCACCGTCTGGATGCGGTCATCCTGCACCACAATCACCACATTCTGGCGCAGGGTCTCGCCGGTCGCGTCAAATAACCGACCAGCCTTGATATAGACGATTTTGGGCGCGGGCTTCGGCGGTTCGGATTGCGAAGACTGGGCCAAGCTTAGGGCCGCAACGAATACGACAAACACAAAGAGAAAATACTTTTTCATTTCTGGCTCCATGATAATTGACCGGTGAGTATAGCGGAACCAAAACCAAAAACCCACCACGGAGACACGGAGAAGAGCAAAACAAAATCAGCCACGAATGAACACGAATGACACGAATTGCAGTAAAAGAAGCCAAGAACTCGAAAGTCTCAAGGCAGATTCTTGTTTGCTTTTGTTTGTTCTTGTCTTTGGTTTTAAATTTGTGTTAATTCGCGTTCATTCGTGGCTGATTTTGTTTCGCTCTTCTCTTTGCCTCCGTGGTAGATCAGACCTTTGCCCTCGGAGCCACCGGCGATGCCGGAGAATCCGCCGTCCGTCCGCCGGCTGCCAGCAATTCCGGAATGATGCCGCCGTTCTCCGGAATCAGGGTTACACGGGCCTTGCTCTCAATGATTTTCTGCAATTCCAGAATGTCGAACATCGCCGCTTCTACTTCAGGATCAGCCGCCACCTGATTCAAAGCATCACCCACGATCCGCGGACGCATGGCCGCGGCCTTCGCAAATTCAACCGCCGCCTGGCGTTCGGCGGTGCTGGTGATGATGCTGACCTGGTTCGCGCCATCCTGCTTGATCGATGAAGTCACCTGGCGCAGCCGGTTCACTACCTTCTCTTCAATCTGCGCAATCATCCGTGTGTCCCGGAAATGTACTTTGCGAATGTACACCGAGCCCAGTTTGTATCCCCACTCGTGGGATTGCGGTGAGACTTCGTCGCGCACCGTCTTGCTCATGGCATGGCGGGTCTGCAACATGTCGGCCAGCTTCATATTGCTGAGGCAGCGCACGGTGGAATTGCCAACGTTGGCCGCCAGCGACCCGCGTGGATCGGCGTTCTTAAACAGGAACGACACGGGATCGCTGATGTACATCTCATACCAGATGCCAATGCCCATGGGCGCGCCTTCTTCCGAGTTTACCGGCTGGCTGCGCTGATACTGCTGGTCCATGCGCATGTCGAGTACGTACACTTTGCCCAGCCAGCGCACCAGCGGCGCCCGCAATCCCAGTTTGAAAAGCAGGAGGTGCAACCCGGGCTCATCGATCACGGCCAGCACCTTGCCGAACAGAACATACACGTTGCAACTGCCCTCGTTGACAACCGCATAGAGACCCATGAAACGCAGCAGCCCAAAGAAGACCGGGAGGACGGCAAAGCTGGCGATAAATGTAGCGGCAGCGGCAATTAGAAAATTCATCGTTTCGTCTCCTGCACCACATGCTGGGCCTGGCCGAAAAGACCCAGCCGGACGTTGCGCACGTAGGCGCGCAGCGCCCCCTCACCGGCGCACTTGAGTTCCGATAATTGGCCGGCCAAGGCCACCAGCGGCTGCACCTCGGCCTGCGCTTTCAGCGTCTCAATCTCTACCGCCCGCTTCGATTGCTCAATCCTCTGGTCGGCGGCGGCCTGGGCCAGACTGACGTCCGAGGAAACCATGTTGTGGGCGGTGTTGATGGCCGCCAGCGCCGATTCAACGTCCGGCGGCGGATCAATTCCGGTAATCAGCGAAGCGTCGAGAACGATGCCGTAACGGGCATCGGAAGAGTTGCACTCGCGCACCATGTGCTCGTTGAGGTCGCGCAAGTTCTTTCTCAGATCGTTGATGGAAATGCCGGCCACGCCGGTGACCGCTGGGACCGCGGGATCAGCCGGGGCCTCGAAGGTGGCGATCCGCTCCCGCAGCACCGAAATAAAATATCCCATGACATGGGCTATCGGAAACTTGACTCCAAACAAATAGGCATACAGATTGCGCTCAGAAACACGATAGCGTATCTGCCCGGTCAATCCGGTATCCAACTGGTCTTTGGTGACCGCGTCCACAATCTTGCCGTTCTGGTTGGCGCTGGGTAGTTCCGGATCGAAGGCCATGTTGGTGGTTTGCGTGGCCACCGATACCTTATAGATTCTCTGCCAGGGCATCTTGAAGTAAGGGCCGCCGGGCATGATCACCCTTACCTGCGGATACATATAACGCTGTTTCTCTTCCGCGTTGAGCGCATCCGCGATAGGAGAGGTGGTAGTGAAAGCCCCGGGAATGCGGTCGGCGCGCCCGAAACTGGTTTTCACCGCCCGCCCGCTCGCTCTGGTTGACCGTGTAAATACCGCCCAGCACGCAACGCGCCAGAAACCAGGCGATAAAACCGAAGAACATTCCAAGCAGAACATCCATGTAGGAAATTCCTCTCTTCTAGTTGAGAACACAGCCATTGTATATCGATTGTGGACCGAGGCGCGAAACTAAGGATGAAATAAAGCGTGAGGAAATATTACTAGCCAGCAATGATTAAGATATGCACGCCGTGACCACAAGAACAATAACTGGGTCAAAAGTTAAACTTTCAGTTCTCGTAACAGTTCAGGTGGGTAACGTGGCAGATTCCTCTGCCGAAAAAGCTGTGCATGCAGGGACGGTGTGTGAGTTAGTGTATGCACAGTGAACACGCGGCCATCTCGACGGTCAACACG
>Ga0210403_10003111_pt1 | contig 14720 bp, 13 predicted proteins | sample IncBWC19MmetaG_FD_150863 | JGI IMG/M metagenome (GOLD analysis project Ga0210403, IMG submission 150863) | Forest soil microbial communities from Barre Woods Harvard Forest LTER site, Petersham, Massachusetts, United States - Inc-BW-C-19-M | ecosystem: Environmental > Terrestrial > Soil >... | reverse complement strand
CGCGGCCATCGCTGCGCTAGGAGCGCATTTCGGTCTCACACTCGATCGCCACCGCTGCTTCCCCTACGGCCGCTAAGGAGCCTGACAAGTATCGCTGCTTGATTGGAGCGATGTCGGCTCATGGCACAGAACCGACATGCCAGAGCAGCCGGATTATGTCCGTTCATCGGCGTAATGCAGACCTCGCGAACGTTGGTCACGCGCCCCCTTCAAGACGAGGTAGTCGCGTGACCAGCACCGACCCAGCGGTGCTCGCGTGACTGCCAAATCAAGGCAACAAATTGGACGCCCTCCGTTGCCAGTTAGCGCGCTCCTCAACACGGTGCGGGACCGAGCGCCAGTCGATCTCTGGATCGGGTTGCCACGAGAAACCGTCGTCGATTGTCTTGGCGTTCGGATATAAGTCGAGCTCGTGCGCATCAGCGGCTTGTTGTGCTTCGGTATGCGTAGCAAAGCACGCGGGCTTTCCATCGCGAAGCAGAGGATAATCATCACGATAGGCTGACCAGTAGCCCTGTTGATCCTGTTCGACCCGCAGGAACACGTGCAGCGTATCCTTCCAATACTCACTGTGGACCCAGCCCCATCGCGGTGGGTATTTTTCGCAATAGGCGAGGAAGGCTGGGATCGCATCGTTGAGCGAGTTGACAATGCCCGCTTCGGTGGTCTCCCGATCCAGAGGCCGGACGTCGGCGCGTACTCTGTACGGACCTTGTAGGCCATTAAGGGGGTAAACGCGGCCAGCAATGAGATCTGCGTCGTCGTTGACGATGACGTAGTGGTCATAGTTCTTTAGAAGCACGAAGGTCATGGGATCATCCCCTGTCGGTGAGTGCCGGCTCCGCCGGCGTTGCAAATCGTTGGGGACGATTTCATTGTGCGGACGGGATGGGCCCACCCGCGAGTGACGGTATTCCCGGATCGGCCGCCCGGCATGAGCCGCCTCGACTTGATCGGAATAAAATTCAGGCTACGCATCACGGCCGCGAGGCGACGCGCCGTTCCTGTGGTCGCAGGCACACGAAGCAGATCGAGCAGCGCGGCGGTGCTGATGGCATCCTTACGGCGCACGGCGGCTTCTACCTTTTCGAACCAAGGGTCTCCGTGATGCGCTTCCAACTCGGCGCGGGCTTGTGCCAATTTTCCAAGAAACGACATTTGCACCTCCTGCTTCGGGATCGCCGGTCCTCTCGACGGCAGATCATCCGCCACTGGTCATTATACGGATCAATCTGGTGCGAATTGGTAAAGGGGTGGCAAACGCCGGGGGTGGGGTCTCTTCAGCGGTATGAAGACGTCAAGGTGGGAAGCGAGCCAGGTGATAATCTGGATCGCTCTGCGAGTGGAGGGCAGGGCGGTGATACCTTGCTACCTTGAAAAGGGTGTTCGCGACGAGGGTCTAAAGTCTGAGATTTCTGAGGCACTGGTGTCAGAATTCTCAGACAAAAACGCTCCAACCCGGCAAAAAAGCTTGCGAAAGCCGCTTCAAACTAGGCGAAAGCGGGAGCCGGGGCGACAATCGAGGTGGAATTCGGCCTCGAGGGTCAGGTTTCGGCATTAGCTGGAGCTTTTTCTGAGAAATCTCCTTGCGCGTACGAGATATAAATTGCCTGCATTTTTCCTCTTCTTGTTCAGAATGCGCGCCGCCCGGAACTTATATAGACGCTCCCTTCGCGCCGGCGGATTTGTCAGAATTGTCCTTGCGACGACCGCGTGAACCGCCAGCTTTCAGGATCGCATGTGCTTTGGCCCGTGCCGCTTGAGCTTGCTTTCGTCGTTCGGCGAAATGCTCGCGCAGGCCGGACACGAATAGCTACGCTTTCGCTGGTGCGCCCGATCTACCTTCCTCAGCCACGAGCCAATCCATGCCGCAGAATCGCCCTACCCACTCCCTGATCTTTTGCTCGGGCTCGCCTCTCAGGGCGTGAACTCCCGCCGTAAAGTCAGAAGGGCGAAGGCGGGTTTTGTTGCACGCAAGAATGAAGTCACCTATTGATCGAAGCTTCTCCCTTTCCTGGCCTCCATTCGCGATAACGTCGTAGAAGCCAAAACAGTTCGGCAACAAAAACTCGCGGACTAGCCTTTCCGCCATTTGGGCGGTCTCCCGTGAAATGGCAGAGCTGCCATTTATGCCGGCGGACAAGCTATCATCCAGTGTCACCCCCAAAAGCCTGCGGAGGTGCTCGCCAGCGGCAGGCGTAAAGGAGGGGTCCAATTCGCCCGTGGTTTGGATGGTGCCGTCGTGATGCCGGGCAATGTGCAGAACCAAACAAACGCGTGCAAAATATCCCTTCAGTTTTCCTATCGCGCCGATCAATGAGGTTGGAAAACCATCGACTAGCTCAAGCATATGCAGGTAATCCAACACTCGGTCGCGGACTTCCAATGCATCGTCCGCGAAGTGATAGTTTTGCGCCGGCGCACCGTTTATCGATCTGATCAACTTTTCGTATTCGGCCTCTATCTCGGTCAGAGGATGGTCCTGATTGCCTCGCTCCGCCCGCTTCATCAGCACAATCAAGAACCGCTGTAGCAATCCATCACTAGTTAGGTCGCCGAGCTTACCGAGCAGATCGGGTTGGATGCCACCGAGTATGCCGAGAGCGAGATTATCGACGCAAATCTCTGCGTCTGCGTCCTGACTTCCGTTACCAACGCGATCTTTGGTAAAGGTTCCGCCGTTCCAGCAGCTCAGAAAGAAAGAGCGCGAGGATCCAGAATTATATCGTTCAAAACTGCCCAGCCAACCTGCGAGTTCGTCACGGACCATAAGAGAACCACTCGGATCTCGCGACAAAATTTCGGCAACCTTTTCCGGCGTGGCGTCATTTATGAGGCAACGCGGCTGCTTCACCGGACCGGCGATGGTTTTGTCTATCTTTTTGTCTTGTAGCCATTTTTTATGCGCTTGGCTGAAGCGCTTGCTTCGCTCGTGGTCGATGTCAGAGAGGGGCTTATGTACTTTATCAAGGATGGGCGATTTCATTGATGATGGCTGACCAACTAAAACTGTCCACAAGATTGGTTTTTCCCACCAGCCCTCTCCCATTCGCACCTGTGTCTCTGCGTTCACCGCACCCGCAACCGCGGTCAAAGCTGCCATTGCGATTGCCGTCGGGTCAGCGCCCATTGCGCGATGTTCTGCATCAACAAAAGCCGCCAGCGTTGGCGGCAGGATGTCTAGGGGAAACTCGGGCCCTACGAACTCAGCGAAGGGGTCCACAAACGATGGGTCGGCTTGCGGACCGTCCCCCGCTGCCGGACTTACCGTGGCGGTAAACTCCGGCGCGTCGGGTCTTATATTGAGCGGTGACTTTATTTTCCCGAGGAGCGGGCACGTTGCGCACGATGTGCAGCCAGCGCTCTTAATGGCTGCACAACTTGGGTACCCAATTCCGCGACTTGCTCGCTCAGCCACCTTCCGATCGTAGAGCACCTGTGTGTCATCCTTGGTATACGCGACGTGTCCGGACGATATTTTGTGGGCGATGTCATTGCCGTTCTCCATGAAGGTAGAACCCAGCACAGCGAGATTCCACTGCGGCTGGTCGCTGTTGGCGCCGGAGTTCTTGAGAGCATCGCGGTAGAACCCGCACTGCTTGAAGATGGGCCGTGGGTCCACCTTGATATCCGCGTGCTTGTCGATCCCTGCTTCGAGACCCGGTTCGCTCATGAACTTCTCGAAGTCCGGGTGCGGCTTGCCGAACTTGGTGAAGTCCATGTCCGGCTCAGCGAAGATCGAGTGTTCAGTCGCCTGAGTAGGCGCCACGACAGGTCCAGCGAACCGCTGCAGAAATGCCAGCTTCGTGGCGAATGGATAAATATTTAGCGTCAGGTCGACCAGCTCGACTGGCATGGGCTTCGGGTATTTTGGCTTGTGGTTGAATGTGCCGGGGACGCGAAGGACGCGGGCGGCGTCGGTGGTAAGCGATGCGTCGGCGAGGACGTTGTGGGCGAGAAGGAGGTTCTTGAGGCCCTGTGCGTAGGGGAGCCACTCCTGGGGGCTCATGTCGACGTTGTTGATCCAGTACACGTGCAGGCCCCCGCCAGAGCGCACGGTGGCACTTGGCGTTGGGAGCCCCACCTTGCTTGCAAACAACAGGATCGCCTTCAGCGCCTCGGCCTCGGTGTGGTAGTGCAGCTTGATGACCTTGCCGTCTTTGTCCACCTCGTCTGGACCGACGTCGATGTCCACCCAGACTGACTTCAGCGCCAGCGCGGTCGGCCCTGATTTGGCAGCGACCATCTTTCCATTCTTGCTGGTCCGGGTGTCCCGCTGCATCGACAGGCAGAAAAACATGTCCTTGAAGCTAGTGGGTCGAGCCAGCATCCACGCGACACGCCCCATGAACTGGGAGATGTCCTTTAATGGTTTACCGCCCTTCAGCACATTGGCCGGCGGGGTCGTTGTGCTCTTATTGTCCGGAAAGGACCAGTGCAAGTTGACCCAGCCCGCGTCGCTGGAGGACGCCGGCCACGGAACCACTGCGCCTATGAAGGCGGATACGGCATTCCAGTCAGTTATCGACTTAGCCGGCAGGAGTGCAGCTACGCGAGCATCCAGATCGGCGTCGGCGCCCTCGGGCTCGCCCGTATCAGCCCCCGTGTTGACCGTCGGTGCGGCCTGCTGGACACCCGCAGGTGTTCCGTCCAGTTCACCGAACCCGGTCTCCACGGCCGCCGGCGCGGGAGCCGGGTTTACCGTGGCGGCCGCCGGCGCGGGAGCCGGGTTTACCGTGGCGGTAACCGGCGTGGTGTCGAAGCCGGTATCGACGGATGCGGGGGCAGCGGCGGCTTCATTTGGATGAGGGTCTAACATTCTAAAGCCCCCAGTTTCGAGCGCACTGGGGGACGGCGTCGCGTTTCAAGCTCTGTGAATCGAGCGAAATCAACTCGGTCGACGAACGACCGTCTGGCACGGCCCTAGCTACCTTGGACGCCGCGGCACGATAGGCGGCTGCCTCTTCTATGCCAGTTTCAATTGGGAAAGGGTCAATCATGCTGCTTACTCTTACGCGGCGCGTCTCGGGCTTTGAGGGGCCTCACACTGCCAGCATCCTGTCGAGCGCCGCCTTCGGAACAAGGCGGCGGCCTGCGATTTTAACGGTCGGTAGCACCCCCCTTCTGTAGGCAAGCGCACGGCTTATCCCGAGCATCCCAGCGGCTTCCTCGATGGTGTAAGTCAGCCGCTCGACAGAGGGTTGGGTGGTCTGGGTTTTTCTACCTGTGATTTCGGGTCTCATGATCTCACCTTGCGAATTTCATATATTATGCTACGGTGTCTCATATATTATGCTACGAAATAGTATATACCATGCTATTTTCAATAGCACGATATTATGGCACCGCGTGACCTGAGGTAAGCATTTGACAAAAAAAGCAAAAAAAGGCCGACCGCGTTCTGAGAATCCCATGGTTCACACGGCTGTCGTTCTGCCTGCGGACCTAATTTCTAAATTGAAAGCGGACGGGGAGGCGGAAGGAAGGGGCTTGAGCGCCGAGATCAGGGAGCGGCTGCGCGTGACCTACCTCATGCAAGGATCGCGCGGCGACCCCGACACGGTCAACTTGCTCAACGCCATCAAGCATCTGTCTGACCTTCTCGCGCGCGACCTCGGCACGAGATGGCATCAGCACCCCTATGTCATGGCGGCCTTCAAGGCGGGGGTGGCGGATTTTCTGGCGCGATATCAGCCAGAGGGCGATGAACGCGTGCCTCCCGACGCACAGGTTATTGGCGATCCGCCCGACGTGGTTGGCCGCACTCATGCGCGGCTCATAGGAATTGCGGGCCACGAAGAGGAAGATGAGTGAGCGCAACCGCCCGACGATACATTAGGTAACAGCGACACGGCCCGAGCAGAAAGAAAGATTGTTATGGCATCAGTCCGCAGGCGCACATGGAAAACCGCGAGCGGCGAGGCCAAGGCCGCTTGGGTCGTAGACTACACCGACAGTCGCGGCGATCGGCAGCGCAAACATTACCTGAGTAAGAAGGCCGCAGATGCGTTCCGCATTCAGATTGAAGGCCAAATGCAGGCGGGCATCTACCGGCCGAATGCGGACAAAGTTACCGTCAAAGAGGTCTGCGAAAGCTTTCTAGAGCATTGTACTGGCCGAAACGAGCGCGATGAGCGGATGACGCGGAAGACGCTCGTGGTCTACAACGGGCACGTAAGTAATCATATTCTTCATTCGGATCACGGGTTAGGTAGCAGCAAACTATCGCATCTCACGGCTCGATCCGTTGGGGATTTTCGAGATCGGCTTCGCAGCGCCGGCGTGACGGTGCCTACTACCAGAAAGATTTTGGCAACGCTACACAGTGCCCTCGCGTACGCCATTTCCCAAGATTTGGTTGCAACCAATGCGGCCCACGGGACCAGGGTTATTGGCCCGCGGGATGAAGGATCAAAGAAGATTATCCCGCCGTCAAAAATTGACGTGGGGGCGATGCTCAGCGGGGCTGATGAGGATTTCAGGATCGCGCTAACATTCGCTGCATCCACGGGCGTCCGAGCAGGGGAACAATGGGCAGCCCGTTGGCGTGATGTCGATTTAGAAAGTGGCCAACTTCACATTGTTCGTCGCGTAGATGCATATCGTGAGGAAGGTGCACCAAAGAGCGCGGCCGGTGTACGAACTGTTCCGATATCCAGACAGCTCACGGCGATGTTGAAAGCGTGGAAACTGAAATCGAAATTCAAAGCGCCGGAAGACCTTATTTTTCCGAATGACGAGGGCAACCACATCAGTCATGACAACCTGGTGAAGCGCCGTTTCGGACCTCTTTTTGATAGCCTTGAGATAGCCCATCGGGCGGACCCGACGCGCTATCCCTCACCACCCCGCCGCTTCAATTGGCACGCACTTCGGCACTTCGCGATATCGAGTTGGATTGAAGCCGGCTGTGCGCCGAAGACGGTGCAGACCTTCGCTGGCCATGCCTCGCTGCAAGTCACGATGGACAGGTACGGGCATCTGTTTCCGCATGAGGATCACAAGAAGGCAATGGACCAAATCGCAAAGGGTCTCTTCACTTAAAAATCGCAAACAATGCGCTGAGTGAGCAAGGCGCCTGCGCGTCAGCGGCACACCAGCGGCACATGATGGTCGGTAAGTTTCGGCAAAACAATAAGTTAACTGGTGCTAAAGTTACCCTCATAACCTGAAGGTCATAGGTTCAAATCCTATCCCCGCAACCACTTTCATTATAACTCACTCACCGTCCCGGTATCATAGCCGGGACGGGCGTGTCTGCTCCCGGGAGGGGGCGATAAAGTTCGGTGCGGTCAGGCTCTGCGTTGACCAGGGCTGGGCGAGTGCCGTGCCCGGGTTCACCGTATCAGGGGCCGACTTTTCAAGCATTCACGCAGCAGTGCGTCCATGATCAGTTGGGCCTCGCACCCCAGGTGAGGTGCTGCCGAGGCTCCAATCAAATCCAGCCGGCGTGTGTTCGTCGACTACCTCGCACAATAACACCCCCGGCTTCGCTCGGCGGTTCCCGCCCGCAGCTGTTTTCGACGAACGACACGGCGCGCGGTCCGGCCCGTGAACGACCTCGGCGAACGAGCCGAATTTTGCGAAAGCGATGCCGGAGAATCGGTCCTCCGGCATCATGGCTGCGGTCATCCGACCCGCTGCGCGAGGGGGAGAAGGCTGAGTTCCTCCCTGATCGTTGTCGCAACCGAAGGTTTGCGGAATCGCACGTAGAAGATCCAGGCTGCGCCGCTCGCGAGGTAAACCAGGAAAAGATAAGGGAAATAGAGCACCGGTGCGTCGGGGATCGGATAGACGCTTCCGACGGTCGGAATCATCAGGAGCACCAACGCCAGTCCGCAGACCGAAACGTCAACATTGCGAAGCTCCCCAATCTTCTTCAGATAGACCGGCGCCGCTATCGTGATCATGATGTAGGGAACGATGAAGCCAAACGCGGCAAGCGTTCCAACGTAGTTGAACAGATCAAGCGGCTCGAGCCCGGCAATCGCTACGCCAACCGTCGGAATGATGAACGCGATCGCTGCGAGGATCGTTACGGCGACGTGTGGCGTGGCGTTGCTCTCGTGAGAATCCGCCGTCGACGCATGGAAGAGTCCGTGCCGGCCCATGGCGAACAGCACCCGGCTTCCCGCGTTGACGCAGGAGAGACAGAGCGCGAAAAAACTGACCATCGCCCCGAACGACAGAGGTGCTTTCAGTACCGAAAGGTGGGCAAGAGACGCCATGGAGTTGAGCGGCGCGTCCATCTTGTCGAGCGCGGGATCGGAGCCATGCGTCGCCATGACCATGACGTAGGACACGAAGACGAAGAAGCCGCCCGAAATCGCGAGACTCCATATAACCGCCTTTGGAATAGTGACGAGAGGATCCCTCGCTTCTTCCCCGAAGGCCGTGCAGCATTCAAAGCCGACGAGACTGAAGATTGCGACGACGACGCCGAGACCGAGGCCCGACAACGGCAGCGACGACGTTTCGAACTGGGCGTGATCAATCTTGAAACCGTGCTGGGCGAGAGTGACCAAGCAGAGGATCATGATCAGCAGCATCGATGCACCTTCCAGGAACAGCATCAGCATCGCCGACAACTGAACATTCTTCCAGGCGCAGAACCAGGCGGCCCCGACACAGGCGCCGAACAGCAGGGCGAAAGGCACGTGAATCCCGGCCATCTCGAGCAGCTTGTCGCCGAAGATCGAGAAGCCTGTGACGCCCGCCATGGATATTCCGAGATACGCCCAGATCAGCGACCAGCCGCCGATGGCGCCGGCTGTGATGCCCAGCCCCCTGCAAATGTACAGGTACATGGAGCCTGCCGTGGTAGAGCGGCGGGCGAATTGGTTGAGATTGAATGCAACGAACACGAGCATGACCGTGCCGAGTGCATATGAAAGCCAACTCCAATCACCCGTGTTCCCGTACATGACGGGGATGATGAGAGCCGCGGTCATGGTTGGCGATATGAGCGCGATGCCTTGCGCCAGCAGTTCCACGAAGCCTAGACAGTTCTTTCTCAGAGTTGCGTCGTACATCGATGTCGTCCCTTCCTGCGCGAGAGAATTGGTCCAGTGGTGCCCCCAAGCGTCCTCGTCTGAGGTTTTCCAGGATTGCATCACGCGCCTCGCACAGGATCGGCCTCCAGTTTTCCCGTCCCCGCTGGTCCAGTCACCGGCCGAGAACGGCGAAAAGACGGTCCAGATGACCGGCCTTCTCCGCTCGCGCAACAGTGGATGCAGCGCGCCCGCCAGTTTCATGCCGACAACTCAGAAGTTCAACGCAATCTCCAGCGGACTTCCTGCCGTCAACCTTTTCCCAACGCCGCCAGCCACCGCTGCGTAGCTGCCAAAGCGGACGCCGACTTTCGAATTCCTGTAGCGACCAAGTGTTTGGAGCGGCTCCTGGCCGAACTCCGCCTTTTCCTGGTCGATCGTGGTCATGTTGCAACGATAGCAAACGTCGACGAAGCGGAGTGAGACGTCGCCGACGCTCGCACTCCCGAAATAATCTTCCCCGTAGGCATCGACGCCCTCGACGACAATGTTTGGCCTGAAGCGGTTCATCGGCACGCCGGAGACGAGCCGGGTATTCAGGTCGCTCCGCGAAGCCTCCGAGATCACCAGGATCCCGTAGTTGTCGACGAAGCTGGTCGGAGCCTCGTCCCTCGACGGATACTGAACGCCACCCTTCCTGAGGAAGCCCGGGTCGCAGGAAACGAACTGGAAGTTTCCTCCGAGATATTCACCGAACCATTTCGATGGCTCATCGCCGACAAAAAGCGATGGCATCTTCTCTCCGAACAGTTCGACTTCGCAACTCTGCATCGTCTGCGCCTTGCGCGAAACGACGAGTTCGGTCATGCCGGGTGCGTTCAGAGCCAGGCTGTTTTCGGTGAGTGCCGGTTCTACGAGGGCAAGCTTTGGATGCTCGCGCTGGGTGACAAACACCCCAGCTTCGTCGACGACCATCCAGTTCCTGTCGCCGAGAAATCCGGTTGGGGACAGCTCAATCTCACTTACTCTGATGCCCTTGCAGGATTTGATGGGATAGACAAACAGATCCTTGATCTTGATCATGAAGCAGACCTTTCCTGGATTGATTAGGTTGGCACGCGGTTGGCCCCGAGTGATGGAAGCTGTCCGCGAAAAAGCGATCGGGCCGGGCGCCGCGCGCGCTCAGGGCTTTGTGAGTTGCGTCTACCATCGCCGGACTTCCGCATGCGTAGACGTCGAAATCCGACAGGTCGGTGAAGTCCTGAAGCACCGCTTGGTGGACCAGCCCTGTGCGTCCCTTCCAGATGTCGTCCGTATCCGAGAGCACCGGCACATATTCGATACCGGTGCCGCCGGCGCAAAGATCTTTAAGTTCGCGGTCGATATAAAAGCCGCTCCGCATCCTGCTGCCCCAATAGACACGGGCCGGGGATCGAAAATTTTCTCTTGTGAGCGCTTCGAGAATAGCGCGTACCGGTGCGATGCCGGTGCCGCCGGCTATGAAGATCGAAGGCCGGTCCTGCGATGAATAGGTGAAGTTTCCGTAAGGCCCGCTCACTTGGAGAACGTCGTTTATCTTCAATTCCTCGAAAACGTGCCCCGTGAACGAGCCACCCGCCACACGTCCGATGTGCAATTCGATCGTTCCGTCATCGCGTGGAGCATTGGCAATGGAGAATGATCGGTCCATTCCGTCGGAATGACGAATGCCAACGAACTGGCCGGGCCTGAAGGCGGGTTTGTCAAACGGCGGAAACCGCAGCGTAACGCGGATGACGCTTTCGTTTTCGCGCTTCAAAGCCACGGCGCGCGCCAGCACCGGTGGCTTTTCGCTTGCGGGCGGTTCGGAAAGTTCGAGCACGTCGATCGTAATGTCGGTGAGCGCGCTGGCTGTGCATAGCAAGGCCGAAAGAGGATCATGAGCGCGGCCCAGACCGCCGACGGACCCGTTGTGGATGAACTCGCCCGTGACGATCCTGGCTTTGCAACTCCCGCATGATCCTGCGCAGCATGCGCTAGGCAACCAAATGCCAGCCCGCGTGGCGGCCGCGAGAATCGTCTCGTCCGATCTGGCTTCGAACGTCCTTCCCGACGAAAGCGTCGCTTTGATAGTCCTCATGCTCCGACCTCGAACCATTCCCGATCAGTAAGCCGGGAGGCGAAATGGAGCCGTGATCCAGTTTTCCGATCACATATGGGCCAGTGCACTTTTTCGGACGGCCAGGCCTGGTGCCGTGTCTAGAGGCCGATCGCCGCCTTCATCCGTCTCACCGCGTCGCGGATGCCGGCGTCATCAAGGCCGGCAAAGCCAACTCGAATTCCTCGGCGGCCATCTTCCTTCCCGGCAAAGCTGCGGCTGGGTAAAAATTGTAGTGCATGCTTGGGCGCGTTCTGCTCGAGCCGATCCAGATGCGCCAGGCTGTCGAACGTGAGCCAAAACGCAAGTCCGCCATCCGGAAGGCGGAAATCGAGGGCATCGCCGAGCTCGGCACGCAACATCACCGCGAGTTTCTCCCTGCGCGCCGCGTAGATCTTGAGCACCCTGTTGGCATGCCGCCTTACTTCACCCGACTCTACAAGTTCAGCGACCGCGTCTTCCGTGACCGGATCGCCTTGCCGATCGATGAGGCAGATTTCCTGCGCGGCTCGTTCGATGAATTTTTCGGGCGCGGAAATGTATCCAAGCCGGAGGCTGGGAGAGAGAAGCTTCGACATCGATCCGATGTAGAGGACCGAAGGATCGAATGACGCCAACGGCAGGAGAGGCTGGTGCTGGAAATGAAATTCGTGGTCGTAGTCGTCCTCGACGATGGTGAAGCCGAACTGTGAAGCCAATCCGAGCAGCCGCAGTCGCCTGTCCGGGTTCAGAAGCACGGTGGTCGGGAAATGGTGATGAGGCGTCAGGTAGACCAGGCGGACACGGTGGCGTCGACAGGTCTTCTCGAGGCTATCCATGTCGGTGCCGTCGTCGTCGACATGCACCCTGAGAATATTGGCGCCGGCCGCGCGAAACGCCTCGCGGGCAGGCGGATAGGTCAGATCGTCGACGACGACGCCATCGCCGTTTCGAATCATGATCCTCGACACCAGATAGATGGCCATCTGGCTTCCTCGCGTCAGGCAGACGCAGTCCGGCGTCGTCGCAAGGCCGCGGTCGACATTCAGCATTCGCGAGATTGCGCTCCTCAGATTCGGACTGCCGCGGGGATCGCCGTAACCAAGCTTTCCAACCTTGCCCCCGATCGTCATTGCGCTCCTGTAGGCGCGCGCAAAACTTTCGGCGGGAAAAAGCCGCGTGTCCGGCGTTCCATCGTCGAGCGAAAGCAGGCCCGGTCGGGGGAAAAGAACCGGAATGTCCATCGCCGGCGCAAGCCGGCTGAATTGAGGGCCGTCGCCCCGTGAGCGCGGCCCATCGAGCGCCGATCGTGTTGGCCTGCCTTTCGGCTCCGGAAGTTTCGCAGAGACGAAGGTGCCCTTGGTGCCACGGGACGTCAGCCAACCTTGAGCGATCAGTTCGTCGTATGCGACGACGATGGTTTTACGGTTGACGCCAAGCTCTTCAGCCATCTCACGAGAGCCCGGAAGGACTTCACCGGCGATCAACCGCCCCCGCCGTATCTCGGCGACGAGTCCGTGAGCGATCTGAAGGTAGACAGGCGCGCCGCCAGGCCTGCGCTTCAGATTAAGCTTGAGATTGAGCCTCCACTCGCGTAGCACCACTGCCTCTCCACTGGCCCATCTTCGAGACTATATCTTGGCTTATGCCTGGTCCAGCCCCAGCCATAAACGGCTCGCGGCGACGGCCAAAGGAAGTCGATCTTTCGCCGATTCCGCAATTCTGGGCCGCCTGGGCCGAGGTGAAGGTGAAGATGGAATCTGACTGGAACCACTTTCAGTCCACTATCAAGAAATACCTCGACGACTTCGGTTCCCAGTTCAAGCAGCAGCAAACAACTTTCCAGGAGATCGCCGCCGCCCAAATGAAATCGTGGCGCGAAGCAGCCGAGAGGATTCAGGCTGTTTCCTCCGAATTGACCGCCGACCGTCGGGCAAAGATGGAAGCCACCGTGGCGCAGATGAAGCTGGACGCATCTGGGGCGGAAGCAAATTTTCAGAAACTGACGAAAGCCGGGGGCGGAATCCTGGACCGCCTTGAGTGCCGCCCTGCGGAATCGCGTGCAGCCTTCGATCGGGCCAATCAGACGGCGTGGGACGCCTTCAAACGCGCCAGCCCGGATGCATGAATGCTCGTCGTGTCAGCTTTGTCAGTCGAGGAGCGCAAGCCGTCCTTGGCAGGGGAGCGTGAAATGACAAGTCGCGCGTCACCCTATGCCGTCGCTTGCTGACAATTGGTGGACGAGAAGAAATGGTCAGGCCTCGCGCGTGTCGGGCTGCAGGCTGCTAACTCAAGAAAGCGGTTTGGCCAGGTGGATGACCCCGGGCTCACGGTTTGGTCCTGGTCGGAAACCGAATTTACTGAACACTTTCAACATCGCGGTGTTCTCGGGCAAGACCTCCGCGATCAGCCCCTTCAATCCTGCGTCGCGCGCCAGGTAAGACAGGTGGCGCATGAGAACCGATCCGATACCCTGCCCCTGATACGCGTCGACCACGACGAAGGCGATTTCGGCCCGGCCAGCCTCGACAACGATGTAGCGTCCGCCTCCGACTATCGACGGCCGTCCATCTTCATCGATTTGTGCGACGAGCGCGACATGATTGTCGAAATCGATATTCATGAAGAAAGCGAGTTCGGTTTCGGAAAAGCCGCGCTTTGGCACAAAAAAGCGTGTTCGGAGCGATTGAGGACTGGTGCGGCCGATCGCGGCGAGCATGTCCTCCCGATCATCCGGTCGAAGGGCGCGTATTTCAATCGTGCGCCCGTCGCGAAGACGCTCTTTGGCGGAATAGTCGGCAGCCTTCGCCATGATCGACGGGTCTCGCATCGAAACAGGATGACGATCGCTCTGGAACCGTTCCTGGGAGAAAGCAGCGGACCCGCAGCCGGTGCTTGATCTGGATCAAGCCAACGGTTCGAGGGCCATCAGTAAGGTCGATTGTCGCGTCAGGATTGACGGGATCGCTGCTGGTTGGAGCCGGATTGAAACTTGCCGGCGCGCCTAGCGCCGGTATGCCAGCTTTCGCCGTGCTGGTTCTCGCAATCATGCAGATCGGGTTCTTCCGTCACCCGGTCCCGTCGCCTTCTGCCTGTGCACGGTTTCGAGGCACGGACCGGGGACGTCGATACCATCTTCAGGAATGGCGCCCCAAGAAGAAGCCCTCCCTTGACTTATATCAAGGGTCGCCTCCGACACAGCGCAATCCTGATAACGGGCCTGCAAGGAGTACGCGATTTGAGCATGTCTACTGACAAGCCGGCGATTTCGGGCGGCGCGCTGCCCGGGCTTTTCGCATCCGCCCTCGAATATCTGGTCGATACCGGGCAACGCAGCGTTCTCTTCCTCGATGTCATGCGCCAGCGGGGCGTTCAATACCGCGAGCACCTGGCCGAAACCGCGCCCCATGTCCTCGACTACGCCGTTGACTTGATCATCGACGGCAGAAACCTGAAGCGGCCGGTGAATTATGCGCTGGTGCGCGTCGCTCCTCCGAAAGGAGTCGACATTGATTTGAAGCGCCGCCCGTTCGTGGTGGTCGATCCTCGCGCGGGCCACGGGCCAGGTATCGGCGGCTTCAAGGCCGACAGCGCAATCGGCGTTGCGATGAAGG
>Ga0210403_10003110_pt1 | contig 14721 bp, 18 predicted proteins | sample IncBWC19MmetaG_FD_150863 | JGI IMG/M metagenome (GOLD analysis project Ga0210403, IMG submission 150863) | Forest soil microbial communities from Barre Woods Harvard Forest LTER site, Petersham, Massachusetts, United States - Inc-BW-C-19-M | ecosystem: Environmental > Terrestrial > Soil >... | reverse complement strand
TGCCGGCCTTGTCCCTTAGCAAGCCGCCTTGCGGACCCTTTCCATCCGGCCCACCTGTAAACCTGTGCAGTACACTGAACGTTCCGTCTGGGGCGAGCTTGAAGACTGTGCCTGGGATCATGAAGTCACTGGCGCGCCCGGGAGCTGAACCATAGAGGTTGCCGTCCGCGTCCCGAACTAATGGTCCCTCAGGATTCGCGCCATCGGCTTGGCCCTGAAACTTGTAGAGCACGGAAAACTGCCCCGTCGGATCAATCTTGTACAGCGCACCGAATCCCAGACCTCCGAGCACCGTAGCTCCGTACAAGTTCCCCGCATCATCCATGATTACGCCGCCCGCGGGAAGGGCGGCGTCACTATTTTCTCCCGCCTGGAACACGTGGAGGATCTGCTCTTCTCCGGTCTTGGAAACGCGGAACACCGCCCCGGCGCCAGGTCCCCCAAAGGTTGTGCCATAGAGGTTTCCGGCTTCATCCAGAATAAGATTCGAAGAGGGAAGCAACCCGTCCGTGCGATGGAAACTGAACAGGACGCGCTCGTGACCCGCCGGGTTCACCTTGAAAACCGTGCCGTCATCATCTCTCCCGCCGTTTTCTGTTGTTCCATATAGGTTGCCAGCTGCGTCTCGAACCAATGATGCTGCAGGAAATTGTCCATCGGGCGATCCCTTGAATACGTGCAGTACTGTAAACGTCTGCGCGCTCGCCGGCCGAATAGATCCCGCCGCCATCACGATCGTGATTGCCAAGGCCTGCCCGGCGCTTACCGCCCGCTGACCCATCTTCCAAGCCCAGTTAAGTACCTTTCTGTTTCTCAATGTTCACTCCTTTGATCGGTAAAGATTGAGCCGAGAAAAGAAACTATCAGACCGCGGGACCGGTTCATGTCATGCCGCAGTAAATAGATTGTCAGAAAGAGGTCACGGGAGATTTGTTTGGCAGTTCACCCTTTGCGGTTCAGCGTCTAGCAGCAAAGCAAGCGGGCCCGTCACCTACATTAGTGGCAAGCTAGTTTTACTCATACCGCTGAGTGCCGGTAGTGACCAGTTGATTGAGTGCAGCAATGGCTCCTCGCCATCTATTTCGAATTTCTGCCAAGTACTGCCACTCTTGGTGAATCCGTGTTGCACGCCACCTTGGTCGATGTAATATCCGCACATGTTTCCATTGGGAGTTACTCCAAGAACAAAGGTCTGCTGGGCTTTCGGGAAGTTGATGTTGAGCGTCTGGGCGCCAGCATTGAGGACTAGAGCTGAGAGACAGAGAGTTACGAGTGCATCGTACAACATCTTCATTGTCGTCCTCCTATCAGCCTACGATTTGTCCTATTACCGTGTTGAGTTTAGCCTGAACCTAAATGCAGATTCATTCATTTGCAAATGCAGTAACTGTACACAGTTCCTTGCCCGTATTTCCCGAACAAGCTCGAAGTTCCGTACAAGGTTCCGTTTCCGCCGAGAACGAGACTGCCTTGGGGGAAGCCACCGTCCCTAGGTCCCTTGAAGCTGTGAAGGGTTACCTCTGTACCTTGACTAGTCACCTCGTAAATGTCGCCCTCATCTTCTGCTAACGCCGCAGTTACTCCATAGAAGTTTCCAGCGGCGTCTTGAATTACCCCGAACTGGGGGTTGTGGGGTGCGGGCGTAGGTTGGAAGCGATACAAAACAGTTTCTACTCCTTGGGACCATTTGTACAATGTGCCGCAGCCAAGGTCCACGCCATGTAGCGGATTAAGGGGAAGAGTTGGACATCCCGGAACACCGCCGAATTCAGTGGTTCCATAAATGTTTCCCGAGGCATCACTGATAAGTGATCCCATAGGTGTCAGTCCATCTCCTACGCCCATCCCTTGGAATGTGTACAGAATTGTGACCAGTCCGGTGGCAACGGAGACCTCGAACAGATTGTTGTCTGCGCTAATGCCGTAGAGGTTGCCTTGACCGTCGGGGAGTAGATTAGAGAGTACCGGTACAGACGCAATGATTGTGAACTTCCCGTTCTGGATCTCAAAGATCGCAGTGTCTGAGGAACCAAACAGGTTGCCAGTGCTATCAATCGTAAGTCCCTGTACAGGATACTTGCCGTCAGCTCCATTGTGGAATTCGTACAGGACCGTTTCTACCTTACCAGCAAGCTTAAACACTACTCCGCATCCGCTGGCGCCTGGATTTTTCAGGTTTGGACAGCTCTTGCTGTCGCCTCCAATTTGCGTGGTTCCATAGAGATTGCCAGCGGCATCTTCGGTCAGTGGTCCCATAGGATGGAGACCTCCACTGATATCGAAGAACTTATGCAGGATTGTTTCTACATGTGCGTTCAGTTTGTACACAATTCCTCGTCCGGCTCCTCCGGTGTAGGTGGTTCCGTACATGTTTCCTAGAGGGTCGAGGATTACTCCAGAGTACGGCTGTGCGCCATCGCTACCGTTACCGAATTCGTGCAGGGGGACGAGGTTCTGCGCGTTAGCACTGATGACAAGTGCTAGGGAACAGATAACTGTCTGTAACAGGTGCTTCATGTTATTCTCCCATCAGCCTACGATTTGTCCTACTACCATTTTGTTGTTGAGTGTGACTCTAACGGTTCTCACCATTTCGACTTGTCCTCTAGCCGACGGCGACTGAATACACATGGGAACTGCTCTTGGGGGGAGACGAAACGAGCCGACAGTAAATATACTCCCTTGGCTAATCTTTGCAATAGAGTGGTCCGAAGATTGCTACTGGTGGGTCAGTGTTTGGTGGGAAGCAGAATCCACGAGCGTACCAAAAGAAGCTAGCTCCAGCGATCTTGTTAAGATGATGTGCAGGGTAATTATGATTCAAGCCTATCTCGACGATACTGGAGCCGAAGATTTTATTGGCTTTGGGGGATTTGCTGGAAGGGCCGATTGTTGGGAATCGCTCAAAAATGAGTGGATGGCTAACAATGAACGCCATTGCATTTCCTTATTCCATGCCAAGGAATATTCTGCACTTGTACCGGAGTATGCCAGATTGGTACTCAAATACCCGTTACATCTCATTGGGCGTACTATTGATACGACTGCCTATGCTGAATACGCTCCGCGAACAAAGAGAAACCCATTCGGAACAAATGCCTTTGCAAGCAGTGCATCGGCATGTGCTGCCAGGATTTTCGAATGGCTTCAATCGCCTCCGGAAGAGGATTGTGATCTTGTTGTTGATTGCACCAAGGAATACGCTAGTAGCATTGCGGATTGCATCAACTGGTCGGGTGGCCCACCCTTTTCACGTTCTTTGCGAAAGGGTGCGCCCCGACACTCCTAGCCACCCTTCCGGCCCAGTTTCCAAGCGGATTCGCGAAATCCGCCACCGCCATCTACAATCGGCAATCGGATGGAACCTGCCCGCATCGCCGAACTGCTCCAACCCTTCCTCGGATCGGCCAACGACCAGCGACTGACGACCAACGACTTGCAAAACATATCGACGTACATCGATCTACTACTCCGCTGGAACGCCCGCATCAACCTGACCGCCATCCGCAATGAGGAAGAAATGGTAACCCGCCACTTCGGCGAATCCCTCTTTGCCGCCCGCCATCTCTTCCCCCCTCAGACAGCGCAATGTAGGCGCGAGCGTCCACGCTCGTGCACCCTGATCGACGTCGGTTCCGGCGCCGGCTTCCCTGGTCTGCCCATAAAGATCTGGGCGCCCCACATCCACCTCACCCTGATCGAGGCCAACCAAAAGAAGGCAACCTTCCTCCGCGAAGTGACGCGAAGTTTAACATTGACGAACATCAATGTATTCGCCGGCCGCGCAGAAACTTACCCCAACCCACCCGCGGACGTAGTAACCCTCCGCGCAGTAGAACACTTCGAAACAGCCCTCCCAATCGCCGCCCACCTGGTCGCACCCGGAGGCCGCCTGGCCCTCCTGATCGGCCAAGCCCAGCTACCGCAAGCCCACAACCTGGCTCGCGAGCTAGTTTGGCCACCCTCCATCCCAATCCCCCTTTCCGCAAGCCGCGTCCTCGCCATTGGCGTCAGGGAATAACGCATGCCGCGATTTTCAACGTACCGAGATAGATAACAATCCGAACCAAGAGAGTAACAAGTGGCGTACCTTTCATAAGAAATGCCCTGAATTGAATTGCGCTGGAGTCTATTGATGGCTCTGGGAAAAGCGAAGTGGGAAACTCCCAAAAACAATAAAGAAAAACTCCTACACGCCGTCCACCTCGACAAGATGTTCCACGTGGAACATTATTGCGATGCCCGGACTGGCCTTATTCAAGAGAACTTCACGAGTGTTCCACGTGGAACATTCCAAAATCGATTTCCGACTAGCATGTTCCACGTGGAACACTTCTGTGGAAGATGGCGTCGCAAACAGCTGTAACTCGTTTTGCCTCAAGCGGAACGTGTTAACGAAGTCGTTGCACTGAAATCTGTCATTGCAAATGGACAACGATTCGGCCTATTCTGCATGCGTCTCTCCGATTCTTCGAAAACTAAATGGGACGCGTCATCGCGGTTGCCAATCAGAAGGGCGGCGTAGGTAAGACTACGACCGCCATCAATCTGGCCTCGTCCATTGCCGCAGCCGAGGTCGACACGCTGCTGGTCGATTGCGATCCGCAATCGAATGCTACCAGCGGCCTGGGCCTGGTCAAAGATCCCGAGCGAATCAGCACCTATCAATTACTCATGGGCGAGGCCACTGCGCAGGAGGCCCTGCAGAAGACTGAACTCGATCAGCTATGGCTCATCCCGGCGCACAAGAACATGATCGGGGCGAACCTTGAGTTGATCGACGGCGAGCGCAGGGAGTTTCGCTTGCGGGATGCGCTTGCGCCTTTGCGCGATCGCTTCAAGTACATTGTGCTCGATTGCCCACCCGCATTGGATCTGCTGACGCTGAATGCGCTGGTCGCAGCGGACTCGATTCTGATTCCCATGCAGGCGGAGTACTTCGCTCTCGAAGGCGTGTCCGAGCTTCTCGACACGATTGAACGGATACGCGCATCGTTGAATCCTGAGCTCACGATCGAGGGCGTGGTGCTGACCATGTTCGATGACCGGACCAACCTGGCTCAGCAAGTGACGGCGGAGTTGAATCGCTATTTTGGCGAGAAGCTTTGCAAGACTACGATCCCGCGGAATGTGCGGCTGGCGGAGGCTCCCAGCCACGGCAAGCCTGCGCTGCTTTACGACGTCCGCTCGCGGGGCGCGGAGAGTTACATTCAGTTGGCTAAGGAGATCATTGGGCACAGTCTGCCGGTCGAGATGCCTGCGCCGACCATTACTGAGGAGAAGCAGGTGGTGAATGCTCCGCGGTGGAGGCGGTGGATCAAGGAGCGGAATAAATTGACGACTATCAATATATTAGATCGATGAACGTCGATGTCTTGCCCAGAGATTGACGTTATGCGCGCGAGATCCTTCGCGGACTTCGTCCGCTCAGGATGACGGCGGTTTTAGGGTTTGGTGGAGATTTTAGGGTTTTGGCGGGGGGCGAGCTTTGCTCGCCTGGACAGCCGGGGGCGGCTGTCCCCGCGTGGTGCATGTTGGTGTGGTGCATGTTGGTTTGGAGGGGTGATGACTACTACGGTGATTGCGGACAAGGTTATTGAGAAGCGGCGGGCTTTGGGTCGGGGGTTGGATTCTTTGCTGCCATCGGGGCCGCGGGTGGTCGAACCCGCGGCACAGTCGACGGTTTTGCCTGAGATCCAGGCTCAGGCGGCGCGGGGTGACGCGGTGGTCGAGATTCCGCTGACGTTGATTGATGAGAATCCCTATCAGACGCGGTATTTCGCCAAAGACCAGCCGGCATCGGAGGATCTTGTTGCGACCACGCTGGACGAACTGGCGGACTCGATCCGGGCGAACGGGGTGATCCAACCGGTTTCGGTTCGTCCGGGAGTACAGGGGCGCTATGTTTTGATTCTGGGGGAGCGGCGATGCCGGGCTTCGAAGATCGCGGGCAAAGCCACGATTCCGGCGATTGTGCGCAAGGTTTCCGACCAGCAGGCGGCGGAGATGACCGTGGTTGAGAACCTGCAACGGCAGGATCTGAATTGCATGGAGCAGGCGACGGCGTTTTCGAAGTTGAGCCAGGATTTCAAACTGACGCAAGAGCAGATTGGGCAGAGGGTGGGGATTTCGCGGGAGTCGGTTTCAAATTACATGCGACTGCTGCGGCTGCCGCCGTCGGTAACCCAGTATCTGCAGGAGGGGCAGCTGGGATTCAGCGAGGCGCGGGTGCTGCTGACTTTGCTTGATCCGAATCTGATTCCGAAAATTGCCGATGAAGCGGTGCGCAAGCATTTGTCGGTGGAGCAACTGGAAGACCTGGTGTTCAACACCAATGTGCCTTTGCAAAAAGAGAAGCAGCCGGGAACGGCGCGGTGGGTGGATCCGAATGTGCGGCATGTGCAGACGGAGCTGGAACGGACCTTGGGGGTGCGGGTGCGGATTCGCGATCGCAAGGGTAAAGGGAAGATCGAGATTGAGTACGCGACGCTGGAGGATTTTGATCGCGTGGTGGGGATGTTGAAGGGGAAGGGCTAGTCGTTAGTCTTTGGTCGTTCGTCGTTGGCCGTTCGTCCTTTGTCTTATCGCGGGTATTCTTTCGCCCTTTCAGGGCTATGTCATTTCCCGATTTTCCCACGGGTTGCGCCGTGGGCTGCATTTTTCGCCGTTTTGCGGCTGTCACGAGAATGCGGATTTCGGAATTCCGATCAGCACGAATCTGAGTAGTAAACACGTGGGATAGACGCCCAGGATTGTTGCATCTCGGGCGGTTGTGATATCGACTCTCACACTGGAAGTGGGAAATTCTCATCACGGCACGAAGAAGGTTGGGTCGCGTCGGAATTCTTGTCAGCAAGAATCTGAGTTGTAAACTGTGGGACGGGATCCTGGGATTCGGCCTTCGAAGTGGTGCATTGGTTCCGGGCTTTGCAGCGCCAATTTTGGGAGAACTGGAAGATCCAGTTATTGGTTCTTAGTTCTCGGTTCTCAGTCTTGGGAATTCTTATGAAGTGCGCCGAAGGTTAATTCTTGTGGGCAGGAATCCAGTTCGTAAACTGTGGGACGGGGTTGATTGATTCAGGGCTTGAAGCGGTCAATAGTTCATGCTGGCGGCCCATATTTTGGGGAGAAGTGGGATTTACTGATCCAGTTGTCGGTTCTCGGCCTTGGCCTGGAGTTGTGTATGTTCGCAACGGCGGAGTTGCAAGTCCTGCAATCGGTGGCTGTGCAGCTTATGAATGAAGCCGTGGTCGCGCTGGAGGACCAGAAGTTGCGGGTGAAGCGGGTGGGGAGTGGGCGATCGCGGATGGTGCAGTTCCAATTGAATGGGCGGGTGTTTGAGGCTATCGAGCAGAATCGTGCGAAGCCGAGCCGGTGGGGACGGCTGGCGCGGGAGAAGCATCAGGTGGTGCAGTTCCGGGACTTGGCGACGCATAAGTATGTGGCCGTTGCGGTAGATGGGGAGATCACGCAGTACGGGCGGGGTGAAAGTTGAGGTTGCCCGCGCGAGATCCTTCGCGGACTTCGTCCGCTCAGGATGACGTCGGTTTGAGGGAGAGGGACTTCGTCCACTCAGGATGACGTCGGTTTGAGAAAGGCGGACTTCGTCCGTTCAGGATGACGTCGGCTGGGGTTTAGGGGCGATTGGCTCTGTTGACAGGGGCTTCGGATCACATATAGTTGTTACGCTTGAAATTCGGTTGGGCCATTCTTTTGTCCTTTCGAGGAGAAACCATGAGAGTCTCGCGTTTCGCAGTGTTTGTCGTGCTGTTATCGGTCGCCGCGTTTGCGGAGGCTCCGCTGACCTTCACCTATACAACGATCAAAGTACCGGGGGCGCAGAGCACCGCGATCTACGGCCTTAACAATGCTGGGGTAATGGTCGGATCGTACGCTGACAGCGCCGGGGTGCAGCACGGATTCAGTTTATCCGGCGGGAAGGTGAAGAGGATTGACGATCCGAAAGGTGCCAACACTTATTGTTTCGCGATCAATAAGGCGGGGTCGATTGTGGGTTACTACGTGACTTCCAAATTCATCGGGCACGGATTTCTGTACGCGAAGGGGAAGTTTACTGATATCGGTCCGGCGGGCTCAACCGGCTCGCAAGCTATCGGAATCAATGATCACGGAGACATCAACGGTAATTTTGGGGATTCGAAGGGTTCCCATGGCTTCCTGCTGAAGGGCGGCAAATATACCACACAGGACGTGCCTGGAGCTTCGGGAACGCTTGGCGGAGGGATTAACAACGCCGGCCTGATGACCGAGGAATGGATTGATTCCGCCAACAACGTAGAATCGTCGCTCTACAACGGTAAGAAGTATACGAAGATCAATATCCCGGGCGAGCCTGATTCCTACGTCTCCGCCATCAGCAATCTGGGCGACATTGTTTATTCCTGGGAAAGCGCCGAGACATATGGGGGCGCGCTGCGGCACGCGGGCAAGATCTACAAGTTTCACGTCCCCAAGGGCGATCGGACTTTCGGGTACGGGATCAATGACCACAACGTCATCGTTGGGGCGTTCACGGATGACAATGGAGTTTTGAGCGGCTTCTCGGCAACTTATTAATTGGACTCTGATTGGACGGGCGGGGACGCCCGTCCTCCATTAAGGAATGCTGACAATCAGGCCTTTGGGGCCTACGGCTATGGCTTCGCCAGTGGGGCTGATGCTTATGGCGTTCAGATTCAAGTCCCAGCTTTTCTGCGATGAGATTTTCGTGATGTCATTTTCGTAGGCGGATTGGGACGTTCCCACAACCAGGATGGCGCTGCTTTCGGAATGCGGCTTGGCAAAGGCTACAGCGGAAAAATATCCCTGTGGCGCGATAGGGGATAGAGTCCAGGTGAGGCCGCCGTCGTTGGTGAAGGCGAGGTGCGGGCCGTCCTGGTCGGGATGTTTGTAGTCTCCGCCAGCGATCACTCCATGGATTGCATCGCGGAATGCGATGGAGAAAATTCCGGTCGAATCTGGCCCTCGGCTGATCGGGGTTTCGGCGACGGTCCAGGTTTTGCCGGCGTCGGTCGAGCGGAATACACGCGCGGCCTTCCCGCCGGTGGCGAACCACACGTTGCTCGTTCCCTGGACCGCGATGCAGGTTCCGCTGGCGGCAAATGCGCCTTCGCCCTCGATGGCTGGCGAGAGCGATTCGGTTGAGAGTGGTTCCCAAGTTGTGCCGCCGTTCGCGGTTGCGATCAATTCAAATTTGAGTTTGCCTGAATTGTCGATGACAGGATCGCCGAGCGCAATGCCGCGATCACGGTCCCAGAAGGCCATGCAATCGAAAAATCCTTTGGGATTCTTGTTGGTGAATTGCAAAGCCCAGGTTTTGCCGGCGTCGGTAGTTTTGTAGATGCGCGACTGCTCGCCGGGTCCGGCGCTCAGCAGGTAGGCGAGATCGGCGCTGAAGGCTTCCACGTCGCGGAAGTCGAGAACTTCGGCGTTGGGGACTTGCGCGGTGTGCCAGAAAGCTCCGCCATCGGTCGTGCGGAGGTAAGTTCCGTGAGTGCCGCTGGACCATGCGACCTGGTTCGAAAGCACGCTGATGCCGCGCAGGTTTTCGGTGGTGTTGGATTTCTGGATGGTCAGATTCTGCGCGCTCAGCGAGGTGGCAAGGAAGACGATGAGCAGGACGTGCGGGCGCATGCGATGATTGTGCCAGATGTTGTGGGTTAAATCGAAATTCCGAAAAGAAGGAAGCCCATGGCGCAGGTTCTGCTGGAGATCTGTTGTGGATCGATCGATGACGCGATTGAGGCGGAAAAGGGTGGGGCAGATCGGGTGGAGCTCTGTTCAGCGCTTTTTCTTGGCGGGTTGACGCCGTCGGTGGGGACGATTCAAGAGGCCAAGCGGCGGCTGAAGGTTCCGGTCATAGTCATGGTTCGTCCGCGCGGAGGAGGTTTCGCGTATTCCGAAGCTGAAATGGCGAGCATGGAACGCGACACGGAAGCGGCGGTTGAAAACGGTGGCGATGGGGTGGTAGTTGGCATTTTGCAATCCGACGGAAAGATTGATGTTGCGCGATGCCACCGCATTCGGCGCTTGATCGGGACGCGTCAAGCCGTGTTTCATCGGGCCTTTGATGTGACTCCTGATCCGTTCGAGGCTCTGGAACAACTTGTGGATCTGGGATTCACGCGGGTGCTCACCAGCGGGCAGAAGGATAGCGTGCCCGAGGGAGTGGAGCTGATCAAGAAATTGATCGAGCGGGCTGGCGATCGGATCGAGATTCTTCCCGGTGGGGGAATTCAGGATTGGAATCTGAAAGAGGTAGTCGAGCGGACCGGGTGCCGGCAGGTGCATATGACAGCGTGGGGAACAACGTCTGACACATCGACGCAGGCGCGGCCGGGGATTACGTTCGGTGGAGCTTTGTATCCTGCGGAAGATCGTTATCAGATGACGGATGCGAAGCTGGTGCGGCAGCTATCGAAAATGCTTCGGAGTTAGAGCGTGGCTGTCCTACCAAACGCCGGGAAACCGAGATTCCTCGGCGCTTCGCTCCTCGGAATGACAAATTCTTGAAGGGAATGACAATTCTCAAAGTCCCCAGAACTGCCTGACTACTTCTCGTTGAACTCGACGAATGCTCCGGTGCTCTCGTAGTACAAACGGATGCTGCACTGCTTGGGCGCGATGTGAGCAAATGAAACCTGCAGTTGTTTGGGCGGACCGCTGACTCCGCCGATTTCCATGGGAGCGCGCACCAGGTCTTGCTTCTCGTCGTAGGTTTTGGGGTTGGTGACGTTGCGGCTCACGATCAGAGTCCAATCTTTTTTGTTCGGGATCACGTACATCGTGTAGGCGCCCACGGCGAGCTCCTGACGATTCAGAATCAGGGGAACTTGGGTGAACAGGGTCATGGGAGAACCGGCGGGCAGCCACACTTTGCCGCTGTGCGGCTGATCTTTGTCGCTCATGACAGAGCCGTTGTATTGCACGCTGATTTCTTTGTCGTCGGCGAAATCGCAGCTGGCGGTTTTGGTGGGATCGTTCGGATCCTGTTGCGCGGTGGCGATGGTGGCCAGAAAAAACTGAGAGGTCAAGACGAGGCAGACGGCTAGGCGCATGAAGTATTCCCCCGGGCTCGACTTTTCAACGTCAGACAGTTAATGCGGGACCATTGTACTTCGGCGGAGCGGGAATTGCAGGTGGAATTCACGTTGTGGAGCACTGTCTTGAGTGCTTCCCGGGTAGGTCTGCGGTGTGCCACGTGCTATTCGGGCTTGGTCTTCGGTGACGTTCTCTTATCTCCCTGGCATTGCTACCGTAATAAGCCAGCAGCAAGAAAGGCTGGCTCTAATCACATTATGGCAAAGAGTGAGAAATCGTCATTTCAGCTCAAGATTCTCTACGGTGAAGGCGACGCGGAAGTGCTTGCCTCACAAGCAGTTCTTATCCAAAAGGCGGGCCATCACGTAGAGACGGCGGTGGGACGCAAGGGTATCGACGAGGCGGTGCGCCGGGGCACATTCGACCTGGTGATTCTGGGACCGAGCTTGACCAAGAACGATCGGCATCACCTGCCTTATGTGATCAAGAAGGCGCAGGCGGCGATCCGCGTTCTGGTTATGCACACCGATGGGGAGGGGCATCCGGCGGTGGACGCGAATCTCGATACCGGGAGGAGCATTGCAGATCTGGTGGCGAAAATCGCTTCAATGATGGCGAGCGGCGAGATCGCTTCGCATGGGCTGGCCAATGGTGCGGCGGCCGGCAGGTAAAGTACAGTTCTCGGTTGGCAGTTCTCGGTTGTCATTTCTCTCGGAGGCGGCCTTTGGGCCGCCTTTCCTATTGGGCAAAGCATCTGGTTGAATACGAATCAAGATAGTAAAAGTGGATTCGACCCGGGCGGATTTGGCCACGCCTTAGATTAATTCTTGCTCATCCTGTGCGTTTGTGGGAAGCGGGGCCTCGGGCTGCGCTGACGCGGTAGAATATTGGCGAATGTCACTTTGCGTAAACTGGTGGATATGAGCGCATCAAGCAATGGAAGCGAACAGAAAAAAATCTATGGGACCCTCACCGGGTTGCCTCTTTCATTTCAGTTCGACTGGCCCTTTCGCAGATCCACTTCGGGGGCGGATTTTTTCTTCCTGCATGCCGACATCCGGCTGGAGAACTCGGCAGGGTTGCATGCGCCGGTAGCCGTGAATCTGTCGGCAACCGTGCGCGAGGTGTTGCCGTCGATCGAGCCAAAGGACGTAGAGAATCCGGTGATCAACGCGTTGCGCAAGGAAGTCGACCGCAGGCAGCTGGAGTTTGTGAAGTCGGGCAAGCTCGTGCCCGTACAGTTTTCCAGCCGTCATTATGATTTCAAGCGCAGTAAATGGATGTTTGGCAAGGCGAGTGACGAGGATATCGAGTTGCTACTAAAGCGAAAAGCGTACTGGCAAACACGATTGGTCGGCGGGATGGTGTGGATCGCGGACCCGGTCGAAGTGCTTTACGTCGAGACTTCCGCGGAGCATCTTCTGAATCTTGCCAGGAAATTGGAAATGCAAGGGCTGATCAAACTGGAGGAAGAGCGAGCTACGCCGACTCCTTTATTGATGGAGCAAGCGGCGAAGTTTGAGGTTGACATGCATGCAGCCCTTGAGGAGTTGGAAAAAAAGCACGCGTTTGAAAGAGGGTAGGAGAAATCCGTCGATGGACGCCCCCCGCTACGGCGCCATGCCTTCTTCCATCCACTTTTTGAACAGGGCAACTTGATCCTTAGGCCAGGGTTCGTCGCAGGGCATGGTGCCATCGAGAACGCGGGCATAAATCTCTTCCGCCTGAGCCTTGACGTCGGCGAATGACGAGAGGTCGAGGCCAAAGTCTTTCATCGTGTCCACGTCGGGAGTGTCTCGGAACAGCGGACGAATGTCTTTGGCGAAGCTTAGAGCCATGAAACACCTCGATGTGCTCGTGTCATCAACGGAGCATGCCTCACGGAATTCTAATCGCTACTCTGCCTTGACGGCATCGATAGTTCGAAAGAGTTCGTCGCTGGGCTGCTTGACTTCCACGAAAGGATGGCCGCTTGGTTTGCTGCTGACCACGTAAATGGTCGGAGTGTGTTCGAGGTGAAGGGCTTTTCCCAATTCACGGTCGGCGTTGACCTCGGCCGCAAACTTGCCTTGAGGATCGACCACGAAGGGCAAATCCACCTTATGATCGACGGCAAACTTCTCCGCGAACTGGCGCAGGTTGGTGGGAAAGATTTCGGGCTGATGCTCGAAGATGTAGTCGCGGAAGTCCAGCCCCAGCTGCCGGGAGCGGCTGTCAAAATAATGGGCGATGACCGCCGCTTCGAACGACCAGTTATGCATGGGCAACGGAAAGTCGTGGCGAACGACAGGAATCTTGTAAGTCTTGCCTGCTTGCGCGACCATAGGAGCATCGCGCCGGCATTGCGGACACTGCAAATCCTCGAAAACCACGATGGCGATCTGCGCCCCTTTCGGTGGACGCAGGGCAGGGTTGACAGAATCCTGCGCGAAAGCCAGGGAAGCAAACATTGCAACGAAGAAAGCAAATCGAACCTGGGTTCTATTCATGGCAGAATCAGTACAACCTTCTCAATGTATCGCAGTCTTAATGTATCGCAGTTAATGTGCACCCGCACTCCCGGTGCGCGAAATCACAACTGTTCCAAGGCTCAACAAAGTCAGCAAAGAAATCGCCGCGAGTGAGGCCACGCAATAGACGCACCACACCCCGAGGATATGAGCTTCCACGTGTGCCAGGTATAGCGAGAATGAAAGGCCGATCAGGGCTGCAGCCAGAAACAGCCGATAAGCACGCCTAAAGGCAAGCATGGCCAGAAGTACATAACCGGCCATTCCGATCACAGCCACGGGGATTCTCGCGAGCACTGCGAAGGCGCTGTGGTTGACGATCCCACAGTCCCAGCGCTCGTTGATGCTGCATGGGGACGAGTCCGTCCGGTAGTGTTCCCGGAGCGCAAGGCTGGATGCTATGAAGCCAAGAAGTGTCAATGAAACCAGGACGTACCGCATTAAGCCGGGATTCCCTCGCCGAGTGTGAAAACAATCATATTTTACCCTACCTTGGCCTTCAGGCCGGCGTCCTTTTGTATATTCGCAATCGCGGTTTTCACCGAACTGTCCGAATTAACGTCCATCACCGAGATCTCGATGGGTAGCTTCTCCTGCGCTGCTCTCTCTCCTAGTTCGGGCGCTCGCGAAGGATTGCGCATGGTGGCGTACACATGGTGGCCCTTCCGGCCAAGAGCAAGTGCGGTCGCCAGTCCAATTCCCGAGCTGGTCCCTGTGATGAGTACCGACGCCATGGTGTGCCTGCCTTTCAGGTTGACGGCAGCCAGCGGTGTACCCGAGTCCGTCGGCAATTCCCGCACCCGATGCCCCCGACGCCGCGTCCGGGGCCGAAGCAAGCTTGACGAATTTCGATCAGGCACATCTTCAGTGCTGCCGGAGCTACTTCTGATCCGCCTTCTTTTCCGCCGCCTTCTTCTGCGCCTCCACGGTCCAGGGTGGGACGATGCCATTCACCCGCGCGTACGCCACCAGCTGCCCCAGGTGCTCGTGCGCATCCGCGACCAGAATGTAAACCACGTCCCCCGCATTCGCCTGCGGACCCAGCTTCGGCAGCAGCTTGGCAAAATCCGCGTTGCTCATGCCGTTGATCGTCTTCTGCGCGAACTCCCAAGACTTGTTCAATTCCTCGATGATCTTGCCCTTATCGGTC
>Ga0210403_10003108_pt1 | contig 14726 bp, 10 predicted proteins | sample IncBWC19MmetaG_FD_150863 | JGI IMG/M metagenome (GOLD analysis project Ga0210403, IMG submission 150863) | Forest soil microbial communities from Barre Woods Harvard Forest LTER site, Petersham, Massachusetts, United States - Inc-BW-C-19-M | ecosystem: Environmental > Terrestrial > Soil >... | reverse complement strand
TGTGCCGAAGGGCGACGCGCTTCCGAATTCGATCGCGGGGGTGCCGGTGGATGTGCGTGAGGCGAGTCCGTTCCAAAGGTTGTGCGCGCGGAACTGGCCGGCGGCGGCGGTTACGCAGGTGTTTGGGCGCGAGGAAAATAAGGAACCTACGTGGCCTTTCGAAAGGGAAATGCCAAGCGGCAAGCCATTGAAGCAGTTTTGGTCGATGTCACCGACCTCCCTGGTGAAGTCCACGACGAGCCAGCCTGCGATGCAGAAGGCCCTCGTCGCGCACTCGGCAAAGACTCCCTTGCCCTACAAACCTGCTCCGAATACCCCTCTGACTCCGATCGCGGCCAACGCCACGATAACTGTTTGCGTAAGTCCGGATGCGGCGTTGACAACGCTTGAAAATTTTCTGGCGGGGACAAAGAAATCGCTGACCATCGGAATGTACGATTTCACGTCAGGCTTCATCCTGAAGGACTTCGAGGGCATTTTAAAAAGCCCGAAGACGCTGCAAATGGTGCTCGACAATGCGTTGCCCCCGAACCCGACGAGGGATCAGACCGATCCAGTCACCGTCGCCGATCTCCGGCAGTCGCTGGGGGCGCGCGCGAAGATCGCCTGGGCCCTCGTACGCTCGAATCAGTTTGCTTCGGCCTGGATGTTTCCCTTTGCCTACCACATTAAGGTGATTGTGCGCGACAGCACCGCGTTCTGGCTCTCCAGCGGCAATTTGAATAACAGCAACCAGCCCAATCTTGCGTCGCCACCATCGCACGAAGACCGCGACTGGCACGTAATCATTGAGGAGCCGCAGCTGGCGGCAATCTTCGAGGCGTATTTGAGTCAGGATTTCGCCTCCGCTGCGGCGAATCAAGCGGCCGCGCTGAGCGCGATTGCAGGCGCGGTTTCTGATGCGAATGCAGAGCTCGCACTGGTTACGAACCCTCCGCCACCGCCTCCGGTGGCGGCCGCGGCGAAAGGCGTTGCTGCGAAAACGTTTTCCAATCTGCCTGTGACCATCACGCCGGTGTTGACGCCGGATACTTTGCCGAATTCAACCACGGGACAGTATCTGAGCACGATGACCAAGTTTATTTCCAACGCGAAAAAAACCTTGTTCATCCAGCTTCAGTACATCGAGGCGTCCAAGGGAACGGGAGACTTCGATGCGCTGCTTCAGACCATCGCGGCCCGCGTGAAAGCGGGGGTGGATGTGCGGCTAATCGAGGATCAACAAAATGGTGAGAAGTGGGCGGAAAAGATGAAATCCGCGGGAGTCGATCTTACGGCCAATATCCGGCTGCAGCCGCAGCCCAGCGTCCATAATAAGGGCTTTGTCATCGACTCGAAAATTGTCGTCGTGAGCAGTCAGAACTTTTCGCCAGCGGGCGTTCAGACCAACCGGGATGCGGGCGTGATTATTGAAAGTCCAGAGATCGCCCAATACTTCGAACCGATCTTCCTTTCCGACTGGAACAGGCTGAAGCCCTTTGCGCCCAAAGCTGTCCAGGCGGCGGCCGCGCAGTCCACCAAACGAGGCGCGGCAAGAACCAAAAAGAGCACCTCAACGCACTGATAATCGCCGGACCCGGCTCCCGGAGAAATCGACATGAAGCGAAACAAGGAATGCGTTGTGATTGGGGCGGGACTTGCCGGCCTGGCTGCGGCTTACCACTTGACCAACGCGCATTGTAAAGTGACGGTGTTGGAGGCGAGAGATCGCCTGGGTGGACGCGTATTGACGCACCACTTTAGCGAAGCGCCGGACCTGAATTGCGAACTGGGCGGGGAATGGATCGGCAATGACCACAAGAGAATGCAGGATCTCTGTCATGACCTGAAGCTCGGGCTACAGAAGCACCAATATGCAAATTCGTTTTGGGACCAGGTGAACCCCGCAAAGTTGATCCCACCAGGCGAGTGGTGCATGTCCGCGGAGGCAAAAGCTATTTGGACGCAATTCCAAAAGGACTTTTTTAATTTTGGCCCTGGGCGCCTGAAGGAAATGGACAAGATCGACTGGTGGACACAACTGAAACAGCTGGGATTCGGGCGGGAAGATCTGCTGCGGCGCGACCTTATGGACAGCACGGATTTTGGGGAAACCATCCGGATGAATTCCGCGCTAACCGCCGCCACGGAATATCTGAACAGCAAAGATGAGAAGGTGGATGACACCGACGAAATGGATTTCAAGGTTCGCGGAGGAAACTCGCGCCTGATCAACGCGCTGGCCCGAGAAATCGGGCTTAATCACATCAGAACGGAGCAGGTCGTGGTCGGAATTCAACACGTTAATAATCGCGTGCATGTCCAAGTGGAAGGTTCCAGCAATGAGATCGCAGCGGATTATTGCGTTTGCGCGATTCCGGCGCATTGCTTGCTCGATATTGATTGGGGAAAAGAGCCTCCGAAGAGACAGTTGGAAGCTGCGGCGCAATTGCAGTACGCGCGCATTACGAAGACAGCCGTTTTGTGCTCGCGCCGGTTCTGGCCGGAGCCAAGCAAAGGCGGCTACTCAGTTTGCACGAGCCTCGCTTCCGATTTTTGCTTCGACAGCACCTTTGGACAGAAAGGCACAAAGGGCATTCTTTGCAGTTATGCCGTGGGAGACAAGGCGATAGACATCGCGTCATCGCCGGAAGACGAACTTAAGTATTGGATCGTGGAGGACGTCGCCAACGCCAGCGGGAAGAACTGGAATCGCAAAGAAAGCATGAAAGTCGCCCTGGCGCTGCAACAGCAGGCGTGGCAAGCGGACCGGTTCACTCGAGGCGCCTACGCTTTCTATCGCCCGGGGCAGTGGTACACAGTCAGGCCCGTGCTGGCGAAGCGATTTCGGAGAGTGTTTTTCGCCGGTGAGCATATTGCGGACTGGCAGGGTTTCATGGAAGGCGCAGTGGAAACCGGCTACAAAGCTGCCAGACAAATCTTGAAGGCGTGACGCCACCGGTTCTCGATTCCTTCGTGCACAATTTAAGTAATTCATGAAGATGGTGCGTCGCCCCTCTGCGTGTGTCCTCCGCCCGATATAGTTCACTGACAGGCGCTGCATTTGTGATTCCATGGATGAGTGGGTAGAATCTGCGGCCTTGAGAGGGGATGGATGCTAAAGAGAAATGTTTGTGTTTTTGGGCTGGTCGCTGGCTTGATTTGCTGTGCTGCGTGCGCTGCCGCGCAGGAACCTGCGTTGGCGATTACTCACGTCAATTTGATCGACGCTACCGGATCACCACTCCTGACGGATATGACGGTAATCGCTGAGGGAAAGCAGATTTCGCAAATCGGTAAAAGCGTTGCTACTCCCCTGCCGAAGGGGGCGAAAGTCGTGGACGGCCTGGGAAAATATCTTATCCCCGGGCTGTGGGACATGCATGTGCATGAGGTATTCGGCGCATGGATTCCCGCTGACGAAAAGATAACCCCCGTATTGTTTGTTGCAAATGGCGTGACCGGAGTGCGCGATATGGGCGGGGACCTGGAGACGCTAAAAGATTGGAAGAGCAGGATTGCGGAAGGGAAGTTGCTGGGGCCGAGGATGATCATTTCCGGGCCCATGCTGGATGGACCGGTGCCACAATTTCCTGGTTCCGCGCCAGTTAAAGATGCAGCAGAGGGCCGCCGCATCGTGGATGAGCTGCAGAAGAACGGAGCGGACTTCATCAAGATTCAGTCGCTGGTTCCCCGAGATGGATATTTTGCGGCGGCCGAGGAGGCGAAGAAGGACGGCATCGTGTTTGCCGGCCATGTACCGGACAAGGTTCGGGCGACGGAGGCTTCGAACGCTGGACAGAAGAGCGTCGAACATTTGACGGGTGTTTTCGAGGGATGCTCGACCGTCGAAGACGAATTGATGGCGGCGCCACGCGGCCCGGGCAGAGGCAAATTTCTTTCGACGTATGATCCGGCGCGGGCGAAGGCGCTGATTTCACTGTTTGTGAAGAATCAAACCTGGCAGGTGCCCACACTTTATTGGGAACGCGGCGAATGGCTGATCGAGCAGACAAGCGCGGGGCCAGACCCGCTGATTAAATATGCCCCGGTGGCCTGGAGGGTGCGGGCCTGGCCGATGTTTACAACGGGCATCGAGAAAGACTGGTCGACGGATCCTTTTGCGGACCGGGAAGGGTTTTTCCAGGCCGAATTGAAGATGGTGGGAGAGATGAATCGGGCGGGGGTGCCAATTCTTGCCGGAACGGATACGGCGGCAGGGGTGCGCGTGTATCCGGGGTTCAGTTTGCATGAGGAATTGGAATTGCTGGTGCAGGCGGGATTGACGCCAATGGAAGCATTGCAGGCAGCGACACGTAACGCTGGGAAATACCTGGAGCTTGCGGATACGGGGACGATCGAGAAGGGAAAGCGCGCGGACCTCGTCTTGTTGAACGCCAATCCACTGGCGGATATCAAGAACACCCGGAAAATCGAGAGTGTAGTGCTGGCCGGACGATATTTTTCGAGAGCGGATCTGGACAAGCTTTTAGCAGGCGTGGAAGAGGCGGCGGCCAACTCAAAGTGACCCGAATTAAATTGGCAACAACTTGGATGGCGATACGTGTGCCTCAGGGCAGGCGGACTGCCAGATGGCGACAGATCCAAAAATAGGGCCCGGGTGTCTTGTTTTCGTCCCGGTCATGTCAAAATTTTGCAAAATCAGCGTCATTTTAAGGTCTTCGGCATCGCCGAGGACTAGCATTCAAGCGTGCGAATTTCCATGCCCGACTAGCAATTCGAAGAGGGACCCGCTTTCGGACTTGCCCGTCTGGGCTCCAAGGTCTCCTGGAAGGAGGGTGCGATGAAGACTCATTTCACAATTCGGTTGAACGAACTGGTTGGACTCTTGGCAGCGTTGGCGCTCCTTACCGTTCCCGTGCGAGGGAACGACAACGATTCGATTCTAAAGAAGCGGAATACCATAGACACTATTTCATCGACAGTGCCGGCGAATGGGGACATCAATCCTTACGGACTGGTCCGCGTTCCGAGAAGCATTGGGAATCTCCGTGAAGGACATTATTTGGTAAGCAACTTCAACGCGAGCTCCAATCTGCAGGGAACGGGTACGACAATCGTCGATGTATCGCCGAGCGGGACGCTTTCTATGTTCGCCCAGCTAGGCACGACCCCACTACCGGGGCCTTGCCCGGGGGGAGTCGGCCTGACAACAGCACTGGCGGTGCTGCAAACAGGGTGGGTGATTGTCGGAAGTCTTCCCACGTCGGATGGTACCTCTGCGACCGCTCAGGCGGGGTGCCTGATCGTGCTGGATAATATGGGCAACCCCGTGGAAACCATTCAAGGATCCCTGATCAACGGGCCTTGGGATATGACTTGGCTCGACGATGAGCAGCAGGCGGCACTTTTTGTCACCAATGTCTTGAACGGAACAGTGGCGGCGAATGGCAATGTTGTGAATCAAGGTACGGTGGTCAGGGTGAATCTCCGGGTTTCCGAATCCACCATGCCGTTTCTGGAATCACTGACCGTGGTTGGCGCCGGATTTTCTGAACGAACTGATCCGGCCGCATTGGTAATCGGGCCGACTGGGCTGGGATTGTCTCCCACTTGCCGGCACGGGGAAGAGGAGTGCGAGTCGCACTCACATGGGGATGAGCCGGTTCTCTACGTAGCCGACAGTCTGAATAACCGGATAGTGGTGATCACTGATCCGCTCACGCGGACAAGACCTTCCGGGCCGAGTATGGTGCTCAGCAGGGGCGGAAGCTTGAATGACCCTTTGGGACTGACCGTTGCACCGAACGGACACATACTGGTAGTAAACGGGAACGACGGATTCGTGACGGAAATTACTCCGCGGGGAGCGCAGATTGCCAGCAAGTTGATCGACAACAATGGCAATCCGCCGGGCGCCGGGGCATTGTTTGGGATAATTGTTGACCCGGAAAATGGCGTGGTATTCGTGGACGACGCCACGAATACCTTGAATCTACTGCACTAGTGAGAGGAACGAGCTGGCCAGAAAGTCTCAACGATCTCGAGGCTTGCGCCAACGTTTGAAGTCGATCGAACAACTGGAGATTGCTGACAGGGTTTGCCGATGCTGCGCATAGTCGTCTTGGGCGGCCCAGACTTGGTGTATCCAAGTTCTGGACGACTGCTTGATAGGGACACATCTGTGGAGGTCTAGCGGAATATACAAGCAGTAGTCTGAGTTCTTAGGATAAACCCTGGTACCGGACAAAACGGGGCCATAATTAATAGTGACTGCCGGAACTGGGGCACGCGCGGCGGCATCTGAGTTTCCATGGCCACAATACAACCCTGGCTTGGGGCACGCGGAAGACCCAATTTACAAGATACATTCGCTCGAATTACTCTGCTTAAGTCGTACCGGCCGCCATGCGCGTGGCTCACTGTAAGCCTGCCGATCGAACAACCACGGGCGAGCTGAATCGATAACGGGGCCCGGGACCCGGCGTTCTAAGACAATTTTTGCATCGCCACGGGGCGAAGTGCTGCTTGAAGAGGAGGCAGTTATGCGAGGCAAAGTGTGGGCGAAGCGGATGGTGGGGGCCGTGGCGATTGCGAGCTCGCTGCTGGGTCAGGCAAGCCCGGCTCGTGGACAGGGCGCTGAGCAAACTGCCAGCCAACAACCGAACCTCGCGACGGTTGGCGCACTGTTGCAGAAGCTCCAGGCGCAGGTGCAGGACTTGCACGCCCAGGTAAGCGACCTGAAGACGCAACAGCGATCGACGAAAGCGGAATCGGAAGCGCTGCGCAAGGAACTGGACCAGACGAAATCGCAGCTGTTGGCGATGAGCGTTCCCGCAAGCAACGGCCCATCAGCACCGGCGATCTCCGTCGCATCCGGCAAACCTTCTACCGCGGACGAGCGATTCAGCAGGCTCGAGGAAAACCAGCAACTTGCGGATTCAAAAATTGCCGAACAGAGCCAAACGAAAGTGGAAAGTGGATCGAAATACAGGCTGCGTTTCACCGGAATCGTCTTGCTGAATATGTTTGAGAACCGGGGCACGGTTGATAACGTGGACTTTCCGCTGTTGGCCGAAAACCCTCAGTTCCAAACCCTGTCCTCGGGTGCTTCCTTCGGAGGCTCGCTCCGCCAGTCCCAGATCGGTATCGAGGCGTTCGGGCCCACGATCGCCGGAGCGCAAACCAGTGCCAGCGTCCAGTTTGATTTTGCCGGGGGATTTCCGGAAGTTCCGAACGGAGCGAGTTTCGGAATCATGCGATTGCGGACTGGCACGGTGAGACTGGACTGGCCGAATACCTCGCTTGTGGCAGGCCAGGACACTTTGTTTTTCGTGCCGAATAATCCCACTTCATTGTCGACACTGGCGGTTCCGGCGCTGGCCTACTCCGGGACGCTCTGGAACTGGGCGCCGCAGATCCGCGTGGAGCACAAATTCACGGTGTCGGAGTCCAGTTCGTTCCTAGTCCAGGGGGGAATTCTCGATTCGTTCTCCGGGGATACGCCAGCGACACCCTACTTTCGCGAACCGACCTGGGGAGAAAGTTCCGGACAGCCAGCGTATGCGGCGCGAGTTGCGTGGACGCAGGACGTCCACGGGCAGAAGTTTATCCTGGGAGGCGGCGGTTATTATGGGCGGCAGGCGTGGGGATTCGGTCGGCATGTGGATGGATGGGCAGGCGCGGTGGACGCCACGTTGCCGGTGGGAAGAAAAGTGGAGCTGACGGCAGAGTTCTTCCGCGGACGCGCAATCGGCGGACTGGGCGGCGGGATCGGACAGAGCGTGCTTTGGAACACACCGCTGACGGATCCCACAACGGAAGTCTACGGATTAAATGCTCTGGGCGGATGGACACAGCTGAAATACAAAGCGACCGCCAAGCTGCAGTTCAATGGCGCGTATGGCCTGGACAATCCGTATGCGGGCGAGCTGCGCAAGCACGGAGGCAATATCACTTATTATCCGGTGCCCTTGTCGAAAAACGAGAGCGGGTTTGTGAACTTCATTTATCAACCGCGATCCGATATTGTGTTTTCCATGGAATACAGGCGGATCAAGACATTCACTCTGGATCAAGGCGCGAACGTGGCGAACATTGCCAACTTCAGTGTGGGTTACCTATTCTAGTGGGAATGATCCCCACACCTCGAAATCCTAGGCTAGCCGTCGCCGCGCTGGTGGCACTCGCCTGTGGGGGATTTCCACTATTGGGGCAGGACAACGCTGTAACGATTCATTTGACGGTCCAGAGACAGGCTGCGACGAAAACTGAAAAAACGGCTAAAACCGCGCTGGATGCGTCGGAAATCGTGGTGTGGTTGAAACCCCTCGATCCTGGCGCTAGAAGCGAGGCGGCGGATGCTTCCAGCCATAAGAAAGTTCAGCTTGTTCAGCACAACAAGACTTTCCAGCCGCATGTACTGGTGGTGCCGGTCGGCACGGTGGTGGACTTTCCGAATCGCGACCCCTTTTTTCACAACGTTTTTTCGCTATTTGACGGTAAGCGGTTTGATCTCGGCCTTTATGAAGCCGGAGCCAGCAACTCTGTGCGGTTCGACCGGCTTGGCGTCAGCTTCTTGTTTTGCAATATTCATCCGGAGATGAGCGCCGTGGTGGTGGCTGTGGATACTCCGTACTACGGCTTGTCGGATCGAAGAGGAACAGTGACGATCCAGAATGTGCCCGACGGAAAATATGAGCTGCACGTCTGGTACGAACGGAGCCTTCCGGAAGACGTGAAAAACCTCATGCGAACCGTGACAATTTCTTCCGCTTCCAGGGATCTCGGGACGATCAACGTGCCGGAAAATCCCAGTTTCACCACCGCGCACAAGAACAAATACGGGCAGGACTACACACCGCCTCCCACTCCAAGCTACTCGCATCCATGAAAATGTATTGAGCGGCCGCAGGCTAGACGGTGAAGGGACTCTATCGAGTTGGCGAAGTCGCGTTGGCCGCCACACTTTGGTCGGCGGCGGGTAGGCGAACCAGAACGGTTGTTCCTGACTCCGAGGTTTGTTCGATGGATACGGTTCCCGAGTGGTCTTGTACGATTTTGCTGACGATGGCCAGGCCCAATCCAGTCCCATTGGGCTTTCCGGAACTCACAAACGGGTCAAACACGGAATCGCGGATGCCGCTGGGAATGCCATGACCACTGTCCTGGACGCGGATCTCAAATCCCGTGGAAGTGCTCCTGGTATCCACCACGACGGAACCCTCGAACTCGGCTGCGGCCTCGCAGGCGTTCAGGATCAGATTGAAGAAAACGCGCTCCAGCTTGCGGGCGTCGAACATGCCTTCCATCTCGCCGGATGTCGACAGCGCGATGCGTTTCTCGCGGAATTCAGGTTTCGAGTGGATCGCTTCGATAGCGCGGCGGATTACCTGATCGATGCGGGTGCGCGTGGGAGTGATCGCGCTGCGCTGGTAGGAGAGTTCGCGCAGCGAGTCGATCAGGTCGGTCATCTGGTTTGCGGCGGTCTTGATCTCTTCGTAGATTTCGTCTTTCTTGAGCTTGAGCTCCTCGGCCTCATAAAGAAACTCCGCATTCGCCACGACTGCGGCGAGATAGTGGCGCAGGTCATGAGAAATCGAGCCGGCGGCGCGCGCCAGGGCGGCGATACGCTCCGATTCGATGCGATTCTTCTGCAAGGCCAGCAATTGGCCGCGCATCTGGGCGAAGGAGTTGCTCAGTTCGCGTAGTTCGGTGCTTCCCCGCGGGGTAATCGAATAGGTGAAATCGCCAGCGGCAAGGGCTTTGACGCCGGCAACAAGATTGTCGAGGGGGTGCGTGATGGTGCGGGCGACGAAACCAAACAGAATCATACCGAAGAGCACGGCGAGGCCGCCGGCGATGTAGATCGAGTAATTCAGCCGCCGGATGAACGTGCTTACGGGGACCAGGGGCATCATCACATAACAGCGGACGGGTGAAGGCGATGAGCCGTGGAGCAGCACAGAAGAATAAGCGTACTTGTCGGTTTCCAACGCGATTTCGCCGGAAGTGTTGGCTGCGGAAAGCACGCCGGACTGCAACCGCCGTTGTAGCTCGGCGGCATCCCGCTCGGGGAGGGTGGACGCGATCACGGTGCCGCCGGTCGTCAGGGCAACCTGATTGTTCGTGGCCACGGAAAGTTGCTGAGCAACGGCGGAATCCACCTGGTAGCCCACCGCGAGAAATCCCAGCGGCTGAATGGTGGGGCCGGCGCCAGAGGTGATGGGGTGAACGAAAACCCAGTAGAGGCGTCCGTCGTCGTACCACCAGGAGGCATCTTCGCCCGCGTCGGTGGAGCGCTTCAGGTCGCGCTCGGCGGACTGCGGCGACCAGCCGGGTTTGGTCATGTGCAGGGCAACGACACTTCCGTTCGGCTTGGCCAGAACCAGCAGATCGCTTTCCGCTAGTTTCCAAAAGGAGCCGGAGCCATCCTGAATGGTTGGGGCGTGCTGCGTGGACATCAGCGCTTTCATCGTGGGGAGGTCGGCAAGCATTGCTCCCATTCGCGAAAGCTGCAATTCCCGCTGGCGCTGCACACTTTCAAAAGCGCGGACGGACTCGTCGGTGCCGTCCTTTACCTGCTTGCGAATTTCGGCGTCGACAGTATGACGGATAAAGAAGAGCAGCGACCCCGTGAGTCCGATGATGATTAACAGGGCGGTGACGAAGAGCTGAGATCGTAGTCGAAACGTGGTCATGGAGCGCCAGCGAAAAAGCCTATACGACGGAGCCGGCAGAAGCCCCGCCGGGGGAGAATTTGTAGCCGGCGCCGTGCATGGTCATCAGAAAACGAGGAGCGGCGGGATCCGGTTCAAGTTTCTGGCGGAGGCGGAGGACGTGATTGTCGACCGTCCGCGTGGATGGATAGTTCTGGTAGCCCCACACTTCGTTGAGCAATTCTTCACGGGAAACGACGCGGCCCGCGGACGCCGCCAGATATTTCAGTAACTTGAATTCCTGCGAAGTCAGGGTGATGGGCTTGCCCGCGCGCGTGGCTTCCATGCTGGTGAAATCAATGCGCGCATCGCCAAAGGTCAGGATTTCGTGCTGAACAGATTTTGCGGCAAGTTGCGTCACGGATGGCGCGCCAGCGCCCGTGCGGCGCATGGCGCGGCGAACCCGGGCGAGAAGCTCCTTGGGACTGAAAGGTTTGGTCACATAATCATCGGCGCCGAGTTCCAGCAACAGAACTTTGTCTTCGACCTCGGAATTCGCGCTAAGGACAACGATGGGGACGGATGCGGCCAGTGCTTTGAACTCCCGGCAGAGTTCCTTGCCGGAGATGCCGGGCAGCTTCAGATCCAGGACCACGGCGCAGGGAAGTTGCTTGCGGAAAAGCTCCAGGCCGCTGGGGCCGTCGGACGCGATTTGCACCTGAAGCGAGTCGGATTCGAAGAGCCGCTGCAACGTGCGCTGCATCGCGCGGCTGTCTTCCACCACCAGAACCGTGTCAGTGGACATCGAAATCGAGCCTCCTCGCAGAACGTCCTTCTCGGTTGATTCGGGGCCGTCCCAGGTTGTCGAACTGCTGGTTCTCATAATCATACCTCTCTCCTATCTTCAAACGACTCCCGATTGGATGTTGCGGAGTCTGTCTCTGGCAGAGCCAAGAGTTGGCCGGCAGTGCCTTCCCGCGGGCGAAAAATCGCAGCGAAAGGGAAGCGACACCCGGCGAAATACTGGAGTCACCATCACAACATTGACCACTGTAGCGCGAATTTAAGGGCAGGATTCGATTCGGAAGAAGAAATGACAGTCAGATGACATGAGAGTGACAATTCTGACGGTATCGTGGCCGAAAGGCTTGTCCTTCATGCGCAAGACGCCCCCGATGGCCGGGGCAGCACCCTACTTGTTCACCCGCCGCCGGCTTGCGAGCCGGCCCTCTGCTCGGGATTAGCCCGGTTGCGCTGTCCGCCGCCAAAAGCCCAGCGACAAAAAATTTGCGCTCGCATGACTTCGTGTTGACAATTCAAATTTCGACTTACAGTAGAGTTTTGCTTCGACCAGAAGGGCCGCCTAATCTTTATCAACTGCGCGGAAGATGGGAGTGGGTAACTCTTCTGGTCGAGCAGATCAAGTCTCCCACCAAACTCATCCGCCAGTATTTTTTCATTACAAAAAAGCTTGGTTTCCCGCAGGACACGCAGCTGGCACGACGCGGGCTTCGGAGCGCGCCTACCGGCAAGGGTAAAATGTCCACGCGATGCGGGCAATCTGCCGCCCGGCTGCGCTGCGCAAAATGTGAATTTGGGGAAATTGAACTGGGGCCATGCGCTGGTCAGTAAGGGTGCGGATTGCCTGCATGCGCAGGCTGCGGAAGAGTCCTGCGGCATCCCGTGCTCCAAGGCAGCGCAGATTCCTGTCCGAGATGCGGCTTACTCCTGCGCTTCCGGCTCCACAGGTATCTCTGTTGGTTCCACGCCGGCTTCTTTTTCCGCGCGCTTGGCAATCTTTCTCTGCTCGCGGCGCTCGGCCTTCTCGCGCTGCTTTTCCAGGCGCTTCATTTCCTTTTGCCGTTTTTGGAATGTGATGGCCATACAATCTCCTTAGGACCCGCACCAGGGGTCGTTGATTCGTTGCAGGAAACGCGAACTTTACCAGCGCGGTTCGCGAGGCTGCCTAGCGGATTCCCGGTAATCTTCGTTCGAGAATCGCTCCCGGTTTCCACCTCGATTATCGGAACGAGGCGCTCGTGTAGCTTCCTTCGGGCGCGCTTCATTCACTTTCAGATTTCGGCCGCCGACCTGCTTGCCGTCGAGGCCGGCTACGGCTTTCGCGGCTTCGTCGTCGTTCGGCATTTCCACGAACGCGAATCCCCGCGCGCGGCCGGTCTCGCGATCCTTTACCAGGTTCACGCGTCCCACCTGCCCGAAAGGTTTGAACAGATCGTTCAATTCGCTTTCCGTTGTCTGAAAACTTAGATTGCCTACAAATAGACTCTTCATCCTTGCTTCTCCTTAAAAGATTTGCGTTCATCGGCAATTCGTTCTGCCAGCGCCCGCAGGTACTTCAACTCCCCGTCAATATGAGCCCCGAATAAATATCTGAAATCTGCCGGACCGCGAGGGATGCCTCAGTTTGCGCAGCGCTTTGGCTTCAATCTGCCGGATGCGCTCCCTCGTGACCGCAAAAACCTCGCCCACTTCTTCGAGTGTGTGCTGGCTGCCATCGTCGAGGCCAAAACGCATGCGGATGATGCGTTCCTCTCGCGGCGTCAGAGTCCGCAAGATCGAGGCAATCTGATCCTTCAGATTCAGGTCGATTGCCGCGTCGGATGGCGATAGCACTCCCTTGTCCTCGATGAAGTCGCCCAGGTGCGATTCGCCTTCATCGCCAAGCGGTGTTTCAAATGACATGGGCAGTTGCGCGATTTTCTTCGTCTTGCGCACCGCGTCCACCGGAATATCCATGCGCCGCGCGATTTCTTCGGAGGTCGGCTCGCGCCCCAATTCCTGGACCAGTTGCTGGCTGGTGCGCACCTGCTTGTTGATCATTTCGATCATGTGGACGGGTACACGGATGGTGCGGGCCTGGTCCGCGATGGCGCGGGTGATCGCCTGGCGAATCCACCAGGTGGCGTACGTGGAAAATTTGTAGCCCCGCCGCCAGTCGAATTTGTCTGTGCCGCGCATCAGGCCGATGTTGCCTTCCTGGATCAGGTCCAGAAACTGCAGCCCGCGATTGGTATATTTTTTGGCGATGGAGACAACAAGGCGCAGGTTCGCGGCGGTCAGTTCACTTTTGGCCTGTTGCGCTTCCGTTTCGCCACGGTGTATCAGCGTCAGGGCGCGCTTCAGCGTGCTTGCCGCCACTTCGCTTGTATCTTCAATCTCCTTGATCCTGCCGCGGCAGATGCGCAATTCCTTGCGCGCTTCCAGTGATACTTCGCCGTGCGCCGCCTTCACGCGCCGTTCCAGGCGAGACGCTTCGCGTTCCAGGAATTCCAGGCGCTCCACTGTGTGGCGCAGCAGTTCGATCAGCCGCTTGCGCTCGCGCTCCTTGAAGTCAATTGAACGGGCAAGCAGAGACATCTCCACGCGGGTTCGGGAAAGCCGCCACTTGGCCCGCCGGAACGCGCGCTTATCCGAGATGCCGGTGCTTTCCAGTTTGGCGCGCTGCTTCATGCCCAGTTCATGAAGTTTCGCGATTTTGTCGATGGTTCGCAGCGTCTGCCGGGTTTTCTCTTCGATTTTTTCTTCCGTCAAATCTTCTTCATCAATTTGGACGATCTCTTTGATGGAGCGGTTTCCCGAGCGCAAATCTTCCGCGACGGCAATCAACGCTTTCAGCACAATAGGAGAACGGGTAACAATTTTCAGCACGCGGAGGCTCCCGCGCTCCAGCCTCTTGGCGATGGTCACTTCCTGCTCGCGGGTCAGCAGTGGCACCAGGCCCATCTCCCGCAAATACACGCGGACCGGATCGCTGGTTTTTTCGGGAGGGGATGCGCTGTGGTCCAGTTCCGCATCTTCGCTGCCCGCGGCTTCCTGGTGAGGCCGGACATCCGCCGGTTCGGCAACCTCGGGCGCCGCGTTTGCCAGTTTGGCATCGGAAGCGTCTTCGAAGAGAGCGATGCCTTCGGTTTCAAACGCCGTGAACGCGCTGTCAATCTCTTCGGTGGTGTGTTCTTCCGCGGCGAATGCGTCGTTCACTTGATCGTAGAGCAAATAGCCTTGCATTTTGCCCAGTTTGATGAGCAGCCGGACCTGATCCTGTTGTTCCTGAATTTCCCGTGACAATGGTTTCTCCCCTCATCCGCTGCCAGCTTGCCCGGGCCTCTG
>Ga0210403_10003106_pt1 | contig 14728 bp, 12 predicted proteins | sample IncBWC19MmetaG_FD_150863 | JGI IMG/M metagenome (GOLD analysis project Ga0210403, IMG submission 150863) | Forest soil microbial communities from Barre Woods Harvard Forest LTER site, Petersham, Massachusetts, United States - Inc-BW-C-19-M | ecosystem: Environmental > Terrestrial > Soil >... | reverse complement strand
CGCTCTTCGCGCAGGAGCAATCCGCCGCAACGATCAGCCAGCAGGTCAGAGAAGTTTTCGAGCGCGCCGCCAAAGCGATCGTCAAGATTCACGGCGTTGACGAACATAGCGAGATTTGCGGCACGGGATTTTTCGTTGATCCCACCGGCACACTTTACACTGCATACACCGTCGGAGGCGAAGCGGGCAATTTCACGGTCGAATTCGACGGCAAGAAAATTCCGGCACGCCAACTCGTGGCAGACATCCGTAGCGGGACAGCGATCTTAAAAGTGGACGAGACCACACCGGCGCTGCCAGTTGGTAAATCCGAGGAACTGGAACTGGCGACCCCGGTCATATCGATTGGTTATCCTCTAGACTTACCCAAGACACCGAACTTCGGGATGATCGCGGGTTTCGACCGGAAATGTCTCGGCCGCTATTTCTCTACGATCCATCTGCGGGTGAACGCTCCGACTCAGCGCGGCGAGGCTGGCGCGCCGCTATTGAACATGAAAGGCGAGGTGGTTGGAATAGTCGTTAGCGGTCTGGAAAGTAATTCCGCCTGTTACGCCGTGCCCATTGAGGCCGCCGAAAAGATTCGCAGCGACTTTGTCCGTTTCGGAGAAGCCAGACACGGCTGGATCGGGGTCAACAATGTATCGCCCGCGGCGAAACAATTGGACGGTTCGCGGGCAATGGTGACGCAAGTCGCAGACGACACGCCGGCGGCACGCAGCGGAATTAAGGAGGGCGACGTGCTGCTGCAGTTAGGTAAGAAAAAAATTGCCGACCCCGAGGACGTATTCGACGCCTCGTTCTACATCACTGCTGGTGACGTCGTCCCGATCACAGTCATGCGTGGAAATCAGAGAATCACTTTCCACGTGCGAGCTGCGATGCATCCCGCCAGTCGCACCGGTGTGTTGCTCGCCTCTCCGGGTACAATCCCCGGGGTACTGCCCATGTCACTCGACGAAGACACCCCGCACGCCCCGTAGAGGGCGTGCAGCTTGTCCCGAGCTGAGTATTGCGGCGTTTTAAAAAGCCCTACAATTCGATGCGACGCGCACTTGCGCAGTCAAAGCATTTTTCGAAACCCGGCTTCGTCGATAATTGCAACGCCCAGTTCTTTTGCCTTATCGAACTTGCTGCCCGGCTCTGCGCCGGCTAGAACGTAGTCGGTCTTCTTGCTCACGCTGCCGGTGACGTAACCACCAAGCGCTTCGATTTTTTCGGTCGCTTCGTCTCGCGTCATTGAGGGTAACGTCCCAGTTAGCACAAAGGTCTTTCCCGCAAGCGGTAATTCGGCTGCTCTCTTTGCGGAAACCTTTTCGCTTTTTGGCCGAATCCCAAGTTCCTGCATTCGTCGCAGAATCCTTTGGCCTGTCGCCGAGGCAAAGAAGTCGACGACGCTCTGTGCGACGACTGGTCCGACTTCGGTGACGATGCCGTCCTTGTCACCTTTGCTTTTCGAAGGTTCAGCGAAGCCGGCTTTAATGAGCCGTTCGGCAATTTCTCCACGCTCATTCTTTTGTTTCTCGTGATAATCCAAGACGTCTCGCAGCAATTGTGAATTTGCAACGTCTTCAATTGTCTCGTGAAAACGGGCAAGGTCCGTTGCTGTAGTTTTTCCCACATCAGGAATAGCCAGGGCGAACAGCCAGCGTGAGAGTGGCAGCGTCCTAGCGCGCTCAATGGCGTTGATGGCTTTGGTCGCGTTTTTCTCGCCAAAAACGCGCGGCGCCTCCTGCGTGCCGAGATTCAGTTTGGCGAGTTGATCGACTTTCAGTTGGAACAGGTCCAATGGCTCGCGCACCAAACCCCGCTCAACCAGTTTGTCGGCAACAATTGCGCCAATACTTTCGATGTCGAGCGCGCCGCGCGCCGCAAGAAATTCAACACATCGCGTGGTTTGGGCGGGGCAATGCAGGTTTTCACAACGCCAAGCGACGAATTCCGGGTCGCGACGGATCGGACCGCCGCACACGGGACATTTGTCATGAATATGTTTGGCGAAATCGAACGGCTTGGCCTCGCGCGGCCGTTTCGATTTTACTACCGCCACAACTGCGGGAATGACTTCGCCGGCTCTTTCGATCACCACGGTGTCGCCGATTCGGATGTCTTTGCGTTTGATTTCGTCCTCGTTGTGCAATGTTGCACGCGCGACGGTGCTGCCACTCACAAACACCGGCTCGAGCGCCGCGACCGGCGTCAGAATTCCAGTGCGTCCGACCTGAATGATGATGTCGTTCAAACGAGTCTCCACGCGTTCCGCGGCATATTTGTAAGCGATCGCCCAGCGTGGCGATTTTGCGGTGAACCCGAGCCGCTCGCGCTGCGCGAGCGCGTCCACTTTGATCACTGCGCCGTCAGTTTGGTACGGAAAATCAAGCCGAACCTTATCGAGATCCTGAATCGCTTTGAGGATTTCGTCGACCGAATCGGCCAGCCACCAATCTTCGTGGGTCGGAAGACCGAGTTTTTTAAAGAGCTGAAAGATTTTTGAGTGGAGACTGATCTCCACACCTTCGACTGCGCCGGTTCCATAAAAAACAATTCCAAGTGGGCGTTGTGCAGCGGCTCTTGGATCGAGATGCTTCAGAGAACCGGCAGCAGCATTGCGCGGATTCGCAAAGAGCGGAAGACCTGCGGCTTTGCGTTCCTTGTTGAGTCTCTCGAAGCCAGCCTTGTCCAGATAAGCTTCGCCGCGAACCTCGAAAACGTCTGGCGAATCACTGCGCAACTGGTGCGGCACCGATCGGATTGTTTTGATGTTTTGCGTGATATCGTCCCCGACAGAGCCGTCGCCGCGAGTCGCGGCATATTTCAGCCGGCCCTTTTCATACATCAGCGACACTGCAACGCCATCCACTTTTGGCTCGATCACCACCGGAATTCCCTCGTCTGGCAACAATCGGGTGATTCGCTTATAAAAATTCGCCACCTCTTCTTCGGAATAAGTGTTGTCGAGGCTAAGCATTGGCGCGAGGTGCTGGATTTGCCCGAATGCTTCGAGCGCCTTTCCGCCTACTCGCTGGGTTGGCGAATCCGGCGTGACGAGATCAGGAAACTGCGTTTCTAAATCGACCAATTCCTTGTAGAGCCGGTCGTATTGGCGATCGCTGATAATCGGCGCGGCTTCGTCGTAATAGCGCCGATCGTGCTTGAGGATTTCCTCTCGCACTTGGGCGATTTTTTTGTCGGCTTCCTTTCGGTCCATCGATGTAGAGCACGATACGGCGGCGCAAAAGCTCGGCAATTCCAGGGAGGTAATGGAAACGGTAGGTCCGGCTCCGACACGTCGGGACACGCCGTTCTGTTTGAAATCACGGCGGCGCGCCGACAGTGACGCGCGCCCTGCCCACACTACGCTTTCAAAATCGTGCAAGAACAGCTAAGCGTAAGAAGTGATGAAACCCGGTGAGCGCATCCTCGGGGTTGAAGGCGGAGGAACGAAAACCGCCTGGGTGCTCGCTGAAGCTGTGGCCGGGGACGATTATCCCGGCTCGGGATGGACCATTCTCGATCACGGAAAACTGCCGCCGTCGAATTTTCGACTCACCGCCCCCGAGCGTCTGCGCGTGATTCTTGCAGACCTTCCGAAGCAAATCGATCGCGCGGGCGTTTTCCTGGCCGGTTGCGCCACAGAGGAAGACCGCCGCGTACTCAAGCAAATCTGTCTCGAGATCTGGCCCAACGCAAAAGTTGTGACAGGCAGCGACCGTGATTCCGGTTTGGCTGCGGCGCTGGATCATGGTGACGGCATTGTAGTCAATGCGGGAAGTGGCTCGTCGGTGACTGGACGACGCGGCGATCGGATCGAGAGAGCGGGCGGCTGGGGGCATATTTTGGGGGATGCCGGGGGCGGTTATTTTATTTCCATTCAGGCGCTCCGCCTAATTCTGCGCGAACACGATCTGCATCGCGCCGACATGGATTTCACTGCGAAAATCCTGCACGCGCTATCGTTGAACAACCTCGATGAACTCGTCCGCTGGGCGCAAACGGCGGACAAAATGGAGATCGCCACGCTGACTCCGGTCGTGTTTGAAGCGGCAGCCGGCCGTGATGCGTGCATGATGGAGATCATCGAAGAAGGCGCGCGCGTCCTCTGTGATTATGCAGAGGAGGTCGCCGCGCATCTTCACTTGCTCGCGCCGAAGGTGGTGTTGGTGGGCGGCCTTTTTTATCGTGACTCAATTTACACGCACGCCTTCCGCCGGCAGCTGAAGAAGAATCTTCCCGATGCCCGTGTAACAACTGCCGAACGATCGCCTGAACTCGGCGCCGCGTGGATTGCAGCAGAAGCGCACGATCACGCCTCATTTCGCCTGAGACCATCACAAACTGAAATCGACAGTTTGGCAGCTGCGTTGACAGAACAGCGCAATCCTCGCTCCGAAAACCTTGAAAAAATGAGTGCACATGAACTGGTTCATGTCTTTGTCGAAGAGGAGAAATTCGTTCACGAAGCATTGCGTACTGCCGCGGCGGATCTTGCTCGTGCGATTGGAATGGTTAGTGAATCGCTGCGAAACCGTGGCCGGTTGTTTTATGTCGGCGCTGGGAGCAGCGGGCGCATCGGCGTGCTGGACGCGAGCGAAATCCCGCCCACCTTCGGCGCGCCGACCGATCTGGTGCAGGGAATCGTTGCCGGCGGGGCCACGGCACTGCATCGGAGCGTGGAAGGCGCGGAAGATGAGCAGAGCGCCGGCGCATTGGCGGTGGACGAACGCGGTGTAACGGCTGCCGATGTGGTAATCGGGATCACAGCCAGCGGCCGGACACCTTTTGTGCTCGGCGCGCTTGCCCGAGCGAACGCGTTAGGCGCAAAAACTGTCTTGCTCACGTGTAATCCAAGTGTAGCGGCAGGCGTGTCGCCTGCTGAGCAAAAAGTCGCATCCGGAACGGCTGCCTCTACAGAACACCTGAATGTGGATCTCGTGATTACTCTCGCGGTCGGACCCGAAATCCTGACTGGATCAACCAGACTGAAAGCAGCGACTGCGACGAAGGTTGCCCTGAATATCGTTAGCACCGGCGCGATGATCGGGCTCGGCAAAGTGCGCGGCAATCTCATGATCGATCTGCATACCACGAGCACAAAATTACGAGATCGCGCTGCGCGGGTTTTGGCCGAATTGACCCAACGCGATTATGAATCCGCCCGCGGTCTGCTGGAAGCGAACGAATGGAACTTGCGCACGGCGTTGGAGAAATTGCAGAAATTTCCGTCCCGCATAAGCGCAACGGAAGTAGCTCGTTCGAAGAGACGTACAACTTAACCGAAAGGAACAATCTTATGCTCTGGACTATATTTGTTATTCTGCTGGTGCTGTGGCTGCTTGGATTGGTCAGTTCATACACGCTGGGCGGGTTCATTCACATCCTGCTCGTGATTGCGATCGTGGTGCTGATAATCCAATTGATCTCAGGTCGCCGAGCGTTGTAACATCGCAGCGATGAAACCAGCCGGCATCATCGGCATAATTCTGATCGTTATCGGCATTCTTGCGCTCGTATATGGCGGGATCACGTACACCAAGCGTGAGAAGGTGCTGGACCTCGGCCCGATTCAGGCGACCGCGGAAAAGCAAAAGACCATCCCGTTTCCGCCCGTGCTGGGCGGGATCTGTTTGGTCGGCGGAATCGTGCTGGTGATCGTTGGCGGCCGAAAGACATAGGCCGTCCACAGAGCCGTGGCTGCAGAGACGCTAGCCGCCTGCCTTTAGCACGGCGAAGGTTTTGCTACCTTTGCGGTCGAGGTAAAGAAGCACGCCGCGTTTCGGATCGGCTCTGTTCAGCGTTTCGCGGAACGATTGCACATTCGTTACCGGTTTGCCGTCCACTTCGGTGATGACGTCTTCGCGTTGAATGTCCTGCCCCGCAGCGATGCTGTTGTCTTCGACGTCAGTAACAATCACGCCTTGCTGCGCCGACAAATGCAGCCGCTCGGCAACTTCCTTCGTAAGTTCCTGCACCTGCAACCCAAATTTGCCGACATCCTGCGATTTCGGTTCGCTCGGCTGAACCGGCCGATTTGATGCGCGAGTGATCTCGTCGGGCAGTTCACCGGTCTTGACGGGCACCTTTATTGACTGGCCTTTACGCCAGACAGTCAGCTCCACGCTCTGACCGACTTTCTTTTTCAAGATTTCATGCTGCAACTGTGAATCGGACGTGATCGGGGTCCCGTCGACATGCGTGATTACGTCGAACGGACGCAGATTGCTCCGGGACGCCGGCGCGTCCGCTTCAATTGTGCGGACCACGACGCCTTTGTCCGCGCCTTTGAACAATTCACGGATGCTCGGGTCGTCCCCGATTGTTTCGATGCGAATGCCCAGCCATGGCCGCACGATCTTATGCCCGGCAATGAGTTCGCCGCCGATGTCTTTGGCCATGTTGATCGGAATGGCAAAACCGAGTCCGCGGTTCATGCCATTAATCAGCGTGTTCATTCCGATCACTTTCCCATCGATGTCGCATAGCGGACCGCCGCTGTTCCCCGGATTAATCGAGGCATCCGTCTGCAAATAATCCGAGATGGAGTAACCGCCCGTCTGAAGCAGTTTGCTGCGGCCTTTGCCGCTGATTACACCGTAGGTAAACGTGTAATCGAGCTTGAATGGCGCGCCGATCGCAAACGCAAATTGGCCCACGCGCACTGCGTCGCTGTCGCCGAGCGGGACGACTGGCAAATCTTTTGCGTCAATTTTGACGACGGCGATGTCCGTCTTTTCGTCGGCGCCTACGACCCGCGCCGGATACTCGCGGCCATCCTGTAATTTTACGTCGATTTTGTCCGCGTCCTCGATGACGTGCACGTTGGTAAAGATGTAACCATCGGGCCGCACAATGAACCCGGAACCTTCGCTTTGGACCGGCCGCGCTGTGCCTGGATTTCGCCGTGGATTGTTTTCATCCGGCGGCCCTTGAAAGAACAGATCATCGAGTGGCGAGCTCTCGCTGACTTCGCTTTTCTTTGAAGTCTCAATGATAACCACGCCCGGTGCGACAGTTTCGAACACTTTCGCGAACGCGTTGTTCAACTGATGCACGACGTCCTTGCCGGCCTCCGCTGCAGATGGATTCACGGGAACTGTAGCGCCGGGGACGGCCTCCGGTTGCGCTGCAAACGAAGTACTCAGCGCGAGGCACAGAACGAAAATGGACAAGCGCATAGGTTGGAATTTTGACACCACCCAACATGCAACGTTCAACCCGGCGCGTCCAATCCCGGTCTCCCATGGCGAATCCGTCTTATGGCGGAGTTATGCAAAGACGCACTCGCAGTTGCCTCGCAGCCATGCCAAATTCATTGAGGGAAGGCGTACAATTGGCAGCCGAACCATTAAAATGCGCATGTTCCAGAGGCGATTCGTCTTGAGAGCTGGCGTTGTAGCCTCAATCCTGATTTTTCTGTGGGCAATCGCTGTTGGTCCGGAGCCCCCCGCGCGCATCATCATTTCGCCGGACGAACTCGTGCGGGCTGTGACAATTCAACGCGATTCGCTCGTCGACTTATGTCTGATTGAGCGCGTCGATCCAAACGGACGCGACACGCAAGGGCGCACACCGCTGTTGATCGCAACCTCGCAACAGAACTGGAAAACCGCGCACCGGCTGCTCGATGCCGGAGCAGCCGTCGATTTTGCCGACAAGAACGGTTTCACGCCAATAATGGCCGCAGCGATGCACGGAGATGTTGAAATGTTTCAGTTGCTTCTGACGCGCTCCACCAATCTTCACCCGGAAACTCCATGTTTGGACGGACAGGATCTTCTGAGCTTTGCTCTCGACGGCGGGAATCCGGAGATCATCAAAACCGTGCTCCAGCGCCTGCCGCCGGCGCAGGAGTGGACCGCCAGCACGCGCCGCGCTTTGTCCAGAGCCCTTCAAGCAGAGAACAAGGATGAGATCCGGTTGCTGCTCAGCAAACACGGCACGCCGGCGACACCCGAAGGCAAGAACGTGCCGTTTCTCGCGTACGCCGTCGCGAGCAGCAATTCTTCGCTTTTCACCACGCTGCTCAATTGCGGGGCAGATCCCAATACCGTTCTGCCGTCCCGTTGCGATAAAGATTTTCTGGCGCTTCTTCCGAAAGGACTGCGCAGTTACATCGAAGACGACCGCAATGTAACCGTGCTCATGCTCGCCGCCGGTCTTGGCCAGGTGGATTATCTGCGCACTCTCGTCGATGCCCGGGCCAGTCGAACTCGCCTAACGACCCGGAACAAAATGTCTGCCCTGGATATTGCCGCGGAGACCGGGCACTGGCGGTCTACCCAAATTCTTCTCGGTGGCGGGCCGGCGCCGGACAAACTGCGGATCGAAATTTCTCTGGCGATGCAAAGGGTCGCGCTCGTCAAGGACGGCGTGCCGGTGTACCACGCGAAATGCTCCACCGGGCGTGCAGGTTATTCGACGAAGCGGGGCGAATTTGTGATTACCAACAAGGAGCGGAACCATCGTTCCACCATCTACCACGTCGAGATGCCGTATTTCATGCGCCTGAGTTGCCTTGATTTTGGAATGCACGCCGGCTACGTGGCGGATCATCCAGTATCACATGGCTGCATTCGGTTGCCGGAGGAAGCGGCGCGCAAATTCTTCTCTGAAATTCCAGTCGGCACCGTTGTGACCGTGCAGTAGGCGGACACGCGAATGAATCAGGAAACCACGAAAACAGGGAATATGTTTTTGGTAGGGCGCGACCGCCGGGCACGATGTAGCGGTGTTTCGGCGACCCAGCCAAAACGCGATCAAAACGGCAGCGGCACGCTTCGCACACCGGAAGCGCCTACAGCGCGCGCGGACAGGGCGGGACGTGAGGCTCAGCGGTTACTGCGCGCTTCTCCGCCGTCCTCGCCGGTGGCGCCTCATGGGCAACGGGTCAATTTCTCTTTGCATTTTGTCTGTTTGTAGGGCAGGCGCCTCGCCTGCCAGCTGCCCGGGGTCGCCTCTCCCTTTGCAAAGGGAGAGGGGGCGGGTCAGGGATGATTCCGATCCGGTCGAGACTCGGTGTTAGCAGCCGGCGAATGTCACGTCGCGTGCGACCGTGTCGTCTTTTCTTGAATCCGAAAAGGGCGTTACCGCATCTTAATGGAAAATCATGCAAACAGATAATGTCGGCGCATCCTTCGCTCTGACGCCCGAGCAGCCATCTTTTCCCACGAAAGTCTCGCGCGCCACATGGGCTGGGCTTGCCATCTCGCTTTTTGCGATGGTCGTGATTCGTCAGGTGGTGATGTTCTTCGCGCCTGAAGTTACGTTCGGCTCAGCAGTGCTAAAAGAAGCGCTGATCTGGGTGAGCGCAGTTACCCTTCTTGTGATTATCCGGCGCGGCGAACGTTTGCCAATGCGCTCCATCGGGCTCGGAACCGCGCACTGGTGGAAATCCATCTTATGGGGGTTTATGATCGCGATCGTGTCGGCAGTGACCGTCGGCGCGCTGGCTTATGTCACTGGCTACGGACACGGCCCTGGCTCTGCCGCCTTTGAAAAACTGCCGCTCTGGTTGATTACTCTGATCGTTCTCCGCGCCGGAGTAGCAGAAGAACTATTTTATCGCGGCTACGCAATTGAACGGTTGCGTCTGCTCGGTCTGGGCCGGTTCTGGTCGGTTGCGATTCCGCTGGTTATTTTTTCGTTTGGCCATTGGTCGGGTGGCGCGGCCAACATTCTCATCGCCTTCGCAGCAGGCTTAATCCTGACCGGATTCTATTTGTGGCGTCGCGATCTCGTGGCGAACATGATCGGTCACGACCTGGTCGATTTTGTTGCCAACGTCGTGCCGCAATTGTTTTCCTGACGCGACGAGTTACAACAGTTTCAATCGAGTGGACTCTTCACGCCGATGCCCGGGGGGGGTTCAGCACGTGGGTGTAAATCATCGTCGTGCTCACGTCTTTGTGCTCCCATTCGGCATAAGGCCATCCAGCAACGCCGTTGCTTCGATCTCAGACGAATGAGGCCTAATTCTGTTAGACAGTAGCAGGAACTAACGCTGTTCGTTGAGGTGCCATTGGTCTTTTTTATCGATGCCGATCAGAGCGACCTCGCATTTATTCGCGTCGATAGCGTCGATGATATTCTTCGCTGATTGCAGCGAGACTTCATGCTCCGCAGAACGGCCGCCAAACAATATTCCAACGCGAATTTTCTTGGCCATGGCACTTTCTCTATCGTTGTAACGTGGCGGGCTTGCTGAGTGGCAACTGAATCACGCAACGCATATTTTCTCCGTGAAACTCTAGTCTGCAGTTCGGCGCAGTGTAATGATCGCCGGCGTAAGGCCCGGCCGATACATTGACATGCCGTAACAGAGCGCAGCGGATTTTTCGCGCGCATAACGAATGTGGTTCAGCTTGTCGTCCCAGCACTCGATGTAAGAGCAGTTCGCTGTTTTTTTGCTTCCGGGAATGGGAACGTAACGATTTTCGGTGAAGGTCAGAAACGCGCTCTCGCCGGGCAATGGAAACGGCGTTGCCCAGTTTGGTGAAAGTCGCACGAAGCGTTTTCGTCCGAGATCGAGCGCGAACACTGTTGTTCCATCGCTGCTGTTGAGATGGAGATCGAAGAACGCTAGGCGCAGCGTCCCGTCGAACAAAAAATGGCGTTCCGGGTTCTGCTTTTCATGCAAAATTCCAAATGCTCCTTCAAATCCCTCGAGATCAGCAAACGGCGTGACGGTTCCTGATCTCAAATCACGCAATACATAATGTGCGCCGTGACCGGGCATATCGACCTGGTCGGCCTCGTCGTTCGGATCTTCACGCAGCACAAGCTCGAACGCGCCATCTGGCGATTTGTAGCTCGGTGTCGGTGTTGGCGACTCGTTAGGGGACTGGCTTGATTCGGGCGAGGCACTAAGCACCGGCGAGTTTTCCGTTTCCGGCTTGAGGTTTGTGAAATACGGCGACGTCTTTGCTTCAACGTACCACGACGGCGCGGCGTCGAGCTTCTTCAATCCCTCGCCGCGTTGCTTGATTGTCCAATACTCGATCACTTTGTGCGGCCTTTCTCGCGTGAACACAATCGTTTCGCCGCTCCGGTCGACAATCGGCGCCACGTCCTGTCCTGAGTTGTCGTTCGTGAGCTGACGCAAAAGTTTTCCCTCTGCGTGATACAAATAGAGATGCGAATGACTCGTGCCTTCCGCCTGCAAGTAACGAATTGCGATTACTAGCTCCGAATCGGCGTATGCGCCTCCCGCAATCGCCACAACCGCGGCCAAGACCAACGTAGATCTTCGCATCGTGCCGCTTTGCGCTAATCAATTTGAATTGTCAATCACGCCTCTGGCGGTGTGACACGATTCCTGGGCTGCCTATCCGGAGCCGAGAGTGGGCCACCCCAGTTCCGTCGGTGTTTTTACAAAACGGCCAAATTGTCACGAGCGAAGCACGACTCATCTATGGCGAAAAAGGCGAAAACGAGCCCAACTGCTGATGGCAAAACACTCTTGTTCGATCAAGTGCTTTCTCGCCCGCTTCATCGAACAGTTTCGCCTGCAAAAAGCCGAAACAAATGCTTGACACCGTTTTGCGCCGTTTGCGTTAATCGCGGTGGCCCGCAGTCTCGCCAGATAATTCCGACCCGCTTCAGAGGGTGAACAGCGCCGGACTTGCCCAGAGAGGCTCCGGAAAAATCGAAGATCTCAATATAACCATGTCATCTCGTTTTCTGGCTGATCCGGACCAAGCTCGCGTCGCGAACGGCTCCTGCTCGGAACAGAACGATATCGGCGAAGCAGTTCGCCGCGCATTCGGCAGAGCCAGCTCCTGGCGCACGCCGCCTCATTGGTCGAGGTGCGATTGGCTCGATGAAGTGCGGGCAATCCTTCATTCCGGCGCCGTGTGTGCGCGCTTGAAGTACGACAAGGAGCGAGGCGTGCCGCTTCGGGCGCACATTTACATACGATCAGTCGCGGCTGTGTGGGGCCGTTACCGTCAGGAATGGTCCTACTATTTGCATAGCGTTCCCGAATCCGGTACACGTGCGGAGCCGATTGCAACGCCCTTTGCTGAAGCTAACGGTGACGAAGCCCTCGATCACCTCCTCGGACAAGCGTTGAATCAGCTTTCGGTCGAAGACCAGTTGCTTATCCACCGGCTCTTTTGGGATAATGCAGACCAACGCCGCGTTGCGGCCAGACTACAAATTTCCCAACAGTGCGTGAGCCGACGCAAAACGCGCGTCTTGCGACAGCTTCGTCGGCTCTTGAGCGGGCACTCTCAGCCGTTCTCGCACATCCTCACCGCTTGCTGGGCTGTGTTCGACAGTCTCGATCTGCTCCCGATCGTGGATTTGTTGTAGTAAAAATCCGCGACGCTGCATCCTATACGAAGATGCGCTAAGTCCGTTAGGCGACTCCAGCCAAGGTGCCTGACCCTCTTCCCGCACGGGAAAACCGCGAACGTTCAGGGTTCGCTCGCGCAACCTCGAGGTAAATGGCTATGAAAACAAAATCTAATTCTCAATTCGCCTTCTTCAATCCACGCGTCTTAATCGGCTTTGCTCTTTACGCGGCTGGCCTCGTTTTGGCTTTGGCTCCCATGAGCAGCGCGGCCGCGGAAGACAATACTGCTGCGGAACTGAGTCCGTCGGCACCGGCGCCGCTGCCCGGTAAGTGGAGAGCCACCGGCAGCCTCAACACCGCACGCAGCTTCCACACGGCGACATTGCTGCCCAATGGGCAGGTGCTGGTGGCCGGCGGTTACAGCAACGGCGCCAGGTCAGCAAGCGCGGAACTATACGATCCGGCGACCAGGGTGTGGACGGCCACCAACAGCATGGCCGATGCACGCGTGTTGTACACGGCGACGTTGCTGCGAAATGGGCAGGTGCTGGTGGTCGGCGAGGGCACCGGCGACCTGGCAAACACGGAGCTATACGATCCGGCGACTGGGCTGTGGACGGCGACCGGTAGCTTGACCACCGGACGCTACTACCACACGGCGACGTTGCTGCGGAACGGGCAGGTGCTGGTGGCCGGCGGGGTGAATATCGACGGCGTCCTCGAAGCAAGCGCGGAACTATACGATCCCGCGACCGGGGTGTGGACGGCGACCGGCAGCATGGGCACTGCACGCTGGTCACACAGAGCGACGTTGCTACCGAATGGGCGGGTGCTGGTGGCCGGCGGTTACGGTTTCAGTGGTTACTTGGCAAGCGCGGAGCTATACGATCCGGCGACTAGGCGGTGGAGGGCGACCGGCAGCATGGCCACTCCACGCAACCGCCATACGGCAACGTTGCTGCCGAACGGGCAGGTGCTGGTGGCCGGCGGCCTCAAGTTCCCCGGCGCCCTGGCAAGCGCGGAACTATACGATCCGGCGACTGAGCTGTGGACGGCGACTGGTAGCCTGGCCACCGGACGCCAACACCACACGGCGACGTTACTGCCGAACGGGCAGGTGCTGGTGGCCGGCGGCTACGGCTTCCGCAACATACCGATGGCAGAACTGTACGATCCGGCGAGCGGGAGCTGGACGGCGACCGGCAAGCTTTTCCCCGCGCGCTCTGACCATACAGCGACGTTGCTGCCCAACGGCATGGTGCTTGTTGCAGGGGGAGATGAGGACGATGGCACTTTCAATGGTTCCACGCGCGCGAATCTCTATAGATCGGCGCCAGAAGCGCTCGACATTGAATAGCACGGCATCGAGACCACTCTTTGAAATCGCCTTGTATTCGTGCGTTTCCATCATGTCGCCAGCATCATCGTAAACACGAATGACTGCATCATGCGACCGGCTGTAATGCTCCACGTATCCGATTGCATTGCCGACTGCATTCGATTCGCCGTACCACAGAGGACCGAAGGGCACCACATTGGAAATTAGATCGACGCCGCGTTTGTCTTTGCCCGGTCGGACTTTGTAAACGTGCATCAGTCGCAGCGTAGCAGACTACAAATTTCGCAACAGTGCGTGAGCCGACGCAAAACGCGCATCTTGCGACAGCTTCGTCGCCTCTTGAGCGGGCACTCTCAGCTGTTCTCGCACATTCTCGCCCCTTGCTGGGCTGTGTTCGACAGTCTCGATCTGCTCCCGATCGTGGATTTGTTGTAGTAAAAATCCGCGACCCTGCATCCTATAGAGTGATGCGGTCGAAGATGCGCTAAGTCCGCCAGGCGTCTGGACCCCGGCACCTTGCCCTCTTCCCGCAGGGGAAAACCGCGAACGTTCAGGGTTCGCTCGCGCAACGAAAGGAAGAAATAAGAATATGAAAATTCCACGTGTAAAATTGATCCCGCAGTCGCCTCTGCGGCTCGGTTTTCTTCTCATTCCACTAGCGCTCGGCTGCTTTGCTCTTTCGCCGGCAACGCTAGCGGTGACCCCAGTACTAGACGGAGGCTACCTAAACCAGAACACCACTGAGGATGACGATCCGCTCTTCAGCCTCGCGACTGGCGCTGCTAATACGGCGATGGGGTTTGATGTGCTGGACAGCAATACAACCGGCTCTGACAACGCCCTGGCGAGTTGGATCTGGCGGGTCACACGCAGCCTCAACACCGCACGTCAGCTACACACGGCGACGTTGCTACAAAACGGCATGGTCCTTGTTGCAGGGGGACAAGACAGCAATTTCGACCTTTCCGCGAGCGCGGAACTGTACGACCCGGCGAGCGGGACCTGGATTGCCACAGACAGCCTCAACACAGCACGTTTTTCTCACACGGCGACGTTGCTTCAAAACGGCATGGTCCATGTTGCAGGGGGAGTTGACA
>Ga0210403_10003104_pt1 | contig 14731 bp, 9 predicted proteins | sample IncBWC19MmetaG_FD_150863 | JGI IMG/M metagenome (GOLD analysis project Ga0210403, IMG submission 150863) | Forest soil microbial communities from Barre Woods Harvard Forest LTER site, Petersham, Massachusetts, United States - Inc-BW-C-19-M | ecosystem: Environmental > Terrestrial > Soil >... | reverse complement strand
TCAAAACGGCGCTCACTCTGCTTACGCTGGAGGGCGTGATAGGCGAAGATACCATGCGGCGCGCCATGCATACGTACTTCATGCGCTACCGCTTCACCCATCCCACGAAAGAAGATTTCCTGAAGACGATCGAAGAAGTTTCTGGGCAAGACCTGCGGTGGTATTTCAATCAGGCAATCTATGGGACGCAGGTGCTGGACTACGAAGTACTGAAGATCACTCCCGTGCCGGTGGACTGGTACAAAGAAAACTTGAAAGAGAAGAAAGGAGAGACGGAATACGTCTCCAACGTATGGGTTCATCGGAAGGGTGAGTTCGTCATCCCGGTTGATGTTGAGGTCAAATTCGATAACGGCGACCGGGTGCGCGAGCACTGGGACGGACAGGACCGGTGGGTACGATATGCGTACCAGAAGAAGGCGAAAGTGGAGTCGGTCGAAGTCGATCCCGACCACAAGATTTATCTCGATCGCAACAACTTTAATAACAGCCGAACTGCGGAGGCGAACGGCGATCCGGCACGCAAACTGGCGAATTACTGGACCTGCATCAGCCAGTTCTTTGCGCAATTCCTGGCCTGGTGGCTGGTGTAAGGGGATATCTGAATGAATGGGAAAACGAGTCTGGTTACCGCGGGTGCTGCCATCGTGCGCCGCAACAAACGCTACATTGTCTGGTTTTATCTGCTGAACCTTGCATTTGCGCATTTTGGAGCAACCGCGTTCAGCGATGCCGCACACGGCATTCTGGACCACAGCCTCTACGCCGACAAGCTGCTTCATGGATTCAGCCTGGGAGTATTCCTCGAAATGCTGGTGCGTCCGGAATTCGGAACGCTCCCTAGCGCAACGCATCCGGCGATGATGTTCGCGGTCGTATTCTTTTTAGCGAGCTTAGTGTTTATGCCCGGAGTGCTCCTGGGCTACGCCTCCGACCACCGGCTACCAGGGGATGAGTTTTATCGCGCCTGCGGGAGGAACATTTGGCGATTTGTTCGCTTGTTCATATTCTTTAGCATGATCGCGGGCGTGGTCGCTGGCATTCTATTTGGCGGGTTGAACGCCCTGGTTAGTGCCGCGGACAAGACTTCCAATGAAATGCTGCCATTCTTTACGCAACTTATTGGCACTGTAATCATTCTGCTGGTGCTGACGGTTATCCGCATGTGGTTTGATGTTGCCCAGACCGACGCGGTGCTGCGCGACCAGCCGGCGGTACGCAAATCGATCGTGGCCGGATTTCGCAAGGTGCAACGGAATTTCGGGCGTCTGCTGAGCAGCTATCTCGCAATTGCAATCGTGGCCGTGGCCGTTCTGATGGCTGGAATCCTGCTGTGGTACGCGATCGTCCCACCCAGCAGTGTTCTGGGCGCATTCATCATCGGCCAGGCGACGATGCTCCTGCTTCTCGCCATGCGCTTCTGGCAGCGCGCCACCGCAGTCGCATTTTATGTGAGAGAGATCGCCGAGCCGGTTGCCGAAGAAACGCGTCCCATCCCCGGTTTCGCCGCGCCATTGGTTTCTTGACAGAGCAACCCAGCGCTCTTTTGAATTAGCGAATCTATTCCAGTTCCATTGCGGTGTGTGGTCGTAACCACACACTGTCTGCAGCCGAACACCATCCAGTCAAGACCCGCAGCGACAACTCATTCACTATCAATCATATGCACATTGGCCTGCGGGATGCCACTTCCCTTTGCGTAAGCAACGCTACGGGAGGACGCAATGGAAACGCTAATGACAGCAATGACGGTAACGGCGGGCATGGCCTTCTCGCTGGCGGTTGCGATTCTGGTGGAAGAGTGGATTTTCGGAAAAGTCTTCGGCCTGTTCTTTTCTCAACAGGCGGTGCAGGTTAAATCGGGGCTGGAGCGTTAGCGCTCGAAAGGAGGATTTATGTTGTTGCTGAAATATTTGCTGATGTGGGGCGGCATCGGAATGATTGCGTTGGCCGCTGGAATATTGGCTTACGATTTTTATCTGGAAATGAAATACCGGCAGGCGCGTGCTTCAGCCGATGCGGGACCGCTGCCTCCGGTTCCACCGGTGCGCTGGCGAACCTCGCTGGCGCTGGTATTGCTGGCTTGGGGTCCGATTGTGTTGTCTCTGGGCATCGTGGTTGTTCCCAGCGGCATGGCCGGAGTGCGGGTTAGCCAGACGAGTGGAACCTTGCCGGGGGCGCTTTATCCGGGTGCGCACTTCCTGGTGCCACTCGCAGAAAGTATCGTGCTCTTCGACACTCGCGACCAATTGTTTACTACCGGCGCCGTCGAGGATGTGGGGAGTTCCGGTTCCGGCAAAGGCACAAAATCACAGCCGCTGAATGTGCAGGCAAAAGAGGGGCTCACCCTCGGCCTGTCGATTACAGTGCGCTACCGCCTCGATCCCAAGCGCCTGGATTACATTCAGAGCAACATGCCTCAGCCCATCGAGAAGGAAATCGTGCCCGCAGTAGTGGCCAGTGCGTGGCGTGAGCTCGTGCCCAACTACACCGTCCGCGATGTCTTTGCTGCGAAGCGTGAGGAAGTACGAAAGCGGGCATCAGATGTCATCACTCAGAAACTGGCAGCGGATGGAATCATCGTGAAAGAAGTGATGCTGCGCGATATCCAACTGCCACCTGAATACGCAAAAGGATTGGAAACTCTTTTGCTGAAGGAACAGGAAAGCGACCGCATGGGCGTGCAGACTGACATTCAGCAGAAGCAGGTACGGATCGCGGAACTTGAAGCCGAGGCTACAAAAGCCCAACAAGTGAAGCAGGCGGAGGGCGAAGCTCAAGTGCGCGTGCTGCAAGCAAAAAGCGAGGCCGATGCCATGCAATACACCCTGCCGCTCAAACAGAAACAGATCGAACAATCGAAGCTGGAAGCCGAAGCTCGCAAGGAGACTACCGTGAAAAACGCAGAGGCGCAAGCGGAGGCCAAGGTGATCGACAGCAAGGCTGAGATGGAGCGGCGCAAGTTGCTGGCGGAAGCGGAGGCGGATCGCATTCGAGTGACCGCCGCGGCGGACGCGGTGCGGATGCAGAGTGAAGGCGCGATCCTGAAGCAGAACCCGCTGCTGATTAACAAGATCGTGGCCGAACGGCTCTCGGACAAGCTGCAGATCATGATGGTGCCAGCGGACGGGAAATTCTTCTTCGCCAACGATGTGCTGCGCAGCATGAGCGTGGCCAACCATGCCAGTCAGGCGGAAGGATCGGACGAGCAGCAGCCGAAATAAGTGTAGCGCTACCGTCTGGAAGCTCGGTGTCTACAAACAGTACAGGGCGATATGCCAGGTGCCAAGCACAATGCGGTTTATAATTCGCGCATCCCGCACATGCGTGCCTGGTCATCACGGTTTCCACGGGCTGCCTGCCTCTGCGTGCTGATGTTGACGCACGTGCCCGCGATCCTGGCGAGTGACTGGCGAGCGCCCGAAGAGCAACTGGCGCGAAAGATTGCCGCGGCCACAGGTCCGGGAGCGGTCACGCTGGAGGTGGTGAACCGGTCTTCGCTCAGCCGGCCGGACGCTGAAGCGATTCGTCGAGGGCTTAGCACCGAACTGGCCGCACTGGGAGTGCATTTCGTGAATGCTGACCAAGCCGCTGCCTCGGTACAGATTACGCTTTCTGAAAATCTGCAGAGCTACGTCTGGGTCGCTGCGATCCATCAGGGAAACAATGAAGCTTCCGTCGTAATGGTCAGCACGCCCCGATTGGGGCCGCCGGTAGTCGAGAACTCAACTGTTGCGCTGACGATTCAAAAGACACTGCTTTCGACGGAAGAGAATCGCATCCTGGATGTTGCGCTGTTGAACAGCGCTCCGCAGCACATGATTCTTCTCGAACCGGAGAGCGTTGTACTTTTGAAGCTGCAGGATGGCCGTTGGCAGCAGGAACAAGCACTGCCGGTAGCGCACTCGCATCCGTGGCCGCGCGATTTGCGGGGCCGATTGGCATTGCGGAAGGATCACTTGTTCGACGCATATTTGCCGGGCACTTTTTGCCGAAGCTTAACGACCGCTCCTCTGGCTCTGAACTGCTATGACAGCGACGACCCTTGGCCGCTCGGGACCGATCAGTCTGGCCTGAGCGCATTCTTCGCTCCCACCAGGAACTTCTTCACCGGAGCACTTTCCCCGGGCATCGAGAAGCAAACCACGGTGAAAGCATTTTATTCGGCTGCGATGCTACCGCGGGAGAAGTACAAGCTCTGGGTCTTTTCGACCGTCGATGGTCAGGTGCACTTTCTGGACGGAGTCACGGACCAAACTGCGGCGAAACTCGGCTGGGGAAGCGACATTGCAAGCGTGCGGAGCGGTTGTGGGCTGGGCTGGCAGGCGTTGGTTACCGGCAACGGCGATGGCGCCGGCGAATCCGTCACGACGTTTGAAATTGCCGATCGCGAACCCATCGCCGTGAGCCAGCCCGTCAAGTTCAACGGGGCCATCACGGCGCTTTGGACCGATTCCGACGGCACTGGCGCAATTGCAGTTTCACAGAATTCGGAAACAGGTAGATATGAGGCTTACCGGCTTTCCATTGTTTGTGAGCATTAGTCTGCTTTGCGCTTTCGGCGGGGGCGCTGCAGCTCGACCGCATTATGGTGGAACTCTGCATCTTGAAATGCGGGCCGCCCCCACATCTCTCGATCCTGCCGACGCTGCTCAACCGGATTGGTCCGGGTATCGTAATCTGTCCAGTCTGATGTTTGACACCCTGGTTTCATTGGATGCGCAGGGCAAGCCTGAACCGGCATTGGCGACTTCATGGAAGGCTGAATCGGGCGACCAACGTTGGCAGTTTCTCTTGCGTCGCAGTGTTACTTTTCAGGATGGAGCGCCGGTCACTCCAGACGCAGTCGCCGCTTCGTTGCGGAGGACGAATCCAACCTGGAAAGTGTTCTCCGAGGGAGAGGCTGTCGTCATCGAACGTGATTCCCCGGCTCCCAATCTTCCTGCCGAGCTAAGTTTGGCGCGCAACGCCATTGCCAGACGCGACGGCGGAAGGATTTCTGGTACTGGACCTTTTGCGATTTCCCAGTGGAATCCGGGGAAGAAAATCGTGCTGGCAGCGCGGGACGACTACTGGGGCGGTCACGCCTTCCTGGATGCGATCGAAGTTGATTTGGGGAAAAGTTTTGGCGAGCAGATGATTTCCTTCGACCTCGGCAAGACACAGCTGATAGAAGTTGCGCCAGAACAAGCGCACCGGGCGATCGCGGAAGGTCGCTGCATCGAGAGTTCAGCCCCGATAGAGCTGATTGCGCTGGTCTTTGGGCGCGACCCCCAGTCGGCTGAGGATGCGCGGCAGCGCCAGGCTCTTGCCCTCAGCATTGATCGCGATCTACTGAGTACGGTCGTGCTGCAAGGCGGCGGAGAGCCTGCCGGCGGACTTCTGCCAAATTGGATGACAGGCTATGCCTTTCTTTTTCCCACGTCGATTGACCTGGCGGCTGCGCGTCAGGTGCGGAGCGAGATTCCGCACACCACTTCGTGGACCCTGGGTTACGATCCGGCTGATCCCACCACACGCGTGATCGCGGAAAGAATCGTGCTCAATGCTCGCGATGCAGGGATGGGAATGCAGATCACGACGGCGAGTAGCGCAGACTTGCGAATTGTTCGACTGCCGATGATCTCGATCGATCCTCAAATCGCTCTTAATGAACTGGCCTCGGAGATTGGACTGCCGCAGAGCAAATCTGCCTTCAATTCAATCGACGATCTTTACGCCACGGAGAACAAACTGCTGCAATCACAACGTGTGATTCCTCTGCTCCATCTGCGGACAGCAAACGGGGTGTCTAAAACTGTGAGGAATTGGAGGACAGCTCGCGACGGGAGCTGGCTTATGCCAAACGTCTGGCTTGCCGCGGAGAAACCATGATTTTCCGGCGCAGACTTCTGGCGGTGTTCGCGCTTACCGTCCTGGTGTCGGTGGTAGCGGTTGCCTGGAGTATTTCGTCGTTCACTCGGCGGGCTTTCGAAAGAGCCAATGAGGAGCGTAGCGCAGCTCTGGTGGCGCAGTTTCGCCACGAGTTCAATCGTCGAGGGGAAGAAGTCGCGCATCATCTCGATACCATTGCAGCGAGCGAAGGCACGACTCGTATGGCTCTAGCCCTGATCCACGGCTCGCCCGACTATGGCGCATACCTCAACGAAGCCCGGACGATTGCCGACAATCATCAGCTGGATTTTCTGGAGTTCATCGACAATCAGGGCACGGTCATTTCTTCAGCGCAATGGCCGGCCAAGTTTGGCTACAAGGAAACTGCCACTCTAGCAGCCACAATTCCAAGAGATGCTTTCTTAAAGCAGGAGGAACTGCCGGACGGCGCAGCGCTGGGGCTGTTTGCGGTCAGAGAGGTAAGCCTGGGGGAGAAGCCGCTCTTCGTGGTCGGAGGACGCCGCATTGACAAGGACTTCCTCGCCAGCCTGGAGCTTCCCGCAGGAATGCGGGCCATGTTTTACCAGAATCTGGGAACTGGTTTCTCTCCCCAATTTCTTATTGACGCATCAAACTCGGTCCCGCAAGCGGATCGGATTGCGCCAATTATTCAGCAGCTTCAGCAACGGCCGCGCGAGATCACGACGCTGGTGCATTGGTCCTCTAATCCCGCGGATGACGAGACCATCAACGCGATTCCGCTGACTGGACGGGATAACCACTTGCTCGGGGTCCTCCTGATTGGCAATTCGCGGCGCTCTTACGTCGAACTTCGCCAACGCATCCGCACGGCGGCGCTGTTGTGTGGAGGCGGCGGCATCCTGCTGGCGATTCTATTGAGCGGATGGGCGGCGAGCCGGGTCACGCGGCCAATAGAGCAACTTGCGCGCGCCGCCCGCGATGTCGCTTCCGGCAACTGGAACACACAGGTGCCCGTAAGTTCGTCCGACGAAATTGGTGAGTTGGCGGAATCGTTCAATGGCATGACCCGCGAGCTGCTGGCACAACGAGAGCACCTGGTGCAGGCTGAGCGGGTTGCGGCATGGCGCGAGCTGGCTCGCCGACTGGCGCACGAATTGAAGAACCCTCTATTCCCGCTGCAACTAACGGTCGAGAATTTGCTGCGAGCGCGGCAGCAGAGTTCACAGCAGTTTGAAGAGATCTTTCAGGAAAGCTCCTCCACGTTACTGGCCGAAATCGCAAACCTCAAAGCCATAATCTCGCGCTTCAGCGAGTTCTCCAGGATGCCACAACCGCAGTTCCAGCAAATACAACTCAACGACATCGTGCAGAATGTAGCCCGGCTGTTTCAGGCGCAACTCCGTGCGCCGGAGCGTGCCCCCATTGAATGTAAACTGGAGTTGACCGAACCCATGGATTCCGTTGCTGCCGACGCCGACCTGTTGCACCGGGCACTCTCAAATCTCGTGTTGAATGCAATGGACGCGATGCCTCAGGGTGGCACGCTCACGCTGCGCACGCGCCAGGACGGCAGTCTCAGCTATGCGGAGGTTTCGGATACTGGAACGGGGCTCACGCCGGAAGAGTGCGAACGTTTGTTCACTCCTTATTACACCAAGAAGCCGCATGGCACGGGCCTCGGGCTCGCGATTGTTCAGTCGGTGATCAGCGATCACGGTGGCAGAATCAGTGTTCGAAGTGAATCCGGGCGCGGGACAACATTCGTGATCGAACTGCCACGCAATCTGGACAAGCTGCAAACGCCCGATCAGCCGCTTGGTGTATCTGCGAGGAGCCACTAGTGCCGCAGAAAGCAAACCTTCTGATTGTGGATGACGAGCCCAACACGCTTGCCTCGCTCTCACGCGCATTTCGTCTGGCGGGCCACGAAGCAACGGTTTGTGACAACGCGTTAAAGGCGCTCGAGTGTGCCAAGGCACAGAATTTTGATCTTATTTTTTCCGATGTAGTCATGCCTGGGAAAGATGGCCTTTCTTTTTTGGAAGACCTGAAATCGCAAGGAATCACGGTTCCTGTGGTCATGATGTCAGGCCAAGCACACATTGAAATGGCGGTTCGGGCCACGCGGCTGGGAGCTCTCGACTTTCTGGAAAAACCGGTCTCCACAGAAAAGCTGCTCCTTACAGTGGAAAACGTGCTCAAGCTGCGGCGTCTGGAATCTGAAAACCGTCAGCTTCGGAATCGCCTGGGAAAGCACGAGATTATTTGGGCCTCAGAGGTCATGCGCAAAGTCATGGCACAGGTCGAGCGAGTGGCGGCAAGCGAGTCGCGAGTCTGCATTCTGGGGGAAACCGGCACGGGGAAAGAACTGGTTGCGCGCACGCTTCACGAGCGCAGCCCACGATCCGCGGGCCCTTTCGTCACTTTGAACTGTGCCGCGGTTCCAGCTGAGTTGATCGAATCAGAACTCTTCGGACACGAGAAGGGCGCGTTCACCGGAGCGACCGCACGACACACAGGGAAATTTGAGCAGGCCGAGCACGGGACAATCTTCCTTGACGAAATCGGGGACATGCCTTTGCCCATGCAAGCCAAATTGCTGCGCGTCCTCGAGGAAGGCCAGGTCGAACGCGTTGGGGGAGACAAAACAATTTCCGTAGACGTACGCGTCCTGGTGGCAACCCATCGAAATTTGGAAGCTCTTGTGCACGATGGCAAGTTTCGCCAGGACCTTTTTCATCGAGTGTATGTGTTTCCGCTCATCCTGCCCCCGCTACGCGAACGCCACGAGGACATTGCCGTGCTGGTAGAACACTTTGCGCAGCAGGTTTGCGATCAGAATGGTTGGAAGCCGATTCCCTTCACTCCGGACGCGATTGAGGCGCTTGCGGCGTATCCGTGGCCGGGCAACGTCCGCGAGTTACGCAACGTGGTGGAGCGGCTGATGCTGCTGGCGACCGAGGGCGAGGTAACGCCAGAGACAGTTCGCGCTGCACTGCCTTCTGCTCCCACCAACCTACCTTCATCGGGAACGAGCTCAGGCCCGCTGGCCGAGCGGGTGCAGAAGTTCGAGCGGGAGGTAATTATCGCCGAGCTGAAGCGCAGCAATTACCACATCACAAATGCCGCCAAGTCGCTCGGCCTGGAGCGGAGCCACCTCTACAAGAAGGCGGAGCAGCTCGGAATCGATATTCAGAAGCAGCGCCGCGAAGAAGAATAAGACGCTTCCTAAAGATCAATCGAACAACTCGCCATTCTCCCATCGCTTTATTTGATTTATCCTGTCCCACTCAGACATTTTTTCTGGAGGGTCTAGTGATTCGATTTCGTCATCTCATTCTGATTTTGCTCGCTTGCGGTTTCGCTGTTTCACTGCTGGGCATCAGCCAGGCACAGCAATATCCGGAGAGCATGTATCAGGAGATGCGCTGGCGCATGATCGGGCCTTTTCGGGGCGGCCGGACGCGAGCGGTCGCTGGCGTTCCGAACCAGCCGAATCTTTTCTATATCGGCGCGGTAAATGGCGGGGTGTGGAAGTCGGACGACTATGGCCGCACCTGGACGCCGATCTTCGACCAGGAACCTAGTCAATCGATCGGGGCCATCGCCGTCGCTCCATCGGATCACAACATTATTTACGTCGCGAGCGGTGAAGGGCTGCAGCGTCCTGACCTGTCAGTCGGCAACGGAATCTACAAGTCCACGGACGCGGGCAAGACCTGGACTCACCTGGGCTTGCGTGACGGGCAGCAGATCCCAGCGCTCGTAGTCGACCCGCGCAACCCGAATAAAGTGTTCGCGGCGGTCCTCGGCCATCCCTATGGTCCGAACCAGGAGCGCGGCATTTTTCGCTCGACCGACGGCGGAAATACTTGGCAAAAGATTCTGTACAAAGACGAAAACACCGGCGGTTCCGACATCGAGATTGATCTCTCGAATCCAGATGTCCTTTATGCATCACTGTGGGAAGCACGCGAGGGACCGTGGGAGGATAACAATCAGTTTCAGGGAACCGGCGGAGGTCTTTTCAAGTCCACGGATGGGGGCAATACCTGGCACCCTCTAACCAATGGTCTGCCCAAGAACATCACGCAAATCAATGTAGCCATTGCAGCCAGTCAGCCGAGCCGCCTTTACACGTCGGTGGCAACCACTGAACATGGAGAATACGGTTCCGGCGCCGGTCTTGGCGTGTACCGCTCCGATGACGCCGGCGAAACCTGGCACGTGGCCACGACTGATCCTCGCCCCGCCATGCGCATCGGCGGAGGCGACCTTCCAGTTATAAGAGTGGACCCTAAGAATCCTGATGTGGTGTACAGCGTGAGCATCGTAACCCTGCGCTCCACTGATGGCGGCAAAACCTGGATGAGCATTCGCGGCGCACCTGGCGGGGATGACTACCAGAATCTGTGGATCAATCCGAATGATCCAAACATTATTCTTGTCGTCAGCGATCAGGGCGCTATTGTGACCGTCAACGGTGGGCAGACGTGGAGCTCGTGGTACAACCAGCCGACTGCTCAGCTCTACCACGTCGGAGTCACCAATACTTTCCCTTACCGCGTTTGCGCTGGGCAGCAGGAAAGCGGCTCGGTATGCATTTTGAGCCGCGGCAACGACGGCGAAATCACATTTCGCGATTGGCATCCCGTCGCCACTATCGAGTACGGGTACGTCGCGCCCGATCCGCTCGATCCCGACATTATTTACGGAGGCGGCCGAAGCGAGGTTTCGAAGTATCACTGGTCTACCGGGCAGGTGCAAAACGTAACACCCATTCCAGTCCGCAGTGCCAAGTTCCGCACCGATCGTACTGAGCCTACTTTGTTCTCGCCCATTGATCCTCACACTCTTTATTTTTCGTCCAATGTGCTGTTCAAGACGACAGACGGCGGACAGTCCTGGCAGACGATTAGCCCGGACCTCACTCGCGAGAACCCCGGGGTTCCGTCGAGTGTGGGCACACTTGCCTCCAAGAATCCCGATGCAGGCAAACAACGCGGGGTGATCTACGCTCTGGCTCCGTCATTCAAAGACATCAACACGCTATGGGCGGGCACCGACGATGGCCTGATCTGGATGACGCAAGACGGCGGAAAGAATTGGAACAACATCACGCCGCCCGAATTGACCGCATGGAGCAAGGTCACTCAAATCGAGGCGTCACATTTCGACGACCAATCCGCCTACGCTTCCGTGAGCCGCTTCCGCATTGACGACTTGCAACCCTATATCTACCGCACCCACGATGGCGGCAAGACATGGAAGCTGATCACAAGCGGCCTTCCCGATGATGCTCCGGCGGACACCGTGCGCGAGGACCCAGTCCGGAAAGGCCTCCTCTTTGCGGGCACTGAGACCAGCGTGTGGGTCTCGTTCGACGACGGCGACCATTGGCAGTCTCTGCAATTAAACCTGCCCCACACTTCGATGCGGGACTTGGGGATTCATGATAGCGATCTGATCGTTGCCACCCATGGCCGATCGTTCTGGATACTCGACGACATCACTCCCTTACGACAACTTGCCGAATCCATGGCGAAATCGGATGCCTATCTTTTCAAACCCGAAGCGGCCTACCGCGTCCGGCGCAGCACGAATCCCGACACTCCAGTCCCGCCCGACGAACCGGCTGGCCAGAATCCTCCAGACGGCGCGATTCTTGACTACTTCCTCACGCAGCCTGCATCTGGCCCTGTAACTCTTGAAATCGTCGATGCGCACGACAAAGTCGTGAGGCGATTTTCCAGTACAGACAAGCCGGAGGTAACCGAGGCTGAACTGGAGAAGCAACTGATTCCGCTGTACTGGATCCGGATGCCGAAGATTCTTTCAGCAAGCGCCGGAATGCACCGCTGGGTTTGGGATTTGCATTATCTCTCGCCCGCGTCGTTGCAGCACACGTATCCGATTTCGGCAGTTCCCGGCGACACGCCGAGAACGCCGCAGGGCCCGATCGCACTGCCGGGAGAATACACGGCCCGACTCGCCGTGAACGGACACACCTTCACAGCATCGCTGACGGTGGAGATGGACCCGCGGGTAAATGCGTCACCCGCCGACCTCGAAAAACAATTCGATTTGGAAATGCGTCTGGCCTCGGAGTTGACTATCAGCACGGAAGCGGTCACGCAGGCGCGTTCTGTCGTCGATCAACTTCACAAGCTCGGAAGTCAGTCCGGCGCGCTGTCGGAATCGATCAAAGCCTTCGATCAGAAAGTGGGGACAATTCTACGAGGGCCGACAGCGGCCGTCCCCGGGGCATCTGAGCCAACTCTGACTCGTGCGAATGCCGCGGTCGACGCGCTCTACACCGGTGTTGGACAGGCAGACGCCGCGCCAACTACGGCGCAAATAAACGCCGCGGCGGACACCGAGCGTGATCTTTCCGGGTTAATGAAACGGTGGGAGGAAATAAAGAATACCGACCTGCCGGCCCTGAATCGACAACTCAAGAGTGCCAGCTTACCTGACATTCATCTTGAGTCGAAGGCTCCAACAGATGAGAGCCAGGCGGATATCGAGTAAACGCCTGATCAGGTCATTCGGCAATTAACAGGTTTTCCGCGAACGGCCACTCTTCATCAATCCACTGTGCGTCAACGCGGAAGCCTGCCTGCTCGGCAATTCGAAAAACTTCGGCGAGAGAGTACTTGTGACTGCTCTCCGTCCAGATGGTTTCGCCTTCAAAGAAGGTAACTGACAAGGAAGCAGCAGGTATGCTCACGATTTGTTTTTTGCGGGAACGAAGGTGCATCTCTACGCTTCCCGCGTCCTGATTGAACCGAGCCACATGTTCGAATTGCTCGACGACGAAGTCGGCGTCAAGTTCCCGATTGATTCGTCCCAGCAGATTCAAATTGAAGGCCGCCGTCACGCCGAGCGGATCCTTATACGCATCGAGCAGTTGATGAATCGGTTTCGCGAGGTCGGTACCCAGGAGCAACGCGTCGCCCGCTCGCAGGATCTCCCGCATTTGACGCAGGAACTTTACGTCTGCCGGATGCTCAAAGTTGCCAATCGTGCTCCCCAGGAACAGCACCAGCAACTGCTCCCCGGCCTGGCGTTGAGCAGCCACTTCCAACAGTCCATCAAGATATTCGCGCTCGAACCCGACGATGCTCACCGAATCAATGTCACCGAGTTCGCGTTCGCACATGGTCAGCGCGGCCCGCGAAATTTCGATTGGGCAATACGAAATGTGCTGATGACGGCTGAGCGCTTCGAGCATCCACCGTGTCTTCTTGCCGCTACCGCTGCCCAACTCGGCCACCACGGTCGGAGGAGTGAGTCTCGCCACAATGTCCTCCGAATACCGGCGCAGCAGGCGCTCGTCAGCACGAGTCAATCCGTACTCCGGCAGGACGCTGATGACCTCGAAAAGCGCAGACCCAACGCTGTCGTACAAATATTTCGAAGGCAGTTCTTTCTGCCCGGATTTGGTCAAGCCCAGGCGCACATCGGTGATGAGATCGGAATTTGTGCCGGTAGTAAAGGCTTGCGTCAGCATGCTGTCCTCCGAAATCGATTAGTTGCTCACACATCGAAATCCCGCATAAACATATTGGTAGTGAGGCTGGAACCAGTTCCGAAAAGAGCGGCGCAGCATACACGCCGCCGTACGCGCTGATCCACCTTTCATCACGTAATGCTTGCCATCAAAGAAGTCCGCGGAGTAGCCCGGGTAAAATGAAAAACGCTGGAAGCCGGGAAATGGTTCGAACCGGCTCGACGTCCACTCCCACCCATTGCCCAGCAAATCAGCGACGCCGAAGGCGCTCTGGCCCTCGGGAAATTCGCCGACTGAAGTCGGGTCCCAGCTATTGAAATCAAAATTGCCCCTGCCCGAGTTCGGAGCCTCGATACCCCACGGAAATGGCCTCTCGATATCCCTCTGCGTTCCGTAAGCGGCTCGATGCCACTGCGCTTCGGTCGGCAGCGACTTCCCTGCCCAGCGAGCATACGCGCTGGCCTCCGCTTGGCTCACGTACACGGGCCAGTCCAGAGGCAAAGGGATCTCGTCGAACATGGTACGGCAATACCAGCGGTCACGAGTGCGGCTCCAAAACACAGGATGGAGAACGCCCTGCGCGGATCGCCACTTCCAATCCTCTTCCGTCCAGCAGGCAGGATTCTCGTAACCCCCGGCCGACACGAAATCAAGGTACTGACCATTCGTCACTTTGTACTTGTCGATTGCGAACGCCGTGAGGTCGACGGTTTGTGCTTCATATTCGTTGTCCCACCCAAACGCGCTCTCATCGTCCCGGGAGAGTCCAAGCGTCACGCGCCCGGCGGGAATCTCGATCATTGCGGATGAAATTGGGGGAACAATCAGTTCGGGCTTGCGTTGCTTTCGAACCTTACGATCAAGCGGCAACTGGTGCAGCATGTAAGCCAATGTTTCCGCATGCATCAGCCGATGTTCGATCGCCACGTCAAGCAATGTCTCAGCAGAATAATCTGCGCCCACCGGGTTAGAAGTCCAATCGGCATACGTTAACGCTGCCAGACCTTCATCAATGCTGCTGCGGACTCGCTTGACATAATGACGACCATCCGCGACCGAAGGCCAATCGATCGGTTGGTCGGACGGAAGAGCTCCGTTCACTGGATCAATCCCGAAGGCGAATAGCCGGTCGAAGTCGGCATGGAAAGTCTTGAGGCCCAGAACCCGGTCGCGCAAGAGATTCCAATCGAATGCTTCCAAATGCCCGAGATAGAAAATGATTCGATGTCTTTCTGGAATAGGCCGCTCATACAGGGAGTCCGGACGGACAATATCGAAAATCTCATCCGTTCGAACCCGAGCCTCGGACAGCCGCTCAAGCAGTTGGTGCGGAACTTCGACTTTTTTTTGCGCGAGGTGCAT
>Ga0210403_10003101_pt1 | contig 14736 bp, 15 predicted proteins | sample IncBWC19MmetaG_FD_150863 | JGI IMG/M metagenome (GOLD analysis project Ga0210403, IMG submission 150863) | Forest soil microbial communities from Barre Woods Harvard Forest LTER site, Petersham, Massachusetts, United States - Inc-BW-C-19-M | ecosystem: Environmental > Terrestrial > Soil >... | reverse complement strand
GAACGGATAGTCGCGCACCAGCTCGGCCGACAGCGCCGCGACCGCCGAGACGTCCATGTCGCCGCCGGGCAGCGGCGCCTTTGCGGTCCAGCCCTCCCGCGCCTTGGAACTGCGTAAGTAAGGCGACAGCCGCTCCAGCGCCTCCTCGGCGAGACGGCGATAGGTGGTTATCTTGCCGCCATAGATCGACAGCAGCGGCGCGCCGCCGGGCGTGTCGAGCTCGAATACGTAATCGCGGGTGGCGGCCTTGGCCTCGCTGGCGCCGTCGTCATAGAGCGGACGCACGCCGGAATAGGTCCAAACCACGTCCTCCGGCTTGACCGGCTTTGCCAGATATTCGCTGACGGAATCGCAGAGATATTTTATCTCTTCGGCCGACGCCTTCACCTTCGAAGGGTCGCCCTCGTAATCGCGGTCGGTGGTGCCGATCAGCGTGAAATCGTCCTGATAGGGAATCGCGAACACGATCCGGCCGTCGGAGTTCTGGAACATGTAGGCGCGGTCATGTTCGTACAGTTTTCGCACCACGATGTGCGAGCCCTGCACCAGCCGCACCTTCGCGCGCGCGTTGACGCCGGCGCCCGACGCCAGCACCTGCTCGACCCAGGGACCGCCGGCGTTGACCAGCACGCGGGCCTTGATGGCCGAGCGTGCGCCGGTCATCGTGTTTTCGACCGTGACGTTCCAGATGCCGTCGTCCTGCCGGATATCGACCGCGCGCGAACGGGTGCGGATGTCGGCGCCGCGATCGGCCGCGTCGCGCGCGGTGAGAACGACGAGGCGGGCGTCATCGACGAAGCAATCCGAATATTCGAAGCCGCGGGTGAAGCGGTTCGGCACCAGCGGCTTTCCGACCTCGTCCTTGGTGAGATCGACCGAGCGGGTCGGCGGCAACAGCACCCGGCCGCCGATGTGGTCGTAAAGGAACAGGCCAAGCCGCAACAGCCAGGCCGGGCGCAGGCCGGCATGGTGCGGCAGAACGAATCGCAAGGGGCGGATGATGTGGGGTGCGATCTGCCAGAGGATTTCGCGCTCGATCAGCGCCTCGCGCACCAGGCGAAACTCATAATATTCGAGATAGCGCAGCCCTCCATGCACCAACTTGGTCGACCAGGACGATGTCCCGCTGGCCAAGTCATTCATTTCGCACAGGAAAACTGAATTGCCCCGGCCCACCGCGTCGCGCGCGATGCCGCAGCCGTTAACGCCGCCCCCAATAATCGCGAGGTCGAAAATTCGATCCAAAGACGCTTCCTCGGCGTTCGCCTATTCACTTTGGCGATTTGGCTTTCGGTTTGGAATAAATCACAACCAAATGTGAAAGCAAGTAAAAAGGGGGAACCGGGATCGGCCGAATCCGGGAAGAAGGCATTGTGGCCGTCATTGCGAGCGACGAAGCAATCCACAGCCTCGGCACGGCAGATGATATGGATTGCTTCGTCGCTCCGCTCCTCGCAATGACGGCGAATGGAGCCGGCGAGTCTGACCATGTGGCCGGCAGGGTGATCGCTACCGCAGCCGCGTGACGGTCGATGGAATCTCCGGCCCGTTGTCGTCGATATCCGCCGACGCCTTGGGCATCGCCTCGATGACCTCGATGCCGCGGGTGTGGCAGATGTTGGCGAGGCCCGCCGGCAGTGCGGCGTCGGTGACAAACGTCTGGATCTGGCTGATATGGGCGATGCGGACCGGGGCGCTGCGCCGCAGTTTGGTCGAGTCGGAGACCAGCATCACCTTGCGCGCGTTGGCGATGATGGCCTGGGCCGCCTGCACCTCTCGATAGTCGAAGTCCAAGAGCGCGCCCTCCTCATCGATCGCCGACGCGCCGATGATGGCGTAATCGACCTTGAACTGCCCGATCAGGCTGATCGCGGTCGAGCCGATCACCGCGCCGTCGGCGCGGCGCACCGCACCGCCCGTCACGATCACCTCGATGCGAGGGTGCCGGTACAACAGCATTGCGACATTGAGATTGTTGGTGATGACCAGCAAATCCTCATGCGAGGTCAGGGCGCTCGCAACCTCTTCCGTGGTGGTGCCGATGTTGATGAACAGCGAGCAGCCGTTCGGGATCAGCGCCGCCGCGGCGGCTCCAATCGCCTTCTTCTCTTCGGCGGCGACGAAGCGGCGGGCCTCATAGGCAAGGTTCTCGACCCCGGAGGCGATGATGGCGCCGCCATGGATACGGGTAAGCGAGCGGTGATCGCAGAGATCGTTGAGATCCTTGCGGATGGTCTGCGCCGAGACCTCGAACCGCCTCGCAAGGTCGTCCACCATCACCCGGCCGAAGGCGCGGGCGATGTTGAGGATTTCGGATTGGCGGTTGGTCAGTCCGGTCACGGCGGCACCTCGGGCAAAGACGCGCCCCATGGTGCGGCGGTTCAGGCGTCCGGTCAACGCGGCAGTTGCAGCCCCAATGGCCGCGCAGCGCCGAAAGGTGATTCCTGGTTAAAGGGACCAGATGATGATCCGATTCAATAGAACCGGATCATGGTCTCATCTCTTTGTTTGAGCATGATCTTTTCGGAAAACCGGTTCCCACTTTTCCGGATCATGCCTCCCGTCTTACCGGGAAGCGCTTTTGCAAGGAAAGGCGTCTTTCAGGCTGTACAGCAGCGCGAGCCCGAGCGGCAGGCCGGCGGCCTCTCCGCCCCTCTTGCGCGCCCAATGCATGAGAACGTCGTTCGCGCGGTCAAACGTCAGGACCGGAGGATCTCCGCCCAGGCAAAACAATCTGTCTTCCCGCGATATGTTGTAGGCGACGAGCCCGTCCTTGATCCCTTCGAATAGGGCTTGTTGAAGCTGAAATCCTTCTCGCTCTCCGGATGCTGATATTGCTCCATTGTTACCGTCTGGGCGTTTGCGCCAGAAACGAGCCATCCACCCAAAAGTATGGCCGCCGATGCAATGATCACGACGGGTTGGCGGTGGTTCAGTCCGGTCACGGCAGCACCTCGGGCAAATCGCGCCCATGGTGCGGCGGTTCCGGCGTCCGGTCAACGCGCCGGATCGGCTTCCTTTTGCCCAGGCTAAGACGTGGATGGCCGGGACGACCGCGCGAAGACGCGCTTCGCGCTTTTGCCCGGCCATGACGAAGATGCGAGACCGAAACGAAACTAGGCCGCCAGGAGCTTGTCGAATTCAGCGGGCTCCAGGGTTCTTCCGTCGCCGTCGGTGATGACGACCTGCCAGCCCTCGCTTGCCCAGACGCGTGCCTTCGCAATCGCGATCAGCACGCTGCACCGTTCGCACGTGACGGTCTCATTCTCTCTTATTGCGACGATCTGATAGGCCAATTCACCAACTCCCCGATACGAAACGCCTCCGCTCCAATTAGGCTTGCGGCTTTGACTGCAATTCGCCGGTAAAGTGACGATTTGGCGGCACGTCCCGGCCAAAGCGCGGCGCCGGCCGGCGGCTCGCGGCGCAGAACCGGGCGACGCTTCGGGTGGTCAGACTATCAACACAATTCACAGCGCAGTGGCCGCTCCGATACAGACACACTGATCGGCTGTGCTTTAAGCTCCAGCGGCGAGGCTTGGACAGAATCAGTCCAGGATCTCATGCAGTTCAATGGGAATGACATGACACATCCTTCGCTTCTCAATCCGTTCCACGCGAATCAGGAGCCCGCGAAAAGCTTCGGCCGGCGGGCGGCACCGGCGACACGGACCACGCCCGTCTGCTCCAACTGTCAATCGGACGACATCATCGGTCACGCCACCGTGCAGTGGAGCAATGAATCGCAGGAATGGGAATTGGCCAGCACCTTCGCCCAACCGGCGCACTGCAATTACTGCAATGGCCGGTGCGAGATCATGTGGCTGCCGCGCAACTAAAATTGTCTGCCGCGACCTGATCCGCAGCGCCCCGACGCGGGCTGCCGGATTGACTTACCGCGTCTGGCAATCACTTTTCGGCCGAGCTCAGGTTTCGTCCGGTATCCAATAGCTCGACCCCATCCGCCTCGGCCCGGATGATTCTCCTTTGCTCCAGTTTCGCGAAGGTCCGGGTCAGGGTTTCAGGCGCCATGCCGAGATGAGCCGCGATATCACGACGCGACATCGGCAGCGAGACAAACCTGTCGGAACGTCGCGGCAGGCGCTTGCGCCAGCTCGCGAGGAACGCGGTCAGCTGTTCCTCCGGTACGCCACGCCCCAGAAGCAGCATCTGGTCCTGAGAGCGCTTCAGCTCTTCCGCCGCGCCATCGATCGTCAATCGCTTCATCGCGCGGCTGGCCTGAATGAATTCCAAAAGCTCACATCGTGCGAACCGGCTGGCGGAAACAGCGCCGATCGCGTCCGCCGAAACACCATGGCGTTCGCCCCGCGGCCATTCCAGGAAATCGCCGGGCAGGGCAAACCGCAGAACATGATGCCGCCCGTCGGCGAGCTTCTTGTAAACGCGCACGACGCCCTGCGAGACACCGTAAACCTCGCTTGCGATTTCGCCTTCGGCGACAATCTGCTGGCCGGATCGAAAGCGGACGGGCGTCGCAAGCCGCTGCAATTTTCTCAGCTCGCGGGGACTGAGGGCTACCTTGCCGAACAGATCAGGAAAGCTATCCCGGGCCATTGCGTTTCAATTCTTGGCGCGTCAATTTCCTGGCACTTCAATTTCTCGCACCGGCGATGCAGTTCATCAAAAACAGCCGCAACTCAAAGCACGCGAGCGGCCGGCAATGAATGCGGTCGCTCGCCGCACCCCTCACAACAGGTAGAACACCTGGCCGCAACGGCACGCGACGAGCGTTTCGTGGCGAGAGGCTGCACGTTTCTCTTCGGAGAACCCAGGCGGGTACTCATCCACCCTGAATGCTGTGTCCGCCGTCTCACGTCCGTCATTCTCCGACACGCGCGCGTTGCCGGTGGCACCGCAGTTCGGGCACAGAAGATCGAGCTCAAAACGGTTGCGCGTGGCCATCCCTGACGTTCCGTTTATTGAAGGATCTAGGCGCCGCGCGCCTTCGCGTCGAAGCTCGCTTCAATATTCTCGCACCCGGGGCAATGCGCGCGCATTACTGGCGTACCAGATACCAACAATCCCCATCCGTGCCATTGCCCGTCTTGCCGTCGCCGAAACATCATCGACGCTGGTGAGAGGCGTTAGCGTCTTCCTCACGCACGGGCAAAAAGACTCGTTCTAAACTGGAGACATTCTAAGTCCCATGGCGAATGCCCGAGTGCTGACTCATCCGCCAGGAAGGGAGCTTGCCCACGACGTATCCGCTGATTGCAACAGCGTCCAAATGCAGTGCTTAGTCGCTTTCGCGCATTGAGCTGCGGCGGACAAGTGGCGGTTCGCGACGGGAAACGAAAAGGCGCCTTACGCCACCAGCCTGAAATCGCCACGGGCGAGCTGGAGCGCAGCGCGCTCGGCCTCCCGCGCATTGCGAAACAGCCGGCCTTCCAGCGAATTGAAGCGGTGGGTGGCGGCGAAGAAGCGGTAGCCGTCGGGACCGCGCACGACGATTCCGGCCGCCTGCGAAGAGACTTCGATGATGTAGGTGTCCGACATTTTCCAAGCGCCCTTATGCCCCGGTGCGGGCTGACAACCGCGCCGCCGGGGAAAGGTTCCCGTGCAGGGATATCGGCCTCCAGCCAAGCAAAAAAGCTATCCGGCAATAATCAAACGCCCGGCTGAACCAACTGGCGCCCGTGCTGGCCCAGCCAGACCGCCAGCGTGAGGGCGCCAAGACCGGGCAATCCCAGCAGCAGCAGCGAGAGCGGCAACAGGCCGAAATCGGTCGTCGGCTGCTTCACCAGGACCACTCCGAGGAAGTGCCCCGCCACGGCCCACAGCGCGAGCTTCCACGGCACGTCCTTGCTGAAATAACCCGCGGCCGCCGCCAGCAGCAACAACAGCGGAATCCCCCTGTGCCAATAGGCGGGAAAGTCCCACGCCTCGCGAATGTCCGCCCGGCCGGTCATCAGCGGTATCGAAAACAGCGTCCAGACCGCGAAGCCCACGAGCGCAGTCAGCGAACGGATGGTCCAGGCCTGTCTCAAAGATCGTTCCCCGCCGGATCAGAACTCGAAAATATCGCTTCCGCGTCGCGCCAGCACATGCAACTCCGCCAGCGTGCCCCGGACAGCCGTGCACCGGCCGCACTCTATCTTGGTGTCTTCAGGGGCGTTCGCGAGGTCTTTCATCTTGATCGACAGGCTGCCGCACTCACAGCAGACGACCTTGAAGCCCGACTGTTCCCTGATGTCCTGCTGCGCCGAATTCATCGTGCTAACGCCCCCGTCAGCTTCCGACGATAAAGCTCGAATTCTAAAATTCGGAACGCAGCGTCAGGCGAAATCGAACGATCGCGTTAGGGAAATCTAAACCGATCCGGAGCCCACGCCTTGCCTTCTTTCCGACGAGACGAGACGTGGATGGCGGGAGGCCTGCGCGAAGACGCGCTTCGCACTCTTGCCCGGCCATGACGAAAAACGTCAGGCCGAAATCGGCGGCTCGCCGTGCTGGATCGCCTGCGGATGGCCTTGATCGTCGATCGAGACATAGGTGAAATTGCCGTCGGTCACCAGGATCGAATGCAATTCCTTGCGGCGAAGCACCCAGGCCTCCAGATGCACGGTGACCGACGTCCTGCCGATCTTGACCAGATTGGCATGCACCGAAACGAGATCGCCGACATAGACCGGTTTGCGGAAATTCATGGCTTCGATCGCCACGGTGACGGTGCGCGATTTTGCGATCTTGGAGGCAAAGATGCCGCCGCCGATATCCATCTGGCTCAGGAGCCAGCCGCCGAAGATGTCGCCGTTGGCGTTGGTATCGGCGGGCATCGCCAGCGTGCGCGTGCAGAGATCGCCCTGCGGCTCCTCGCAGGTCACCAGCGGGGCGTGAACGGCCTGGGTGTCGGTCATGTCTGCTACGCCCCGCGCTGTCGAATCAAACTGGCTATTTGAAACTATCCCAGCCGGCATCCGGCGTGAACCGGCCGCCGAATTTCGCGGTGAGTGCGCGCAGCGCCTCGACCACCCTTTCCGTACCCCGGGTTCGCGCATAGTTCAGCGGGCCGCCGCGGAACGGCGCATAGCCGGTACCGAAGATCATGGCGCCGTCGACCGTGTCGGGATTGTCGACGATGCCTTCGCGCAAGGCGGCGACGCAGACGTTGGACATCGGCAGGATCAGCCGATCAATCATTTCCGGTGTCGGCTGCGCCGCATTGGGCGGGGTCGGCGCCTTGTCGGCCTTGCCCTGCTTCCAGACATAGAAGCCTTTGCCGGTCTTGCGGCCGAGTTCGCCTTTTGCCACCTTGTCGCGCAGCCAGGCCGGCGTCGGCGGCAGCAAGTCGCCGAATTTCGAGCGCAGCATGTCGCCGACATCGAGGCAGATATCGAGGCCGACCTGGTCGGCGAGTTCGATCGGGCCCACCGGCATGCCGAATTTTTCCGCCGCCGCATCGATGGTGAGCTTGTCGATGTTCTCGTCCAGCATCAGCATCGCTTCCAGCATGTAGGGCGTCAGCGCGCGGTTGACGAGAAAGCCGGGCGAACTCTTGACCGGCAGCGGCAGCCGGTCGATGGCGCCGACAAAGGCCAGCGCCTCCTTCAGCATGTCGGGATCGCTGCCGTCATGGCTGACGACCTCGACCAGTTGCAGCCGAGAGACGGGATTGAAGAAGTGCAGCCCGACGAGCCGCTCCGGCTTTTGCAAGGTGGTGCGCAGATCCTGCAGCGGGATGCTTGAGGTATTGGTCGCAAGTATCGCACCCGGCTTCATTTTCGGCTCGAGACCGGCATAGACCTTCTGCTTCAGTTGCAGTTTTTCCGGCACCGCCTCGATGATCAGGTCGGCGTTGCGGACGCCCTCGCCGTCCATGTCGGGCACCAGGCGGTCCAGCGCGTCGCGCACATCGGTGCGCTTGCGCATGATCTTGCCGAACAGGTCGGAGGCCCGCTTCATCGCGCCGGCGATCGGCTCCGGCTTCATGTCGGCCAGCGTCACCCGCATGCCCTGGTTGGCGCACCATGCCGCGATGTCGCCGCCCATCGCGCCGGCGCCGATGACGTGGACATGGCCGACCTTGTTGCCGCTGCCGGCGAGCTTCTTCATCTGCTCGCGCAGGAAGAACACCCGGATCAGGTTCTGCGCCGTCGGCGTCACCATCAGATTGGCGAACGAGGTTTTCTCGGCCGCCAGCATCGCCGCCTTGTCGCCGCCGTGCTTTTCCCAGAGCTCGATCAGCGCATAAGGCGCGGGGTAATGTTCATGCGGCGCAGCCTTTTCGGCCTCGGCTCGCATGCGCGAGGCGAGAAAGCCGCGCACCGGCGTGAAATTCAGAACCGCGTTCAGGAGACCCGGCCGGGCGTGTTTCAGATGGCCGAACAGTGCATCCTTCACGGCATTGCGGACATGACGCTCCTGCGCCACGCCGTCGACCAGCCCGAGCGATTTTGCCCGTCGCGCGTCGATGGTCTTGCCGGTCAGCATCAAGGTCATCGCCTGCATCGGATTGACCAGCCGCGTGAACCGCGCGGTGCCGCCCAGGCCCGGATGCAGGCCGAGCATCACCTCGGGAAAGCCAAAGCGGGCGCCGTCGATCGCGATCCGCGACTGGCAGGCCAGCGCGACCTCGAGGCCGCCGCCGAGGCAGAAGCCGTGGATGACAGCGACGCTCGGCACCTTCAGATTTTCCAGGCGGTCGATCACCGCGTGCGCCCGGCCGATCGCGGTCTCGACGGCGCGGGGATCGGTCGCGCCGCGGAATTCGTTGACGTCGGCGCCGGCGATGAAGCCGGACTTTTTTGCGGAGCGGATCACAAGGCCGGCCGGGCGCTGGCTTTCCAGCGCGGCCAGCACGGTGTCGAGTTCCTCGATGACGTCCGCCGACAGCGTGTTGGCGCTGGCATCGGCGCGGTCGAACAGCAGCCAGGCGACGCCGTCGGCGTCGCGGGTGAGCTTGAAGTTGCGATAGGGTCCGTTCTCCTCGGGCTTTGGCCCCAGTTCGAGCACGCGGTCGGCAAGAACGTTCAAGACCTTCGAATCCATCATCACACCGTCTCGATCAGCATCGCGCCGCCCTGCCCGCCGCCGATGCATTCGGTGGCGATGCCGCGTCTGGTGCCCAGCCGCTTCATGGCGTTGACGAGATGCAGCACGATGCGGTTGCCGCTGCAGCCGACGGGATGGCCGAGGCTGATGGCGCCGCCATCCACATTGAGTTTGGTCCGGTCGATCTCGCCCGCGGCGCCATCGAGTCCCAGGACTTCGCGGCAGAATTTGTCGTCGTTCCAGGCGGCCAGACACCCCAGCACCTGGGTCGCGAACGCCTCGTTCAATTCCCAGGTCTCGATATCGCCAAGCGCCAATTTATTGCGCTTCAGAAGCTCGGTCGCAGACAGCACCGGACCGAGGCCCATGATCGAGGGATCGAGCGCCGACCACTGGCTGTCGACGATCACGGCCTTTGGCACCAGACCGTGCTTCGTGACCGCCTCTTCCGAGGCCAGGATGGTCCAGCAGGCGCCGTCGGTGATCTGCGAGGAATTGCCGGCGGTGACCTGACCCCAGGGCCGCTCGAACACCGGCTTCAGTCTTGCCAGTGTCTCGGGCGTCGAGTCCGGCCGCACGCCGTCGTCGTGATCGTAGAATTTGCCGTCGCGGGCGAAGGCGGTTTCGACCTCGCCCTTGAGGAAGCCTTGCGCCTGCGCGTGGGCGAGCCGCTTGTGGCTTTCGGCGGCATAGACATCCGACTGGGCGCGGGTGATGCCGAAGAGATGGCCGACCACTTCGGCGGTCTGGCCCATATTGAGTTCGGTGATGGGATCGGTAAGCCCGCGCTCAAGGCCGATGATCGGCTTGAAATAAGCCGGACGCGCTTTTGCCAGTGCTGCGATCCGGGCCAGAATGCCCTTGGCGCCGGCAAGGCCGGCGAACCAGCGCACGCCGGCCTGCGGCCATACCAGCGGCGCGTAGCTCAGCGCTTCGGCGCCGCCGGCGAGGATCAGCTCCGAGACGCCTTCGCGGATATAGTGGTAGCCGGTATCGATCGACTGCATGCCGGAGCCGCAATTGATCTGCACCGTGAACGCCACCATGGCCTCGCCCATGCCGAGCCGCAACGCCGCGACGCGCGCCGGGTTCATCTCGTCGGCAATGACATTGACGCAGCCAAGGATGACCTGGTCGAAGGCGGTGGGCGCGAAGGGTTGGCGGGCGAGCAGCGGCCGGCCGCATTGCACGGCGAGATCGACCGGGGTGAACGGGCCCGGCCCGCTGCGCGCCTTCAGGAACGGCGTCCGGCTGCCGTCGATGATAAAAACCGGTCGCGCCATCAGCTTGCCGCCCTCTGTTCACCGAGCTCCTGAAAGAACTGATGCACATCGGCCGGCTTCTTGTAAAACGGTGACAGCGCCTCCGGCGCGAAGTCGTCGACTTCAATGACTTTCGCAACCGCCTCGTGCGCCGCCGCAAGCCGATCGGCCTCGGCTTGCGTAATGACGCCCTTCTTCACCGCCTCCTTCAAGTCCTGGATGCGGGCGGCGCGCAATCGCTTGGCGATGTCCTCGGCGCCGGTGACCAGCAGGAACGCCTTTTCCAGCCGCGCGACACCCCCGTCGTCGTCGACATGCGACAGATCCGGCGTCAGGCGGTCGCGCGCCGCCGAGGGCTCGAGCACCAGTTGCGCGCATTGATGGACCACGCGGTCGGAGGGCCCGAGCACGCCGGCGCCGGACGGCTGCACCACGAATTTCAGCAGGCCAGCGACGAAACGGTTTGGCAGGTTGGCCAGGATTTCGGCGAAACGGTTCTCGATCGTGCGAAAACCGCTCGCCATGCACCATTCCAGCGCGGCGAAATCGGCCGGCTGTTGGCCCTCGTCCTGCCAGCGTTTCAAGGCGGCGGACAGCAGGTACAGTTCCGACAAGATATCGCCGAAGCGTGCCGACAGCATCTCCTTGCGCTTGAGCGCTCCGCCGAGCGTCAGCAGCGCCATGTCGGCGCACAGCGCGAACGCCGACGAATGGCGCGAGAGCTGGCGATAGAATCCGGTGGCATCGCCGGCGTCGGGCGCCGGCGCAAAGGCGCCTCCGGTCCAGTTGCGGCCCCAGGCACGGAACAGCGTGGTGATGCTGTGACCGATATGTTTCCAGAACGCTTTGTCGAAGGCGTCCAATCCCTTAGCGCGGTCTTGTTCACCGAGCGCGTTCATCTCATCCAACAGATAAGGATGAGCGCGGATCGCGCCCTGCCCGAACACGATGAGATTGCGGGTGAGGATGTTGGCGCCCTCGACGGTGATGCCGACCGGCACCGAGCGATAGAGGCTGCCCATGTAGTTCTGCGGGCCATCGATCACGGCCTTGCCTCCGTGGATGTCCATGGCATCGTCGATTGCGATCCGCATCCGCTCGGTCGCCTGCAGCTTCATGATGCCGGAAATGACCGCGGGATGATGGCCCTGGTTGAGCGCGGCGCAGGTCAGCCGCCGCGCGGCGTCGAGCAGGTACGCGGTGCCGGCGATCCGGGCCAGCGGCTCCTCGATGCCTTCGAACTTGCCGATCGGCACGTTGAATTGCTCGCGGATCCGGGCATAGGCGCCGGTGGTGCGCGCGGCAAAGGCCGCGCCCGCGGCCGACAATGACGGCAGCGAGATGCCGCGGCCGGCGGCAAGCGCGGTCATCAGCATCTTCCAGCCCTGGCCGAGGCGCTCTTGCCCGCCGATGATGTAGTCCATTGGGATGAAGACATCGCGGCCCCAGTTCGGGCCGTTCTGGAACACCTGCATCGCCGGCAGATGGCGATGGCCGATCTCGACGCCGGGCAAATGCGTCGGGATTAACGCCACGGTGATGCCGAGTTCATCCTGTAAGCCCACGAGATGATCGGGATCGAAGGCCTTGAAAGCCATGCCCAAAAGCGTCGCGACCGGACCGAGCGTGATGTAACGCTTGTGCCAGTTGAGACGTAAGCCCAGCACCTCGCGGCCTTCGAAAGTGCCCTTGCAGATGATGCCGCTGTCGATCATCGAGGCGGCGTCGGAGCCGGCCTCCGGGCTGGTCAGGCCGAAGCAGGGAATCTCGCGGCCGTCGGCCAGGCGCGGCAGCCATCGCTGCTGCTGGTCTTTGGTGCCGAACCGCATCAAGAGTTCGCCGGGGCCGAGCGAATTCGGCACCATCACGGTGACGGCAGCCGTCAGCGAACGCGAGGAAAGCTTGCGCACCACTTCCGAATGGGCATAGGGCGAGAAGCCGAGCCCGCCAAATTCCTTCGGAATGATCATGCCGAAGAATTTTTTCTGTTTGATGAAGTCCCAGGCTTCCGGCGGCAGGTCGCGCCATTCCCAGTTGATCTTCCAGTCGTCCAGCATGGCGCAGAGTTCGTCGACCGGGCCGGTGAGGAAGGCCTGCTCTTCCGCCGTCAGGGTCGCAGGCGGATAGCCAAGCAGCTTCGACCAGTCCGGATCGCCCGTGAAAAGGTCGGCGTCCCACCAGACATCGCCGGCCTCCAGCGCCTCGCGCTCGGTGTCCGACATCGCCGGCAGCACGCCGTGGGCCCAGGAAAAGATCGGCTTGGTGATGATATCGCGGCGAAAGGAAAAACTGCTCATGGCGATCTCCTCATGGTCCGGGGTGCGGCACGACCCGGCCGGCCCGCCTATGCCAGAAGACGGTTCAGTTTAGCGGAAAGCGTGGGATTTCGGTGAACACTTCGCACTGAAAATAAAGCGAAATTGATCCAAGGCGCGGGGGCGGACGATAACGGCGATGCAGCGTATTGGTTCCCACTTCTTGATCCCTCCCCCTTGTGGGGAGGGTGGCACATCGCGAGCGGAGCGAACGATGTGACGGGTGGGGGGTTGGCGCATTGTAGTGCGCGAGAAATCTCGCTTGCGGAAGCAGCCCCCCACCCGACCGGCCTTCGGCCGGCCACCCTCCCCACGAGGGGGAGGGATAAGAGAGCCAAGCTCAATCCGGCCGGACCATCTCGAACATGGCGTCGGGGCGGATCTCGAAATAGTCGCCGCGGCGACCGGCGCGCACGATGGGCCGCGCCAGCGCGGTCTGGTAGACGCCGTCCCTGATCATGGCCTTGTCGATATGGACGGCGACGACCTCGCCGAGGGTGAGCCAGGCCTGCGCCTTCCTGCCGTCGGCACCCTGCAACTGGATGATCTGCGTCAGCTTGCATTCGAACGAAACCGGGCTTTCGGCGACCCGGGGCACGTTGACGAGTTTTCCGGGCGCTGCGGTCAGTCCGGCGATCTTGAACTCGCTGACGTCATGGGCGACATGCGCCGCCGTCGCATTCATCTGCTTCGCCAGATCCATGGTCGCGAGATTCCAGACGAATTCACCGGTCTCCTGTATATTGGCGACGCTGTCCTTCCAGGAGGTCGAGGAAAATCCGATGATGGGCGGGATGTAGCAAAAGCCATTGAAGAAGCTGTAGGGCGCCAGATTGATGTTGCCCCTGGCATCCCGCGACGAGATCCAGCCGATCGGCCGCGGGGCGACGATGGCGTTGAAGGGATCGTGCCTGAGGCCGTGGCCGTTCTTCGGCTCGTAATAATGCAGGTCTTTCGGGCTCGATGCGTCCACGCCGCGGCTTCCTTTTAGATTGAGCCCAAGACTCTAGCCGTCATTGCGAGGAGCGCAAGCGACGACGCAATCCATCTTTCGTGATGCGGCCGTATGGATTGCTTCGCTGGCGCTCGCAATGACGGACGGGGCTATTTGCCAGCCGCCTTGCCGCGCGAGGCCAGCCCGGCGAGGACAAAGTCGACCATCTGGTCCAGCGACGGCCCCGGCTTGCTCGCTGCTTGCGCAATCATCTGCGGATGGAAAAACCGCATCATCGCGGTGCAGGTGCACATTGCCGCCAGCGGCACGTCGGGGGCGTCGAATTCGCCTGACGCGGTACCCTCGGCGATGACCTGGGCGATAGTCTCGGTCAGCCGCTGCATGTGGGCGACGCAGACCTCCCAGCTCTCCTCCATCGCGATCTCAACCATCTCATGCAGCTTGGAATCGTCGACATAGCGCTCCGAGTTCATGCGGTGGATGGTGATGATGAGCTCGCGCAGGCGAACGGCGGCAGGACCAGGCCTGGCCGCGATGGCCTGGGCGGCGTCCTCGACCCCGCCCATCAAAGTGCGCGCGACGCCTTCGTGGATCGCTTTTTTCGAATCGAAAAAGCGATAGACGTTCGCCGGGCTCATCCGCAGCACCTTGGCGATGTCGGCGACCGTGGTCTTCTGGTAGCCGATTTCGCGAAACAGCCGCTCCGCCACCACGAGAATCCGATCTCGGGTGTCGTGTTCGGTATGTTCGGAAACCAGCGTCATGTCGGTACTCGGTTCAGTGAAGTCAATTTTCAATTATTCCGCGGCCGCGGCAAGCGGAAATGCGGGTTCGGCTTCGCCCTGATGTTGCGGTGCAAGACCAATGTGTTCGCTCTTGCCGCTCTCTTCAAGGCTGTTTCGGAACCAGAGGGCGTAGAGGCCCGGCAGGTACAGCAAGGTCAGGAAGGTTGCAACAAACAAGCCGCCCATGATGGTGATCGCCATCGGGCCCCAGAACGCCGAGCGCGACAGCGGGATCATCGCCAGGATGGCGGCGAGCGCGGTCAGCACCACCGGGCGGGCGCGCCGCACGGTGGCCTCGACGATGGCTTCCTTGCGGGAGAGGCCATGGACCACGTCGGTCTCGATCTGGTCGACCAGAATCACCGCATTGCGCATGATCATGCCGGCAAGCGCAATCAGCCCGAGCA
>Ga0210403_10003100_pt1 | contig 14737 bp, 11 predicted proteins | sample IncBWC19MmetaG_FD_150863 | JGI IMG/M metagenome (GOLD analysis project Ga0210403, IMG submission 150863) | Forest soil microbial communities from Barre Woods Harvard Forest LTER site, Petersham, Massachusetts, United States - Inc-BW-C-19-M | ecosystem: Environmental > Terrestrial > Soil >... | reverse complement strand
TACGGACAGCCGGACGGTAGGCATAGTTCTTCTAGTTTTCGCCATCATCCCTTTTGGCGACATGTCCAACATTTTGGCGTCTGGCGGGCGAAAGGCCACCGCGTTCTCCGTTCATGGCGTCACCTGCGCGGTGATGCTTGCGGTCGGCCTCTTGCTGATCCATTGATAAGGCATGTCTCACACCGATCTATGGCGACTGAAGGATGGGAAGCTGATCGAGCATTGGGACGAAATCAATCTGCTGGAAAGTATTCCAGCAAGTCGGGCGCGACGGCGCCTTTTGAAGGCGGAGGAACTTATGCACCATTGGATGTGGCTGGTGTCTCTGGTTGGGATTCTAAGCACAGCAGTTGTGTTTGGCACGGACATGTTCTTTTTGACTATCGGCCGTTCCGCTCTCAGATTGGCTTCACCATCTGCCGGAACCGAACTCATGGGTTTCTTCCACATGTTCGCCGACTCGCGGATGCCGATCTGGGGCGTCTCGGCGATCTTGTCCAACCTCCTGCTGGTCGCATTAAGCAAGAGTGGACAGCGCTGGTTATATCTCGCATCGCTCCTGACGCTGATTCTGTTCGTTATTCTCTACAATCTCTTGTCAAAACCAATTAATCGGATTCAAACCGAAGCGGCAAAAGCCGGAAAAACACTCGACAACGCTCGAGAGTTACAGGCGTCGTGGGATAGAGTGTTATTGATCCGTGTTCCGCTGCTCGTTGCGTCCCTACTTGCCCAGTGCTTCGCGTTGCTAGTCGCTTCGGCGTAAATGTGGCGGATGCGCGGGGATGCGTCTGGACGAGTACCAAATCGCCAATGCACTCATCGATACCAGATTAGTAATGACAAGTCGGCATGGCATCACATTTCCGGCCGCACTGGAGTCCAGTGGGATTGGTCAGTCTCCGGATCGCCCGTGATCCGCTCGAAACCGGCGCTGACTGTTCGGATTGGCGATTACATTGTGAGAACGGCGCGGAAGCGAGTCTTGCCCTGCGCAACCCTCTCGTACGCCTTCGGAGCTTCGGCCAACGGGTAGGTTTCGATTATCGATTTAACTTTTCCTTGGGCTATATAGTCCAGGGCTTCGTAGAGATATTCGGGGCCATTTTGCTGGCTACCGATGATTTTGATGCGCTTGAAGAGCAACTCGATCAACGAGATCGAAAGCGGTTCCGCGTCGGCGCCCATAACGACAAACCTGCCATCAGGGCGCAGACCCTGAATGCTGTCCATCATGGATTTGGTCGAGTTGGATGTGCTGAGGATAATGTCGGCTCCTCCCGCTGTGGCAAGGCCCTTTCCATCTCGGACAATTTCATCCGCACCCAGCTCACGAATCATCTTGTCCTTATCGGGGGAGTGCGAAATCGCGATCGTCTCGAACCCCGCAGCCTTCGCGTATTGCACCGCTAGGTGCCCAAGTCCGCCGATTCCCAGTACGGCCACGCGCTCATGCGGCTGCGGATCGGCCCAGCGGAGCCCACTATAAACGGTATACCCAGCGCAAAAGATAGGTGCGGCTTGCTCGTAGGAAACCTTGTCAGGAATCAGGTGCGTTGCATCGGCGTTCATCAGCATGTACTCGGCGTGACCGCCTTGCACTTCGCCTCCCGTACCCTTCAGATAGGGGCAAAACATCCTGCGGCCGCGCTGACACCATTCGCAGCGTCCACAAGTGGACTGAACCCATGCTGACCCGACGCGGTCACCTACTTTGCGAGTAGTTACATCAGGAGCGACGGCGAAGATCTCGCCCACTGGCTCGTGGCCAAGGATTCGAGGAAATTGCCCGGGAAGATGTCCGAGCGTTTGGTGCACGTCGGTGTAGCAGATGCCGCTTGCGTGCATCTTCACCAGCACTTGACCTGGTCCCGGTTGCGGCTGGGAAACATCTTTGATCTGCCAGGAACTGTTGACGGCGGGAACGACCGCAGCTTTCATATATCCCTCCTAGCGCGATTCGATGCGAGTGCCTTGGTGGCCGGTGCATGATTTGGGATGCGCGAATTGCCGATTCGCAGACCTAACCAACAGATTTGCGGTCAGCGGGCGAATTGTGGGCAACCCTTACCAAATCGGATAAGGTAAGGTTTGCCCGTGATTCGACCGGAATCGGCCCATCTTTAACCTTCCCAGAACTCGACTCTTGGGAAGCAAGATTTTCGGTTTTTTCATCAGCCTGACGGCTAGGCTTCAGGACTAGTGCCGTTGAGTCTTGTGGGCGAGTGCAATCTGTCACGAGCAAATGTCAACTACGGTAGTTCCAAATCGAGAGCGTAAAGTTCGTCGGTACTCAAGTCACGGACGAAGAGAGCGGTGCCGTCGGGGGCAATGTTGCTCCAGGGGCCAGCCGCACGACTCTTGAATCTGGTCAAGGCCTTCAAATCGACCAGAAGCTCCGAGCGAGTCTTGCCGACCTGGCTCCGTTGAAAGGAGGGATGCTCGCTGAACGCAATGTCGTAATAAAGGTAGCGCCCGTCGGGTGACCAGTTCGGAAAGCCGAAACCTCCCGGTTCCGTGATCCAGTTCGACCATTTCTGTGTCTTAAAGTTGAACAAGAAGAGTTTTGTGGAGTCCTGGCTGAGCGCGGCTAAATATCGCCCATCGGGCGACCAGCGGGGACTGTACAGATTTTCTGAGCCTGGGATGGTTGAGGCCTGCTGAGTAGCGAGGTTCACAATCTGGATCAGCAACGGTTCCGTCTGACCGGTTTCCTGGGTTCGACCCAAGGCGAGCTTCTTGCCATCGGGGGACCAACTCGGGTCCACCTGAGTGTGGTTTTCTGGGAAGACCTCCTTGGGCGAACCACCTTGAGCGGAGATCAGAAAAGCCTTCCAGGGCCGGCCAAGTTGGGTGTCAACATACGCGATCTGAGTGCCGTCGGGAGACCAGCGAGGCAGACCGGCAGAAACTGGCGGATACGTTAGCTGCAAACGCTCGCTGCCGTCCGTGCGGCTACGCCAGAGCGTGTATTCGGGGTAGGAAACGTACGTGACCCACTTGCCGTCGTGGGAGAAGTCCAGTTCTCCACCCGAAATCCCGGAAAGAAAGGGCACAAACTGCTGCGACTTGGGGTCGTAGCGGACCAGTTCTCCTCGGAACTGCGACCCGTGCACAAAGAGCTTCTTGCCATCTATGCTGGGCGTCAAAGAGCTGAAGGATAACGGACCGGTGGTCAGTTGGAAGGGCATGGAAGAATGCCGACGAAACAGTCCCGCCGGTTCACGCACTGCCCAGACGTTGCTTTCCGGAAAGCCGCTCGCGACAAAATAGTAGCGGCCATCCGGCGTCCACTCGCCGCAGCATTCGACGGGCGGACTGTGCCATCTCGGAAACAAAGGATGAAGATCGCTGCCGTCGGAACGAATCTCCCAGAGCGCCGACGAGTCGTTCTCGGGCGTTGCAATGGAGAAGCGGATGCGAGCCCCATCCGGGGAAAAGTGGAGTCCTTTGGGATCGCCTGAAACGGTGGCCAGCTTGTGCGGATCGGTGCCATCGGCGTTGGCCTGATAGATGTCTAATCCAGTGCAGAACACGACGTGGCGACCATCGGGTGACCATGTGCCGCTCTGGCCGGCAAGATCGCCGAGACGGCGAGGAGCTCCGGACGGCAGGGGTACACTCCAGAACTTCGACTCGGCCTCGCTGCCCACGCTATCCAGGACCAACAGCTGGCTGTGATCGGGCGAGATCGCGTTAACGATCGGGTTGGCAAATGGAGTGGGGATGGCAGAAGTCTCGCCGCCACTCGTGGAAGTCTGAACGATCCGGTCCGCGTTGCCCGCCTCGGTTGTGTACAGCCGGGCGCCATCTGTCAGCACTCCGATCTTAGGGATGCCATCGCGGGTGAGTTGTGTCGTCGCCGTCACTCTGGGTAGAGGCGACGGAGAGGTGAGCCAGGCAAATGCCACGGCGCCGAACAAAATTACCAGTACAATCGCGGGCGCCCACTGCCAGGCTAACTTGGGTATGCGCGCTGGACCGGTTACCACGACCCTCCCGGAAGTAGTATCCCGGCTGAGACGTTCTAAATCGGCCTGCACCCTTTGCCTGCTCTTAGCGTGGTCAAAGTGTCCAGTCGGGCGAAGCTCGAGTTCCGCCACCAGCGCCACCGGCATTCGCGCCATTTCCGTGTCCCGCTTCAGCCGCTGCAAATCCGTTCGCATGTCGGCGGCGCTCTGGTAGCGCACGTTGCGATCCTTCTCGAGAGCCTTGTTGATGATGTCTGCCAGCTTGGGGGGTACATCGCGATTCAGACTTACGACAGCAACCGGAGCCCGATTCATGATGGCTTCGCAAATGACCGCTGCATTCACTCCGTCAAATGGCAACTCTCCGGTTGTCATCTCGTAAAGCGTGGCTCCAAACGAAAAGAGATCGCTACGTGCGTCCAGTCCTTCGCCTCGCACCTGCTCTGGCGACATGAAGGCGACGGTACCGACGATACCTTCGTGGCTGGTAAGATGTTCGTCAGCAGTCTCGGCCTCGGCGATTTGGCTGACGGACGGCGTTTGCGTCACCACTTTGGCCAGCCCGAAGTCCAGAATCTTGGCAGGCCCGCGCTTGGTCACGAAGATGTTCGCGGGCTTGATGTCGCGATGAATAATCCCCTTCGCGTGCGCCGCGTCAAGTGCGTCGGCAACGTCGATGGCCAGCGCAAAAACTACATCAGTCGCGATAGGACACACTGAAATCAGGTGTTTCAGAGTCATGCCCTCCAAGTACTCCATGGCAATGAAGGCGTGCCCGTCCTGCTCGTCGATTTCGTAGATGGTGCAGATGCCAGGGTGATTGAGAGCGGAGGCAGCTTTGGCCTCGCGCTGGAAGCGGCTCAGAGCGTGAGGTTCCTGGGCGACATTCTGGGGCAGGAATTTGAGGGCTACGAACCTGCCAAGCGTCAAATCCTCGGCCTTGTAGACGACGCCCATCCCCCCATCCCCCAGCTTCTCGAGGATGCGGTAGTGCGAGATGGTCTGGCCGATCATGCGCGGGAACTCAGGATTTAATGTTAGGGATGCGATGAAGCCGAAGTCAACGAGGACGGACCCAGAAACGGCGTTTGGGGAAAGTGAAGGACCAGGTTGTGGGTGAATAGTCGGCAAACCTTCCCTAATCGATAAGGTAAGGTTTGCCCGTCACTCGGGCGTTTCAAGACACCTCACGCGGCTCGGGGTGCGACGAACTGCTCACTCCAAATGGAGTGGCAGGAACTGCTAGCTGCGCTATTCCTTGGGGAGATCGATCATGACGACCTGCGAGTTTTCACGTAAGCGGTCGAAGACGATTTGTTTCCCGTCGCCAGTGACGTCGAAGGTCCGCATGGCGGCACGGTTTTGCAGCCGGGTGAGAAGGCGCGACTTCATGGAGGCGAGATCGAGCAGCCAGAAGTCCTGTGATACGAGCAGTCCCCCCATGTAGATCAGACTCTTGCCATCAGGCAAGAAGCGGACGCGCTCGCCCAAGCGCCGCAAGATGATATCGGGTAATTTGACGCCGGTTCCGTCTGGGCGTACGGCCAGAAGCGGAGAGAAGGTGCGCACATTCGTACCCGCATATACGATCAGGCTTCCATCCGGCGACCAGACTGGATTGAGTGCTTGCCCGGCGGCCAAACGGACTGGCGATCCGCCATCCAACGGGATCTTGAAAAGCCCGGGGCCGGTGGCGTCGCTGCCGCCAGTGACGATCCATTTGCCGTCTGGCGACCAGCAGCTCGAACCCTGAGGGACCATTCCCTCCGCGATAGGCTGGAGTTCGGCGCCGTCTGAAGAGAGGACATCTAGTTGGCGTTTCCCGTTCCGCCGCAGCACAATGGCCACGTGACCTCCATCCGGCGAAACAGCGGGCGTTTCCCGAAGAGCGCCGTCGGCACCCTTCCATATCTCAGTGGCCTGTCCGTCCCGAAGGCGCCACAGTCCGTCGCCCGTCCCGAGGGAAGATAAATAAAACAGCGACGAGCCACCGAAACGGGGCGCCAGCGCACGCTCGGTCGGCACTGTAAACGGTTTAACGTCGCGTTCTTCGGCGACATGATCAAGAATCGGAACCGTCCAAAGTCCCTCGACGGGATTGCTGATGGTGGCCACCAGCTTACGGCCGTCCGCGCTGGCTTGTACGGACGTATATTGCTCGAGGCCGACGCTCACGCGCCGCGAATCCCGGCGTTTCAGATCAAACGCCCACAGCCACGGTCCTGAACCGTCCTCGTCCCGCGCCACGTAGAACACTGTGCGGTCGCCGACCGGGGTGGGATAAGCGACGTCTGTATTAATTTGCGTGAGGCGCTCTGGGCTCCGGCCGGCCGGGTCGATGCGCCATAAATCCATCTCCCCCGTCGCCGGCGTCCCATGCGAGAAATAGATCCAACGGCCGTCAGGCGACCAAGCTGGAAAATGGTTGTGAAGTCCCGGCTGGTTCCCGAATATCTGCCGGGCGTTAGCGCCGGAGCGGTCCGCCACGAACATGGGGTCGCCATTAACGAAGGTATGATAGACAATGCGCTCGCCGTCCGGTGACCAAGCCAGGTTGACGGTCTGCTCGCCGAGGAAATTACGCGGCGTACCTCCCGTCAGGAGCATCAGCCGCAGCCGCATACCCACATCACCACCGCCGATCCAAATTTCCGAGCCGTCGCCCGAAAAACCCACACTTCGTACAGGCCCAGGTAACGGGCCCGCATTCCCTTGTGTCAGATTAATCAGGCGTCCGGTACCCACCTGGGTGAGCCATACATCGAAGGGGCCGTCATGATCGGAGACAAAAGCCACGAACCTGCCGTCCGGCGAGATCGCCGCTTCCACGCTCTTGAAGTGGGTGACGCGCGTGAAATGCGCTTTTTCGAGCGGGTTGGCCGGTGCAATCGCCGGCCGAGCCATTTCCCAGACCGCAGTTCCCACCAACAGTGCAGCGGCTATGGCCCACGGGAGCCACGCTCGACTTGACTTCGGCTGCGGCACTTTCTTAGCGGCCGACGTTCCGCTCAGCGATTCAAGGGCGAACGCCAGATCACTGGCCGACTGGAATCGTCGCTCAACATTCTTTTCCAGGCATCGCGCAAGAATCCGTTGCAGTTCCGGCGGACCTTGCCAGCCCGTATCGTTCAGCGCCTGTGGCTCGTCGCGCAAAATTGCGGTCATCGTTTCTGCGGAGGTCTCGCGTTTGAAAGCGCGTTTGCCGGTTAGCATCTCGTACAACACTGCACCGAAACTGAAAATGTCCGATCGCGGGTCGATCGGTTCGCCCCGCACCTGCTCGGGCGACATGTAGCCTACGGTACCCATCACCATACCGGGCAAAGTCGGATTCGATAGCGTCACTGTGGTTTCGTGCATTTCCTCCGGCCTAACCAGCTTCGCCAGCCCGAAATCCAGCACTTTAATTCGTCCGTCACGAGTGACAAACACGTTCTCCGGTTTCAGATCCCGGTGCACGATTCCCTTCTCGTGTGCCGCCGCGAGTCCCTGCGCGATGCCGAGCGCGTATTCGATCGCGCGCCGCACCGGCAGCGGACCTGATGCGAGCTTCTCCCGCAGTGTTTGGCCTTCAAGAAATTCGCTGACCAGAAACGGCGCACCGCCGTGCACGCCAATATCATGGATTCCCAGGATGTTCGGATGGTTCAGCGCCGCAATTGTCCGCGCTTCCTGTTCGAAACGCCGCAGTCGGTCGGCATCATGAGCCAGGGCTTCTGGCAGCACTTTGATCGCAACATCGCGCCCCAGCCGCGTGTCGCGTGCGCGGTACACCTCGCCCATGCCGCCCGCGCCTACTGGCGATACGATCTCGTACGGCCCGAGTTTGGTGCCCGAGGTAAGCGCCATCGATGCGCGCAATTATAGCCCGGACCCATTGCAGAGGATGCGTACCCATTCCGGACGGTTGGTCGGCCAACCTTACCGTATCGGATAATGGAAGGTTTGCCGTTATCCATCCACGATGGCGGCAAGTATGATTTTCAGCCCCTCGGCCAGGAACTTCACTCCGTTGCCGCAGGTTCTTTCGCTAGAAACTCTTTTGCGGTAGTGACCTCAGGGCGATCAGGGTCAGCGTTCTTCCATAGTGTCAGGAACTGTTGATAGCGCTGACGGGCGGTGGCTTTGTCGCCGGTTGCCTGCGCCGTTCGAGCGATGCCGTAGATGGCCTTGGGACGCCCCGGAGTCCGTTTTAGAGCTTGAAGAAATCGCTCTTTGGCGTCAGCGGGCCGATTCAACTCCATCAGCAGTGTGCCAAAGAGTTCGTTCGCGGGAATGATCGGATAGGGAGGCTGTGAAAGGCTGTCAATCGAATCTTCGATGGCGACTGCTTCTTTCATCTTCGCAATTGCTTCATCTGCATTCCCAGCGGCTTTGGCGGCGAGCGCTTCTGCCTCCTTCGCCTGCATCGTGATGATCTGCTGAGCGAACGGATGTTGTCCGGGCTCCTGCGCGAGCGGAACCAATTTCCCGGCGGCAAGCTTCGCTGCGGCAGCGTCCTTGTGAGCGGCTGCGGCCATCGTTTCCAATTGCAGTTTCACGGCCACGAAATCTCGCGAAGGAACAAGCAGCGGAATCTTCGCCGCAGTGTCCAAATCTCCGGTTTCGACAGCGTAGCGCGTCAGCATATCAAAGTACCCATACACCACGCGGTCCGGTAAGGCATAAATGGTCCGCCCGCGCACGTGCCGCGCTTGTAGCTCGGGAGTGTCGGCCGATGTCTTCTTGTCGGGCGACGCGTCATATTGTGCCGCGATAATGTCAAGCGTCCGCCGGGCGTCCCGATAGCGGCCTAACTCCAGGTAGGCGTATTCCAGATAGTTGAGGGAATGGAAATCGCGCAGGGAGCCGGATTCTCCGGCACGCTTTACATCAGATTCAGAGGTTTGCCAGGCCTTTTCGTTTGTGGCCGCCGACTCATCCCAATACCCTAGACGAGTGAAGATGTGGGAAGGCATGTGTAAGGCGTGCGGAACTGCGGCGGCCACTTTAGCGTATTTGCGTGCTGCCTCCAGCCCTTTCTCGGCATGCGCTGGATCGTCATATACATGGATCAGATAATGCAACACACCGGGATGGTCCGGATTGCGGGCGTACACCTCCTCGAAGAGATTGGCTGCCTGCGTCTGGCGCTCAAAACCCTTCGTACCTTCCTTGATTGTCCCCAGAATGGCAAGGCCGTAGAAAAGCTTGGTCTCATCGTCCGGAAAACCGGCATAAGCTGCGGCCATGGCATCGCGGTAGCCTTCGTCCCGCGCCGCTTTCGGTCCTGCACCAGCATCTTTGAACAGAGCGGCGACCGCGTTGAGATAGAGATTCTCGCGCGGAGACATTTCCTTCGCCGCAAGTCCCTTTTGCACCAAACCCCACGCAGCCGTCTCGTCCGCGGACGAAGGCGCGTCCCAGAAGGGATGGTTGTATGTCATGGCTGCGCCCCAGTAGGCAATTGCACACTCCGGATCAACGTTTGAGACTTGCTGGAAACCTTCTAGTGCGCGCCGGTACCAGAAATTATGGAGCAGGGCCAACGCGCGGTCAAACTTTGCAGCCACCGGCGGAGCACATGAAGTGTCCATATGCACGTGGCCCAGACCCTCTTCAGACGCAGCAGAGGCGTGCATGTGTTCCTCAGCTTCTTGAGCAATACCCGGAGCACCGAAGGAAAGCGTAATGAGGAAACATATCGCGAAGCGGCGGAAGGGTCGCATGTTGAACTCCGTTGGGCGGCGATCCTGGCCCTACACTCCCATGGAAGCGCTAATCGTATCAAATCCTAGAGTAGACAACACTCATGTCACCGAAAACTGGATAAGGTTCTTGGCGAGTCGTCGGCAGCCCTTCCCGGATTATGTAAGGGTTGCCCGTTATCCAGGAGTTTCTGCGATCGATCCACAGAAGCCGACTTATGCGGAGCCAATAGGCGGAAGAGCGAGTCCATCCAACGGCTTATCACATCGTCGTCATTGTTTCCGTTTCTTTCCCCCGAAAAAGGGGTTCGCGGCGGCCTGCTTCATCCACGAGGCTACTTGCTGTTCGTCGAGCTCGTTCACGGATTTCAATTCGACGCCTCGTGTGGACTTGCCCATCCCAATCGGCGTCACAGGCGGTTCAGGCTTGATCTCCGTGCCGCGTATGAACATCAGTTTCACGTGCCCGACGAAAGCACCGGACGAAAAGCACCAGCCTCCGCCCACTCCGTAGTACGCCATCCCCCATTTCACCGCGCGTTGCAGGTTCGGCAAAGTCTTGGCGGCCAGACCATCGATACGCTCCGCGATACCGCGTTGCGGCTTCGGCAAGCTGGCAATGTAGTCGAACACGGGCTTGTCACCTTCCGCCGCTTTCACTGCGCTCGCTTTGCCGGTCATGGCGACCAGCAGCTTCGTAATATTTTTGCCTTTGCCGTCAGTCTTCCGGTTACGCTTTTTCATTACCTCACCAAGGTGATAAAAGGACACACGCAACTCTCCCGCGCTCTGATCGCTCCGTGAGCTTCGCGGGCCTCGCCGCGACCGACTGCCTCCTATTTGGTTCCGAGGAAGCGCTCGACGATCTCCGGCATGCGAGTGGTCGGCTAACAAGGGGCGCCCAACTGCAAACATTCATAGTGCAATTCGCGTGACCTTATTATTCTACGCAGGGGTGCTTATTCCCTTCTTGAGCATTTCAATGGCTTTCCCCAATCGCTTCAATCGTGTTTCTTCTTTCTTGGCGTCGGTAATCCAGCGGCAGTACTCCTTGCGGTGGGTGTAGCTTAGTTTTTCGAAAACTGGAAGCAGCCCTTCTTTCTTGATCAACTTTTCAAATTGAGCGGGCACTTCGACGGTTCTAACCTCTTCATCTCTCCAGACAACGACCTCAATCGTATCGCCTGGGCCTTTCCCAATTTGCTCGCGTATGGATTTAAGCACTCCCATCATATGAAGGGGATTGCGGTACTTAATCAGTGAACCGGTATACGGCGCACCATTGAAGGTCGCCTTTACAGGCACCTTCCCTTTGGTGGCAAATTCCTTCTCGGTATCATATGGAAAAAGCACATAAGCCCCTCCGCCATCGCCCGCTTCGATTTTCGCCTTGAATTTGTATTTCTTCATCGATCGGATTTTTGACCCGCCCGGCCTTGGTCACTCGGAATTAAACCACTTTCCTTGGTAGCGCGCTACCCAAGCGATTACTCCCGGTTTGTCGGCAACTCTTACCTTACCGGATTACGGAGGTTTGCCTGTCAACCGCTGATGAATTTCGGAAGAGAGCCACAGCCCAGAGGTTGGCAACTTCACAAAAATGTGCTGCTAAAACGGATCCGCTCACCATCGCAGGCGTTCTTAGTGATCAGCCGTTCCGTCCGACCACTCTCGCACCGGAACCAGGAACGTAGTCAGATGCTCCCAAGTGTCATTAAAAGCGAAGATCGGAGAACCCGGCAGGCCCGCTCCCCATGCAGCAGGGTCGGTTCGTGAATAAAAAAACATCAGGTGCGGATGCCAGTGTCCGTCACGATCACTCAAGTAGCCCTGCTTCGACAGCATGTAGCACATAGCTCCAGGTTCCATCGTCGGCAATTCTTTCTTGTTGATAGCGGCAACGATGGCCTCCATCATTTGAGCTTTCGTGCGCCCAGCTAATATCAAATCAGTCTTCCTTATTGTCCGTGGAAGGTAGGAACGTGCGGCCGCCGCATTCAGGCAGAGCAGAGCCCGCCCCTTCGGATTCCAAAAGCCCGGGTCATCGATTGGAGCCGTCCAGGAGCGCTCCACGATGCAGACGAAACCGTTCTTCCCTTTGACAGCAGTTTCGTAACCGTGGCGCCCAAGCACCAGGATCTCAGCGTCACGGGAAATGGACTCTGGCGCTGCACTTCGCGCCAGCGCGATTTCAGCCTCCCGATCCTCCATTAGGTACTGGTCAACCGGGGCCATGTTCGGATAAGGTGTCTTGACATCCTGTGCAATGGCTGGCCATGCAGTGACAACCAGAAAGACTGCGATTGCGCTGACCTGTATTTTCCGCATGTTTGTCTCCTGACGAAGGATTCCTCAGTATTGCTGCTCACCGCCCGTCACCCAACCCGATTTCTGCATTGTCGTGATCTACGATGCAAGGGTCACCTAGCTCGTACCGAAGAACTCAAACAGGATAGGAACCAGGGCGGGACCGGAAATGTTGTGGTCGTGGCCGGGTAGGAATCGGCTATGCGCGTTCGGAAGGGCGTTCGCCACAGCCGCGACCGCATCGCGGAGTTCTTTGGGGCTCTTCTCTCCGCCGATTACCAGCGCGGGAACGGAGATCGAAGAACGTCGCTCGTTCAACACGGACCTGTCGCCGAGAATCGTCAGGTCGTAAGGCGTTGTATGAACGACCAGCTTGTTCCTTTTCCACGCATTTGGCATTAGGAACGGCATCGCGAACACAAACACACGCGGTGCACCGTAGACGTCGGTCATGAAGAACCTCACCGCGCCGGCACGGTCGCCGGTCGAAACCAACGACTGCAAACGATTCTTGGCATCCCCGAACGAGCGAGGGGCATTGCCGTCTACCAAGTAAGGTGGTTCATACAGGGCTATTGTTTTCACGTCAACGCCGCTTGCCACTGCCTGCAGGAGAAGCGCCCCGCCGGATGAGATCCCCAGCGCATATGGCGCTGCTCCCGCCTCCTTTGCCAGTGCCCGGAGATCGTCGACTTCATGCTCGACTGAATAGGGTGCTGTGTCACCACTCTCTCCCCGGCCTCTACGATCATAAGTAAACACGGTGAAATGTTGGGCGAGCAAGGAAGCCAGCTCCGTAGCGGGTCCGTTTTCGCGATAGCAGAAAGCGCCGTCCACAATGATTAACGGCGGCCCAGATCCCCTCTTCGTAAAGGCGATGGTCGTACCATCGCGCGAAGTTGTCGTTCCATTTTCACCGGTCGATTTCACAGTCCGCCCTCCTGAATGCCGGATTACCAGCGATCCGAACACCACGATCGCGAGAATTACGACGCGCGTAATTCGTTTCATCGATCCTCCTGTCTCGTCCCGCGCTGTCCTTCTGCAACCCTTGCGCCTCCTCGTGGTGCCCGGTTTAGGCGATCGTGGGCAGGTAAGCGGCGAGGTTTTCCAGGGTTTGCGCGGTGCCGGCGTCGACGCGCATCTGGAGCAAAGCGTCGCGATCGCTGGTGGTCGCGCACTCAATCGTCATCGTCAGCTTCGTTTTCTTCCCATCCTCGGTGAAGACGAGCGTCGCAGTCCCGAGCAGGCCGCCGAAGACGAGCTTTTCCAGCGGGACGATTTCCCGATAGATGCCGGAGAACGAGTGTCCCTCGCCACCGTCCGGAGCGCGGTTCACCCAGCGAAAGGCGCCGTTCGGCCGCAGATCGATTTCGCAGACCGCGAGTGGGACACCGCTCGGGTCCCACCAGTGTGTGACGTGTTCGGCCTTAGTCCAGGCCTCGAACACAACAGCCCTGGGAGCATCGAAGAGACGTGTCATCACGATCTGGCGGTCACCAGGAGTCGTAATTGTGACGGGCCCGATGTTATTCACTAGTGCTCTCTCCCTATCGCTTCTTGCGTCCACGTGTTTGCTCCTTTTTTTGCATCTCTTCCAAGTACCCGTCCAAGCTGGCGAATTTCTGTTCCCAGAAGTGGCGAAAAGGTTCTATCCAGTTGGCAACGTCCTTGAGCGGGACAGCCACGAGTGTGCGTGGACGCCTCTGTGCATCGCGCGTGCGCATGACGAGGCCCGCGCGTTCGAGGACGCGGAGGTGCTTGGAAATTGTCGGCTGACGCAGGTCGAAAGGCTTCATGAGCTCCGAAACATCTGCGTCGCCGGAAGCGAGGCGAGCAAGAATCGCTCTGCGCGTGGGATCTGCGAGCGCTGCAAAGACCGAGCTCAAACGATTAACTTCTTTATCCATCGCCATACAGCTATATTGCCATATGGCGATATACAAATCAATAAATTTCCGCGCTTTACCGGTTCACTTGAACGCTTATCTCACGGCCAAGAAACGGCTAGTGGGAAAGGAAGAACCGTCGGCCAACAGGAAGTTATCCGTCCTGTCGGTCAACTTCGGTGGGGCCTATTACTCGCCCTAAATCGAGGGCTAGCAAGCACGACATAGCTCGAATTTCGACAAACCGAAACCGCAACACTCCTTGGAGGAAAGCGCTTATATTGTTCTACTGTATTGCCTCGCGTCGCATCCGATTCAGTTCGAAAGGAAATCTTCATGAGCGCATCCACAGGCACGACGGCCTCTGCCAGCGTCTACACAACCGCCGCGTTCTGGGAACGCTTGTGGCGGACAGCCGGCATCCAGTCCGTCCTTTGCTTCATAGTCGGGTACATCGTCCACGGCCATCAGCCGCAGGTCGGCGCCTCGGCCGATGCACTGGCAGCCTTCTACGACGGCGATCGCATGCGGATTCTTATCGCGGCCGTGTTTTACGGCTTGGCTGTCCTTAATCTCATGTGGTTTGCGGCGGCGCTCAGGACCACTCTGGCCGATACGGGACAAGACGGTTGGGGCGCGGCGGCGACCGCCTCCAGTGCCGCTCTCGGAGCGCTTTTCCTCTTGCTCATCGCGCTGGTCGCAGCCCTCGCGTACTCCATTGCCGGCTCGGGAAATCACATGCTTACATCGGCCCTGAACGACTTCGTATGGGCAGGCTTCGTGTTGACTTCGTTTCCGCGCGCGATGCTGGTCATGGCCTCGGCGTTCGGGCTGTGGCGGGCCCGGCTGATCTCGAACGCGCTGTTCGCGGCCGGGGTCGCTG
>Ga0210403_10003099_pt1 | contig 14740 bp, 12 predicted proteins | sample IncBWC19MmetaG_FD_150863 | JGI IMG/M metagenome (GOLD analysis project Ga0210403, IMG submission 150863) | Forest soil microbial communities from Barre Woods Harvard Forest LTER site, Petersham, Massachusetts, United States - Inc-BW-C-19-M | ecosystem: Environmental > Terrestrial > Soil >... | reverse complement strand
ATTCATCGCTGGTGTGCTCCTCAATATGCGAAATAATGGCGCGGAGCGAGGATAGCGTCAACGGTTGTTCCACGCCTGTGTCTGCTCGTACAACTGGCTACCTTTTCTCCGCCGGGCCAAACTACGAGTCAATGTCCGGTAAGGCGACTACACAGGAGTTGAGCCGGGAGTGTTAGTATTTCGACAGCGCCAGCCGGACGAGCGAAAACTGTTCACGCTGGAATCCCAAGAGAATGGGCGCATATGTCACAATTCGTGCAGTCGGGATTGGACTACTGACCATTCACGTGTTCTGGGATATTTTCAAATCCCATCCGGGGAATAGGTTAGTTCGTTGTGGCATCCTTACACTTTCCCTCTTTCTTGTTATGGGGGCCGTGTTGGTGTTGAATCCTAGTTTTCCTATCTGGTATTTAGGTCCGTTGCTTTTATCGTTGTGCATATTGACCATGTTCTTTCTAGCACAGCGGGCATACCTCGCATTGCGGAATCGAAGAAGACTCTAATTAAATATCGAAGGTACGGTTCGAGACGCCCTCCAGTAATCCCTGCCTCTTGCCGGATAACGCACAAACCGTACAAGTGAAATTGCCCTTCGCGACTTACCAGATGAGATGAGAAGGAGTTTAGCCGAAAATCTAGGGTCTCAATTGCTCGATGCAATCACTCAAGCTAAGATTGGTGCGACATCCACAGGCGATACACGAATCGTGAACTGCGGACGCGCTCTGTCCAAAGTTCTTGGGATAGGCACGTATGTTCTCTCATCGGAAATGTCTGTCCTTGCTGGTTTTGCAGGGGTTGGTTTGCACCGCCTATGCTCAAGACCAATCATGTCTTCACCGTACATTACCGATATCCATTCACGACTCGCATGGGCTTTTGGTTCGCGGTTTCGTTCCTTCGGATTTTGTAGCTGATTTCAACCGTATCGCGGTAAACGTTTTGTCTATCCGGTCGGACGACCGGCCGCACCGGATCGTCATTCTCCTGGATGTTGGTGAGAATATGAAGGGGGCAAAAACGGGCAAGCAATGGACCACGGCCATAGCAATTGCCTACAACCTTGCACGTTCTCGACTGCCGAACACCTCACTGGCGCTAATTCTTTTTTCCGATGAAGTCCGCGAGCAAATTAATTTTTCGCAAGGCAATTCGGCTGTCGAGAAACGACTGCTGGATATCAAAAACGATTCAGATTACGCAAAGAAAGGTGTTCGCGGCGCTAGCGCTTTGCTTGACGCCATCGTTTCCGCCCTGCAGTTTCTAGGCGATTCCCATTCATCTGATGAGATCTACCTTATTACTCAAGGCTTCGACTTCCGTAGCAAAGCTAGCCCTATAGACGTTCGAAACGCTCTCGCCTCCTCCGGAGTGCGATTGAATCTTGCTCCGTTGGTTCCGGAAACGGAAGTGCGAGGGCTGAGAGTAGAGGCTCGCTCGTACCCTTCAGTTGACGACCTTGCGGTAGATTCTGGAGGATTGGTCCTTGCAGCGCCCGGAGTAACTGTTCCGGGCAGTTTCGCCCGGCAAGCGAGTGTGAGCTACGATTTGACTCAAGAGCAGCTCAAGTTGTTGTCCTTTGGGCTAGCGCAGCTATATATTGGAATGACGCGCAACGATCTCCTCGAGGTAGAGCTGCCGCAGACCGTAGACAAGACGAGCGCATGGTCGCTGCAGTTCTCACCCGCGAGCAGGAAAATTCACAAGGACTTGATCATCACCTACCCGAACGAACTGGCGCCATGTAGCGCTCTCTAGCCGCCACTTTTCAGGTTAGGCGACTTAGAGACAAGTTCGCCTCTCGGGAATCAAAGCTGGGAAATGCGTGATTCAGGTCAGAAAGGGTTATTTCACCCGGAACAGTCGGTGCTCGTCTGAGAATGCGTCTTTATCATCCGCGTGTGCCGTTACAAATTTCCTGAGTTCTTCTGTGGACGCTGTAACAACCAAAGCAGTCGGCGCATCAAGATACGAGAGGCTGAACTTGCTCTCGTGGATTTGTTTCCAGGCCCACTTCTCATCTAAGAACCGAATCATGAGTTCGTCTTTGTCGAACCATATCCTGGCTATTGCGTGCGCATCGATACTTGGGTAGTACACGTCTTGCGCTCCTTCTGGAAACGCTGGCCCAGGCTCGAAGTCCAAAAACAAAGCGTTGCCAAGTTTGACCAGCTTCGCTGTAGACCAAACAACTCCCTTCTTTCCGAGGGTCACCTGCGAGCAGTCATACGATAGGTGGTCCTGAGTCTTCTGAAAAATCCAGCGGTCATTTGCATCAGCTCCGGAGCCCTCGCCTTTCTGGTTTTTGTCAGGTGCGGTTTTCCACTCTCCAATCAAAGTTCCGTCAAAAAGTCTGTCGGAATCGGTATAAAGGGGAAACAAACACTTAACGGGGGAGCAGCCGCACAGCAGAATGCCAGCGACTGCGACCAGGGTTGTGAAATTAAGTTTTCTCACGGAACCTCCCGGAACACGTCCCTCGACGAAGCTGTTCTTGTGACTTTAGAGTTGAGACGAACTGATTCTACCCTAGAATTATTTATGTACCGCCAATAGAGAGTTCGGTACTGGTAAGAAAGCCTGTTCTGCCTGCCTGGTAAACGCGGAAACCGTCCATGTGGATTCCGACGCAAACCCGACCGGGGAACTTGTCCGGTTTGGGACTTAGTTGCGCTTTCGTGAGATAAATAACCAGTATGAGAATGCTCCTCCTTGCATCGCTGACGATTGCTGGCGTGCCACACCTAGTCTGTTCAGCTTCTCCTCATGCCAGTCAAGACGCTGCGCAGAAAACTCCGCCGCCCAGTGCGGCAGAGTCTTACCCGAACACTGCCGACGGCTGGGACTCGCTTCTGGCCGATTTGTTGGCCGCCGCCAAGAGCGATGACCAGGCAAAGCTGCGGTCAAAACTTTCGGAAATGGACATACCCGATTACGGAAACTGGTTCGCGCACACTTACGGGCAAGAGAAGGGGCAGGCCCTTGCAGACACATACGGGAAGTCCTTAAAGCTGACTGCACAGCATTTTGAAATGCTGTGGGTAGAACTTGCGAAAGAAGAAGGCCAGATTTCGATTAACAAGCTAGACGCTGCGAATCGGAAATTTGACCTCGCGAAGAAGGATGACACGCTCGCCAACCCGACGGACGAATTCGAGGCCGACTGGAAGAAGACGGATTCCACCGTCGGGCCTGCCAGACAAGCAATCGGGTACTTTTGCTTTGTGGACGGCAGATTTCGGCTGAGGAGCTTCCCGTCGAGGTGCAGATACTTTCGACCACCAAACCCGGACCGCTCGTGCCCGCAAAACTCATAAACAAAGTGCCCCCGGTATACCCTGCATTAGCACGCCAAGCGAGAATTCAGGGATTGGTTTCCGTCAACGTTGTGATACGGAAGGACGGAACAGTGACGGTACAAAACGTGGGGGCTGGACACCCGCTACTCGTGCCAGCGGCGGTCGCAGCGGTACAACAATGGAAGTATGAACCGGCTACGGTCGGTGGCGAACCAGTCGACGTGGGAGCGAAAATCTACGTGACGTTCGAGCTTACCAAGTAGCAAGGCGAACAAAAGCAGAGGAATTTCACTCCTGTTTAGAATCGCAAGTCCAGAACTATGGCCTGATCTTTTCACCAACCTTTCCGTCCCGTCTCGCGGTAATCAACATCGTGCTACTTGCATACACCGCATTTCCCCCCATCCTTCGCGCAGTGCTTACAATATTTGCAATTCTTGCAAGCGTTGCAGGGGTCGGCACCTATGCAGGTCGCTGATAACGAGTCGAGTGGAAATTGATTGATGAAAAGCATGGATAAAATGATTTGAGCAAAGGCCGCGAAGAATCGTTGCTTGGTGAACACGGTCGAGCCTCCAAATGGCGATTTTGGTCCAGGGGCGGCTGCTTTTGCGTCGCCCTCAATCAGCTTTCTCTAGCATCGCAGTAAGTTGGACCTCAGACCCGGCCTGAACACTGATGTTCCGCGACCACTCCTTAAACCCGGACATCTTTACTGTCAATGTATGCTTTCCGGGTGAAATCTTGAGAACGGCAGGGGTGTTTCCGACAAATTCTCCATCCACCGAGACATCCGCTCCGATGGGGTTCGAACCTACGTTGACGGTGCCTTTGTCCTGGGCAGAGGGTAGGGCGGCGGCCTTCGTCTGTGGCGTAGCGGACTGATTCGCCTCTTTTTCCTCGCCTCCTTTCGTTACATCAGTCTTGACACCAACGGGAATGAACTCGCGATCTTTCTCGCCCACTGCAACAGGGACTCCCGAAACACCCTGAAGAGCAACCAGCATTGCGCGATAGTTGTCTTTGTCACCCTGCAACAAAATACCCGCAGACTTGCCGTCAGGAGTGGTGTACTGAATGCCGATGTAGTGAAGACGAGTCTTGTGAAATAGACCGAACAAAGCGACAGGAGCCACCAGTATCGCCAGGGCAATCATCGTTCCAACGCGCCTGTGCGCTTCCTGCCCATAACTAATGGAAGTGACTGACTTCGGCGGAATCTCGACCTTCTTTCCGTCTTTCAGCGCCAACGTAATTAAGTCTGATGTAACCGTCAGATGGTTGTTCCAATCTTTCGGGTCCACCTTTGAATCGACGGAACCGCCGTTGTAGCGCACCTTGTCGAATGAGTTGCCCTCTGCCCAGACTACGATGGCCGAACACAGGAGTAAGGCGAGGGGTCTCCTGAGAATGTTCATCATGCCTCCGTCAAGAAAGAAAAGTCCGAGGGGATTCGTTACTAGATTTAAACTATACCAGCAACGAAGCTGATTATTCCTGTTTGTTCCTAATAAGAACTAGATTCCAATGGAGGTAGCGAAGCCAAAGATGCTCGATTTCTGAAGTAAGCTTCGCCGTCATTTGGGAAAGGCCGACGAACAAGATCGCAAGATTATTCTACTGATGGCTCAGAAGATGGCCCTTCGCTAGCTGCACGATTGTTCTTTGGCTTTCACGGTTTCCGCTAAACCGAATCTCGCGCTGCGTTACTTTACGCATTTTTCACTTGACACCATTTTTTAACAGGCGTAAATACCTAGCCAAATAACTCTCCCTCAATTGGCGATGCGTGTCCTTCGCACGTCGGGACCTATCCTCGCCGGCCAGTTGAACGCTAGTGGAACCAGGCCCAGTCTGCACTCGAACGCAGGCGTGGCTCTGGAAGCTTAGCCTTGGTCGGAGGCTCTATGTCCCGTTTCTCTTCTCGCTTTCTGCTTGTCGCTTCCGCCATTCTTTTCCTGCTCTCCCCTGCACGAGCACAAATCACTGGCGCCACCAACGGCACAACTACTCCCTCGCAGGGCATCGGCCATGACTACATTCACATGCTCGGAGAAACGGTTAATCCTGTCTATGGCTCCGTCAGCCTGCGGCTTCAGGTTCCGGTTCCTCCGGGTCGCCGTCTCACGCTGCCGTTTTCCTTTAATTACGATTCAAACGGCATGTACACGGCGCAAGGCGACGGAAACGGAAACGCCTACATGGCCACCACCAGTCAGTACCTGATGCAAGCCGGGTGGTCCTATGGTCTGCCCCTGGCCTCCAACACCCAAGTGTCGAAGACCACATTTGGTTATCCCACCTGCTACGCCACAACCGGCTATACCTTTCAGGATTCCGGTGGAACCGGATACTCCTTTAATAAATTAGTTGGCTTTGAGCATGCCCCACGCACGTGCCTCAATGACGTTGATAAAACGTTTGACACCACGAATGATTTTTACACCGGGTCCATCACAGGGTTTTCGTCTCCCCTTACGGTCGCCAGTTTGTCTAACACACTCTATACGTTCAACTTTGGCGCCTTCGGGGGATGCGGAGGAGGGCAGGATTCCGCTGGATCGACGCTTCCCGCCACCATTGAAGATCGCAACGGCAACATCGTCTCAATCACCGGGCCCCCTACGACGTGCAACGGCTCATTCACCGTGAGCGACACGCTTGGCCGCACAGCCCTTTCATCCTCAGGGTTCGGCTCAACAGGCAACACCATCACAGTTTCTGGCTTGACCCAGCCTTATACGCTGACCTGGGGCACCGCCCCCGCAACTTTTAATCCCGGCTTTACCTTCGATTCAGGTAATTCATTCTGTTCCAAAACCTTCACTGGCGGGAGAGGCGGAACAGTCGTCAAGGCAATTACCCTCCCCAACAGCAAGCAATACACCTTTTCCTATGACACAACGTATGGCTTGTTGAGCAAGATTACCTATCCGACCGGCGGCTACGTCAGCTACACCTGGGAACTGAATACTCGCTCCAACTTTACAGCCGTGTCGGATTCCGCTGGCGACCCGCAAGTCTGCCAGTACACGTATGACACGCCCGCCCTCGCGCATCGTTACGTCAGCTTCGACGGTTCCACAATCGCCGAGCAGCAGGATTTCACGTACTCCACGACTTGGAATCCCAACGATTTCACGTCCTGGACCACCAAAACCACCATCGTCACCACGCACGACCTGGTCAACGGAACAAGCTTCCAAACCTCTTACACGTACACGCCCGTTCTGGTGTCCACCTCTTTCCCCTGGCTCTTCAGCTTTTTCGGTAACCAGATCCCCGTGGAACAAACCACGGTTTACAAAGGCACGAATGGGACCACGCTCCGCACCGTAGCCAAGGCCTGGTACGACCAAAATGAAATCAAGAGCGAGCAAACCACGCTCGACAACGGTCAATCCGCCCTGGTCAATTTCACCTGGGCTGGGGGTTTGATCACGGAAAAGGACGAGTTCGACTTCGGTCAAACAACCACTCCGACGAGAAAAACCCTAACCACCTACGTTTTTGACCAGCCCGCCACCATCAAAGTGCAGGACGGCAACAGCAACACACTGTCTGAGACCGACACGGTTTTCGACGCCACCGCGACAACCGCCGTGAGCAATTTGCCTTCAGGCACTCACGACGAAACTAATTACGGACCAACATCCACAAGAACCCGCGCCAACGCCACCACTGTCACAAAACAATGCTTCCCGAGTTGCATCAACTCCTCCACCACCTTCACCTACGACGAGACCGGCCAGATGCTCACCTCAACAGATCCCAACGGCCACATCACTCAATACTCCTACGCCGATAGCTACACCGTTCTCTCTGGCGGCGCGAATATCACCTACACCCCCAGCGCCAATACCAACGCGTTCCTAACCAAGATCACCAACCCTCTTACCCAGACCCAAAACTTCACCTACGACTTCAACAATGGTCAGCTGACTATCTCGAAGGACCAGAACGCCCTGACCACAACCTATGTCTACAACGACTCCCTCGGTCGACCCACGTCGACAACTCGCCCGGACAACGGACAAACCACCGTTACCTACAACGACTCCACCAACACCGTCGCCACCGCAAAGAAAATTAATCCCACGCAAACCATGACAACCGTCGCAATCGCCGACGGCGTCGGACACGTCAAACAAACCCAGCTCACCTCCGATCCGCAGGGCACTGTCTATACGGATACCACCTATGACGGCCTCGGTCGAATCCGAACAGTTTCCAATCCATACCGCTCCGGTTCGGACCCCACGACCACGCTGGGCACCACCACGTACTTTTACGATGCCCTCAGCCGCAAATGCCTAGAAGTCCCTCCCGACGGCACTCTACCTACGGGCAACATTTGTCCCTCCACGCAGCCGGCCAACGACCTTTTCACCACGTACTACGGCAGCACCACCACCGTCACGGACCAGACCAACAGATCGCGCGCGAGCGCCACCGATGGACTCGGCCGCCTCACGCAAATCTTCGAGGACCCCGCCGGCGTGAATTATGAAACCGATTACGTTTTGGATCCTCTGAGTAATCTATTAAGTGTGAATCAGAAAGGCGGCTCATCGAACTCCTCTTTATGGCGAACGCGCACCTTCACCTACGACTCCCTCTCTCGCCTGGTGACCTCCAGCAACCCTGAAGTTGGCACCATTACCTACAAATACGACTCAGACACCAACTGTACATCTCCGAATTCCTTTACTGCTCTCCTTGTCTCCAAAACGGATGCTCGCGGCATCCGCACCTGCGTACAGTACGACGCCATCAACCGCGAAGTCGTTTTGAACTACTCAAACGGCGACCCAACCGTCACCACAACCTACGACCAAACCTCCTGCCTCGGCCTCTCAGCTTGCCAAAACGTCGGCGGTCGCACCAGCATGACCGATGCCGCCGGCTCCGAAGCGTGGAGCTACCAGGTCGACTCCAGTAACAACCGCACCATACATGTCGAACAGCGCACGACAGAAAGCATAACGAAATCTTCCACGTACTATCTCGATCAAGCGGGCGATGTGACTCAGGCCGTATATCCAACCGGCCGCACGGTCAACTACACCTATAACAACGCCGATCGCCCCATCACCGCTATCGACGCGTCAAACGGCATCACCTACGCTACCGATTTTCAGACGGCGCCCACTGGCTGCCTGTCCAACGCCGTATGCTATACGCCACAAGGCACTTTCTATGCTCTATCCATTGGCCAGACTTCCTCTTTTTCCGGTCTGAATCTTAGCCATTCGTACAACACCCGTCTCCAGCCTCTCGAATTCAAAGCCTCTTCCGCCGGCGGCAACGCCGTTGACATTACCTATGGTTATGTCGATCCCGTAACCACACACAACGCCGGCCACGTCTATTCCGTCACCAACAATCTGGACACGACGCGCTCGCAAAACTTCACCTACGATTCCCTAAACCGCGCCACCTCCGCCCTGACGGCTTCTACCCATGCCTCCAGTCCTGCCCACTGCTGGGGGGAGACCTACAGCGTTGACCCTTGGGGCAATTTGCAATCCATCGCCGCCACTACGAACACGAATTACACCGGCTGCTCGCAGGAGAGTGGCTTCGGCGCCACTGCCGACGGCTATAATCACCTTTCCGGGTTTTCCTACGACGCCTCCGGTAACACGCTCGGCGACGGAACGAACAACTACACTTGGAACGGCGAAAGCCAAATGAAAACTGCCGCTGGCGTAAGTTACCTCTACGACGGCGGCGGACGCCGTGTTTCCAAATCCATCGGAAAGCTCTATTGGTACGGTTCCGGCGGCGATATCCTGGCCGAAACCGATGCCTCCGGCAACACCACCGCTGAATATATTTTCTTCGGCGGCAAGCGCGTCGCCATGCTTCCCGCTGGCAGCACCCCCGTCTACTATGTCGAGGACATGCTCGGCACTTCCCGCGTCATCACTACCAACACCGGCGCCGTTTGCTACGATGCGGATTTCTATCCTTACGGCGGTGAACGCCCCTACATCAACGCCTGCCCGCAGAATTACAAGTTCGAAGGCAAAGAACGCGACACCGAAACCGGCAATGACGACTTCGGCGCTCGCTACTACTCCAACCGTTTCGGCCGCTGGCTTTCCGCCGACTGGTCCTCCATTCCCGCTCCCGTTCCCTACGCCAACCTCACCAACCCGCAAACGCTCAACCTCTATTCCATGGTTGCCGATGACCCCGAATCCTTCGCCGACCTCGACGGCCACACCTTCGCCCAGACGTACCAAGTTGCTCCCGGCGGCTGGAGCGTTTTCGATATGATCGGAGGCTCGGATTCCACACTGGTGACCGAAGTCGAAGAGACGCACTGGCTTTCCGAAGAGCTCGGCGTCACTCAAGAGCATATTCTCATTAACCCTACAGCGAGTGTGACGGAAATGCAGGTCCGGGCACAACAGCTGATCATTGTGGCAGTCGCGCAAAACAAGGTAAATTCCCAAGACTACCTTGAAGCTAAAATGAAAGATGGCTATCCGGCTGGTGCGGATAAATGCAATCAGTTGGTAGCTGACACAATCCAAGCTTCGGGCTTGCCGAGGCCCCGGGCACCAAAATGGGGTATTCTCGGGTGGCTGGGATTCACGAGGGATCCTCTTTCACATGAATGGGCGGATCCTAACGTCCACATATCGGGCTGGTCGGACCCAAAGCCCTTAGCGGAGGCGCAGCCGGGCGACGTGATTGCACAGGCCCATGGAAATTGGGGGCATGTGGGGATTGTTGTCGAGCCAGGGTTAACCGTTTCGGTTAACTCCAAAACAGATCCAAAAGGAATTGTGACCCGAAATCCATGGGGGTTTAGACCTCGTGGGCAGAACGGAGAAAGCTCTAGTGATCCGGCACCCGTCGTAAGATCCTACACCGGGAGCAACCCATGACAGGACCGCGCATGCGAATCGTGATTGTTATACTTGCCTCCGTCTTTGCTTTCATTGGTGGATGGGTCCTAATGTATCCGTCGCCGGACGACCCCAAAAACGTTCAGTACGTGTTCTGGAAAGCTGGCCTTTGGAAAATGAATCTCGATACGGCCGCCAACACAATGATCGGCGACCCTGGACGCGCGAAGCTGGTCATTGGCAAGACGAAAGATCAACTTCGGGATAGGTTCGGCTATCTTTTGACGCCAGCTGACGCCTCGCTATACCTCAGAGGCTGTTACCAGAACTCAACTTGGAAAGACAGGGAGGCACTCTTCATTAGGCAGAGCCCGTGGATGATAGTATTCGATGGTGACAAGGCCACAGATTTAGTGCTAATCAAGGGGTGTTAGGGCGTGTGTGACCGGGACGGGTGGCCCGCACGTAAGCCCTCATGACCTGCCCCCTGGCTCCGCGCACAGGATCATACGACACCAAATTCTCCTGAACTCGTGACTTTTGCCCCGTTCCGTTCTTCGAGTTGCAGCGCGTAAGGAGCCGTAGGCGATCCCAGCGCCCGCCCAAGGTTTGTCAATGGGCAACCACGATCCCACCAGCGGGCCTGTTTTAACTGGGGCCGACATTATCAAAAACGACCTCAACACAAATCAACAAGCGTTGGATATACTGAGGAAACTGAATGCCTACTTCGAAAAATGTGCCCAAACGAAATTAGATGGAAATAAAATGCAGCGTAAGCCTTTACTTTGGAAGTATTGGATTGCACTTGCGATAGCAGTCTTGGGGACGTTCTATATTTACACCATTTATGCGACTAGATCTTTGCATATCGCATCGTCACCCATTACGAAAGAAGACCGCCAGAAATTTGCCGCTCTAGCGAAAACTCTTGAGACGGCTAAGCGCTACCCCCATCGCGAAGTAGACAACACTTCCGTTGGTTTTCCAGCCATCGAACACCAGCTTCATGTCGTTGGGCAACTAGTGGATGTGTTCCAACTTAAATTTGGACGGCTTCCCGCTTCAATTGATGAGTTAACAGCTCTTCCGGCAAAAGGATCTCGGCAAGGGCAAGCTAAAGAAGAAATTAGATCAGAGAGCCGGGACTGTCGAGTCTTCGATCTCTCAGCTGAATCCTATTTTCTGAATTGTGATGGCTGGAGTCCTAATGAGAAAACGTTACAGGATCTTAGTGTCGCCGCTGACAAGCGGTATGTCCGCTTTTATAACTTCGAAGGCCATGTGGTGCTTTCTGCCCCTCCTCCTTACGTGGCACGACCCTAGAGCACGGGGGGTAGAAACCAGGGAACAGACCGGACCATCTTCTGACGGTTCTCCTTGCTATTCTTCAAACGAACCGTTAACCCCACCTCCGCAACCATCCAATCCTCAATCCTCCCCATTCCCTGCAAAACACTTAGCCTCTTGCCACTCTCGTGCGATTTTCATAAACACCTCTGCGCGGATTTTGGGGAGCAGGTCACCATGAATCCCAAAAATGTCAGCCTCCTCGTCCTAGCAGTGAGTCTATTGCTGGGAGCAGAGCACCGACAGGTTGCACAAGACCACGCGCCGCAGGAGCAATCCACGTTCACCGCTGAAAACGACCAGATGGATCGTCCCATCAAGGTGCCCGAAAATGTCTTGCAAATCCTCGGCGGCGACGGACATGTCGCAAACGCCATGAAGACCGCCGGAGTCGGAGGCTCTCGACCCCCTGCGGATTGGTTTTCTGCGTCGGAGATTCACCTCGCAAACCAAGGCGAGCTCGATATCATTGTGATAGGGGCGAGTCGCATGCGCGGAGCAAACATTAACCCTTTCTGGTTATTCCGTAAGATACAGGGAGGGTACCAGCTAGTATTGACGACTGCCGCCCACGAACTCGCAGTACTCGACACCAAATCGGATGGTTTCCGCGACGTTCGTGTTTATACAATGACTGCCGACACCGTGGTCACTACTACCTTTAAATTTAACGGAAGGAACTATCAACGATCCGATTCAAAAGCAGACTCCATAAAATGACGAATGGGATTGATCTGCCCTCTAGCTTCGCGCGCGGAATCATTCTCGCACCGGCTTCGGTTCGGTTCTATTCCCCGACTGGGCCATTCACACTCTTTGAAACGGTCTCGTATGAATCGCCATGAGGTCATCTGGTCCGAGAGTCGCCTTTAGCCACGCTATGGCCTCATCGTGACTGTTAACCTGGAACGGCCGCTAAAGAGCTGCTGACCAGACGACCAGACCGTTTGTGGCAAGAGTGGCCCGATCCGGGCCCAACCATCCCCAGGCATCGATAGCAAAAAGGCGAAGTTTCGACTCATCTCCTACCAATGATTCAGTTCGCTTTTTCGGTCGAGAACCGACGGAGGACTGGGCATTGGGTCAAGGCGGTCAGCCTGCTGTTTCATCCAGATGATTCTCTGTCCTTTTTGTGCTTCGGGCGAAAGATCGTGACCCTGGTCTGTCCAAACTTTTTCCAGCGCAGCAATGAAATCGCGCATCTGTCGAGCACGTGCCCAATTCGAGACCCATGTTTCAAGATCTTGAACCTTCTTGTCTTCCTCGGCGATTTGTCGAGCTAATTCTGCTCTCTGACGCTCCTTTGCCTGACGCTCCAGGTTACGCTGTACCTCCAGTTTGGCTGAGATCAGACTTGCACGCCCTTCTCGCAATAATGCTCCTACGCAACTCGGGAACTGTGCCTCCAAACGTCGCTTCGTGCCATCGCGGTATTTTCGACCGCATGCATAGTCGCCGACTCGAAACTCAAGATCGCCCTTAGGCTCATATTCGATAATAGTTCTGGTCCATGAATATTCCTTCACTTGTTGTCGTCCTTTTTCACGAAGCTTCTCAACAATGGCGAACGGAACACGATAGCCGAAGATCTAGGCTCCCGTTCCGTGCCTTTCTCGCAGTACTGTCACAGGGAATCCTTCAGCCTCGAGGCACAGAATCACAGCATTCATGAATGCTAATGCCCGCTCCATGCATGTTTTAGAAACGCGCACTTCGAGACAAGGCTCGTCATAGCGAGGGTGAAGGATGCCCTTTTCGTCGGGCTGATTCTGTTTTATTGCCTTTTCTGTGGCTTTCACGAGTTTGTGCCGATTGACGTGGGGATCGACAAGCATGTTCCGAGATTCGAGATCGACAATTCCTAGAAACTCGGGGTCAGTTGGCGTCTCCTGAGGAGCAGTATCTAAAGAACTCGGTGATCGCTCCGAGGATGGAAACTTGAAGCGTTGGACAATGGGAAGGTCCTTGGCTTGAGGCAATGGAAAATGCTCAACAGGTTTCCCAAACTCTTTCTTGGTCCAATATCCGCGGCCCGGCAGGGGAATCTGAAGTTTGCGACAGACCTTGTCCCAGTGCGACAGCGGAGATTCCGTCCTTGGTTGCTACCTTTATCAGGGGCTGCTCCCATATCTCAACGTAAAGCTCCTCACGGTTCCAAGTTTCCATAGCGTGTCTCGGATCTCCTCTGTTGGATTTCCAGGATAAGGATTCTCGGATATGCGGCGGTGATGTTTCGTCTGGAGAATATCAGAATTGTTTGGACCTAGGGACCGTGGCCATTGATGGCGGCGCGGGCGGCAGAGCCACCTTCTGACCTGAAGTTGAGCATCTGATGCCGCAATTTGAGGTGCGCGTTCGGCCGCGCCGGACCATGCGACGTCCGGTTGCCCAAGTTGCCCATCTTAGGGACTACTCAAAAGGCGTAAGTGGTTGCAGCACCGCGCCTTAGTAGATTTGTGGCCTCGTTCGCAACGAGGAGGCCGGGGGTTCGAATCCCCTCTCGTCCACCAGATTTCAAAAGACCTTACATTATTGGATTCAATAGGGCGTGGAACGCTAACTTTGGTGTGGATATGGCGCGACGCGCTAGTTGACGGTCGCGCGCCAGTTAAGGACCACAGAATAAGTCTCGAGAAAACCCTTGCGAGGTTCTAACACCAGAAACTTAAGTCCATCCTCGGTGACCGCATACTGATTGACGGTAGGGTCTGGCACAAGTCCCGTGTCGAATAGCTTTCTTGGGATTCCTATTCTGGGGGCCGCGCCGCGCTCCACTGTGGCCGACATCATTTTTCCTTGGGGATCGATGAAGAAGAGTTCTTTGCCGTCTCCGCGCCAACGCGGCTGGACGCCGCCTGCCATCGAAACCTGTTTGATATCGTGAAACGACGGAAATGAGGCCACAAAAACTTCCCATGTGCCGGTGCGATTGTCTCCGTAAGCGATTAGCTGCCCGTCTGGAGACAGGTGAAATTCATCTTTCACCGAGCTTGATGAATAGAGTGCCTTAGGCTTGCTATTGCCTGTGACAGGTATTATCGAAAATGTCTTTGTGTCGTGCGTCAGCAGGAAGCTACCGTCCGGGGACCAGTCTTCGACCCAGTGCCTTTCATGGTCCCCATAGATCGGCTGTGATTGCTGAGTTCCGATTTCAATCTTCTGTACTAGGAACGGCGGATCGGATCCACCGTTAGGAAGAAGGTTGAATGCAACATAACGCGAGTC
>Ga0210403_10003097_pt1 | contig 14745 bp, 16 predicted proteins | sample IncBWC19MmetaG_FD_150863 | JGI IMG/M metagenome (GOLD analysis project Ga0210403, IMG submission 150863) | Forest soil microbial communities from Barre Woods Harvard Forest LTER site, Petersham, Massachusetts, United States - Inc-BW-C-19-M | ecosystem: Environmental > Terrestrial > Soil >... | reverse complement strand
AATGGCGAGGTAAGCCGTCAGCAGCAAGAACCCACCGAAATGGCCGCTAGGCGGCCATCGTAGGAATCCCCTTCCTTTAGGGAGGGGAGGATGTCAATGGAAGATCGTTTTGAGAGAAATAGCTCAAATCGGCGCTGCCCGGGGATTCTATTTGCTCTTCGGCGTGTGCCGCGGGCATGTATGATCCGCTCGTATGTACGCGAGCGACACCCAGCTAACGGCCAGCCAGGGACTGCGCATCTTTCACCGGGATGAGCTCTACCTGTTTCTGGGGGGCGTTCACTACGGTCGGATTGGTGGGCGGGGCGTTTGCCCTGCTCGGACGCAAGCTGGACGCGCTGCTGACCTGGTTCGCCGTCTTCGCCTTTCTCTACGGCCAGCGCCTCTGGCTGCAGTCGCCCCTGCTTGGGCTGCTGGTACCGCCCTCACACTTCTTCGATCTGCTGCGGGCTGCGAGCGACTACGTTGTCCCAATCCCGGCGTTTCTCTATTTCGCTCAGGCGGGATTTTTGGGCCGCCGAGGCACCCCGGATCGCGTATGGCATCGCCGTGGTGTATCTCTGCCTGTTGCTGGCGACGGTGAAGTTCGGCCCTCTGCCGGTCCCTCACCAGGTCAATGACCTGATCATCATCGTCAGTCTGTCGGTTCTGATGATTTGCTGGATGCTGCGCAAGGCCGCGGACCGGGAGTTCATCGTGGTGCGGCGCGGCATGTTCGCGTTTGTGGTGTCTGATCTCTGCGATAACATCGCGGGCGCATTCGATCGGCATTGGCGCGTGGAGCCGGTCGGCTTCGCGGTTCTGCTCGCGACGCTGGGTTATGTGGCGGCGCGGCGCACGCTGCGTCGCGATCAGCAGTTGGGTGAGATCCAGAAGGAGCTGGAGATTGCGCGGCGGATTCAGCTCTCGATTCTGCCCTCGCCCTATCCCGACTCCGGCAGCTTCCGCATGGGTGCGTATGTCCCGATGACCGCGGTTGCCGGGGACTTCTACGATTTTCTGGTGGCGGAGGAGCAGCAGGCGGGGATATTGATCGCGGATGTCTCCGGGCACGGGGCGCCGGCCGCCCTGATTGCGGCCATGGTGAAGCTGGCGGCGACGTCGCAGCGAGCCAATGCCGCTGACCCGGCAGCGTTGCTGTCCGGAATGAACGCGGCGCTTTGCGGGAATACGCAGAATCAGTTCGTCACGGCGGCTTACGTCCATCTCGATGCCGCGACCGCGACGCTGCGCTACTCGGCGGCGGCGCACATCCTCCAATGTTGCTGGTGCGGGACGGCGCGGTCCGCGAGATTGTTGAAAATGGTCTGATGCTGGCGGCGTTTTCCTTTGCCGGCTACAGCAACGGAGTGCATGCGCTAGAGCCGGGCGACCGGATCGTGCTCTACACCGACGAAGTTCTTGAAGCGGCGAATGCGCAGCGAGATGAGTTTGGCAGCGAGCGCCTGCATGCCGCAATCCGGGACAGCGCATCGGGTTCGTCGCCCCAGCAGATGGCAAACAGGATCATTGGAATGGTCCAAGCGTGGTCCAGTTCGCAGGACGACGACCTGACCGTGCTGGTCTGTGATTATGTCGGGGATTGTAATCGGGACGGGGTAGGAGCCCAGGGCAGGCTCAGCGGCGTCCGCCCCTGGCTCGGTTTCTGAGCTACTTGCTCGCTGTGGATGCTGGGGACGCCGTCGCTGGCGCTGCCGCGGCGGCCGGAGCGGAGGTGGACTTGGTGCTCTCGCTGCTGCCGTTGCCCGCGCTCGCCGGCTTGGCCGAGGCGTAGCCGTCGGCGTACCAGCCGCCTCCCTTGAAGCTTACAGCGGGCGCGGAGAGGACGCGTTCGAGCCTGCCCTCGCAGTGGGGGCAGACCGTGAGCTCCGGGTCGGAGAACTTCTGGATCTTTTCAATGTGCTTCTGGCAGGCGGTGCATTCGTATTCGTAGAGCGGCATGATCGGTTCCTATATCTTTAGAGTACCTGATCGTTTGCGCTGATTCATCATCCAATCTCTGTGGGAGCGCATGGCGACGCTCTTCGTGGAAGCTCGCGGCCGCGGAGTTGCGGCCGAATATCGCACGCGCGGCCCCTGGCGATTTTCAGTGAATGCAAGTTAATTCTCTTGTGAGACGTACTCCATGGGGCGCAAGATGTCGTCTAAATATTCACGGTTCGAAGTTTGCGCCCACCATTTATTTGTTTAAAGAGGTAGTTTTTTGGCGGCTACAGGTGTCTCGTTTGCTGAGCTTAGCGAAGCAAAGCAAGGATTGGATTCGACAGACGCCGAGGGGCGATCTCTGTCCTCCGTTCTGCTTCCCATGGTGGCCATTGGCTTCGCGCTGCGGCTGATGGTTGCGGGCTTTTCGTTTGCCGGGGTCGCAGATCCAGCCGATGCGCATGACAACTTCGGCTGGGAGCTGGGGTGGACGGCGCGCAGCATCGCTCTGGGGCACGGCTTTGGCTCGCCATTTCAGCCGTTTACCGGGCCGACGGCGCTGGTTCCACCGCTGTATGCCTATCTGCTTGCGGGCATCTTCAAAATCTTTGGTCTGTATACGAAGAAGGCGGCGTTTGCGACGCTGGCGCTCGACAGCCTGTTTTCCGCGCTGACCGCCATTCCGCTGTATCTCAGTACGCGCCACAGCCTCGGGGTGAAGGCGGCGCGGTGGACTGGCTGGGGCTGGGTGGTGTATCCGTACGCTGTCTACTTCTCTGCAGGGATCGTGTGGGAGTATGCCCTGACGGGGCTGCTGTTCGCCACCTGTTTCTGGCTGGCGCAGTCTCTCGACCGGCGGCCCTCGCTGCGGAGCTGGGGCGGATTTGGCCTGCTTTGCGGGGTGACGGCGCTGTCGAATCCCTCGACTCTGCCGGTGCTGCTTCTGCTGCTGGCGCTGGCGGCCTGGCGGTTGGGACGATGGAGCGTGGCCGGCTGGGTGCGGGCGGTTCTCGCGGGACTCGCGCTGGGGGCGGTTCTGATGCCGTGGACCATACGCAACTACCGGGTGATGCATATCGTCTGCCCGATGCGCGACGGCTTCTGGCTGGAGTTCTGGGCGGGCAATGCGGGCGACAGCTCGGACTCGAACCCGGCCTGGGCGCATCCAGCGAGCAACCCGGTGGAGATGCAGCGCTACGAGCAGCTCGGAGAGACCGCCTACATGGAGTCCAAGCACGAGCTGGCGCGCAGCTTCGTCGCCGGCCATCCGCGCTGGTTTGCCGTGGTGACCGGCCGCCGCATCGTTCGCTACTGGACCGGCGTCTGGAGCTTCAGCCGCAGCTATCTCGAGCGCCAGCCTCTGGACGTGCCCAACTTCTTTTTGTGTACTGCGCTGACCAGCGGCATGCTGCTGGGCATCTTTCGCTGGCTGCGCTGGGCGAGGTGGCAGCCTTCACGCCTGCCGCTGCTGTTGCCCTACCTGGGGGCGGTGATGGTCTTCCCCCTGCCGTACTACCTGACGCATGCGTCGATGGACTACCGGCAGCCGATCGAGTCGGTGGTCCTGGTGCTGGTGGTGGCGGGCTTCGCGCTGCGGCCGGAGCGGCCGGTGCTGGAGGCTCTATCCTTCGAGGAAGATCCAGACGCGGAGTACGAGGAGTCGCTGGAGGTAGTCGAGATGGAAGAGCCCGTTCCCAGCTACTCCCGCTGAAGGGGAGGGAACTGCTTCTCTTCAGCAGCGATCTCCATTCCTCTTACTTGCGGAGAGTCCACAGGTAGGCGACCCCGCCCATGAAGGTGCGGCCCTCAAGCGGGACGCCCGGAATCTCCTGATATCCGGTGTTCGAGAAATTGAGCAGGCGCAGGTAGGGACGAATGCGTCCCGTGCTGCGCGCGATCGAGCTGTCCCACAGGGGATAGGCGTGTGGCCGGTCCTCTGCACCACGGCGACCTGGGTGTGGGCGATCAGTTGCTCCAGGAGCTTGCCCGGTAGCTGGCCAGTCCAGCTGGCCACGGCGTTCTGGGCGGCGTAGTTGTAGGCGTACTCGGAGATCAGCCCGGGCGGCGGGCTGGCGGCGCGGACGGCGGTATAGCCGAGCTCGATCTGCTGGGTGCCGGAGAAACGGATGCGCAGGCTGGTCTCGGCCCCGGTGAAGTTGAGATTGCTGACGTTGTTCGCCTGCCACGGAGCGGCGAGCGAGTACTTCGAGTAGTCGATGCTATTGCTCTGGTTGAGCCGGAAGCCGGTGGCGGTGAGGGCGTAGCGGCCGCCGGGGTTCCAGTCGAGTCCGCCCTCGTAGCTCCACGAGGACTCGGGCTTGAGCGCAGGATTGCCGATGGTGGTGGGGTCGGAGTAGTAGAGATCGGTATACGTGGGCAGCCGGAAGCCGTGGCCGGCGGAGGCGCGCAGGCGCAGGCTGCCGGTCAGGGTGAAGGCGGCGGCCAGGTTGGGCGAGAAGACCGAATTCCCGCCCGAGAAGACCTCCTCGCGCGCGCCCAAAGTGAGCGAGAAGCGCTTCAGCGAGCGCATGGAGAGATTCGCGTAGCCGGCGCCTTGATTTCTGCCGTGGCTGCCGAGGTTCGAGCTGTGGATCTGGTCACCGTCCGCCTCGAGACCGTAGGAGAGCGTGGTGTTGCTGGCGAGGCGGGTCAGATTATCCTCGCGGCGTAGCGCTCCCTCCCAGTTGCTGGCGATGTGGTTGTTCTCGTAGATGCTGGGCAGGCCGTTGAAGAGCACGAACAGGTCGGAGTGGCGGAGATAGCCGAAGTCCACCGCGGTCTTCTGCCCCAGCTGCTGCTGGAGCGCGGCGAACCAGCCCTTGGTGCGCTCCCAGGAGTCGTAGGGGCCGTAGAACTGGTTGGCGCCGTAGGGGCGGTCGCTCCCAGCCAGAAGCACATCGGTCGTTCCCAGGTGCGAGTTAAGCCAGGTCTCGCTGGCGAGCGCATTCGAGTGGTAGCCGCGGTCGGGCATGAAGCCGTCCGAGGTGTCGCGGCTGCCGGTGAGCTGTTCGGCCGCGGACCGCGCGCGGTAGGCGGCGATCAGATGCTGCTCCTCGGAGCCGTAGCTGCCAAAGCCGGCCTTGACCAGCACCGAGGTCGCGGCGGGCTCGGTGGTGATCAGGTTGACCGCTCCGCCGATGGCGTCCGAGCCGTAGAAGGTGGAGCCGGAGCCGTGCAGGACGTCGACGCGGGAGACGGCCTCGAGCGGGACTGGGATGTCGAGGTTGAGATGGCCGCTCTCAGGATCGTTGATGCGCAGGCCGTCGACCAGGACCAGGGTCTGCTCGAAGGTGGTGCCGCGCAGCGAGAGATCGGCCTGTACGCCGTTGCCGGCGCGGGCCTCGAGGTTCAGCGAGGGGTCAAGCCGGAGGTAGTCCTCGACGCTGTTATAGAGCAGCGGCGTCTTGACGGTGCCGAGCACGACGACGGAGCGGTCGTTGGCGGAGAGCGGCATGGGCTCGACCGTGGTGGTGACGTCGACAGTCTGCTGGACGGGACTCTGCTGAGCGTTGGTCTGCTGGACTGGACCCGCCGCCTGTTGCGCTTGTTGAGCGGCCGCGCCGAACGGAAGGAGCAGGGCAAGGGCGGCGGTCGGCAGAGTCTGGAGAGCAAGGGGAATCTTCATCGGGTTCCTGCTGAGGTGCTGAAGATAGATCGGGTCACCCCTATGATCGCGCCTGCGGGCGCTTCCCGAAAAGCGATTTTCGTTTGCTATAAATAGTTGAACTAGTCAATCAAATGGGAAGGGAAGCCAAGTGCGCATCGAATCGTTCCTCAAGCAGAGCCCGGTCTTTCAGGTCAACCGCATCGCTCGCAAGATGGGGGCCTCACTCAACCTGATCCTGCGGGATGAGGAGCTGACGGCGATCGAATCGCTGATCCTCGCGGCCATCTTCCTTGAGAAGAAGGCCGAGATCAACCCCTCGCGGCTGGCCGAGACCTTCGAGACCACGCGCGGCAACATCAGCCACTGTCTGTCGTCACTCGAGGCCAAGGGGCTGGTGCAGCGGCGCATCGATCCCGAGGACGCGCGCGCCTTCCGCCTGGCGCTGCTGCCCAAGGGACGGCGGCAGGCGGCACGGGTGGCGGGGATCCTGGACCGCATGCAGCGCCACTTTGAGGAGAGTGTGGGCGCGCGGGAGCTGCAGACGATGCTTGACCGGATGCGCGACGTGGAGGAGCTGTGCGCTCGGCTGGCGGAGGTACCGCGCTCGGGCTGAGCAGGGCGCGAACGCGGGCGCGGGCCGGCTGGCGCTTACTCGCGGATGATCTTGACGAAGACGCCGTCCGGCAGCTTCGCACCGCCGAGGATGTGCACCACCCCGTCACGGGTGAAGCCGCGCAGCATGGCGCCGGAGTCGGCTGCGGGCGCGGCTGCGCGGCGTTCCGGGGTTGCGATGGGAATGGGCGGCGCGGCTGGCCTTGCAATTGCGGTTGCAGACGGAGCTGCCGCGGTCCGGGCGGCCGGCGCGGGCGCTGCGCCGGGCTTGCGCATGCCGCGGTCCATGGCGTCGTTGGCGAGCCGGTCGGCGTCCTTGTTCTTGTGCCGCAGGGCGTGGCTGATCTCGAAGCCGTCGAGCTTCGCGATGCGGCGCTTGGCCTCCTCGTAGAGCGGCTTGAGGTCGGGGCTCTTCACCTGGTACTTGCCCTGAATTTGCTTGACCATCAGCTCGGAGTCGGAGACCACGCGGAGCCTGCGGTAGCCGTTCTTGAGCGCAAAGTCGAGGCAGCCAAGCAGGCCGGAGTACTCGGCGAAGTTATTCGTGCGCTGCCCGAGGTACTCGGAGAGCTCGGCGATGACGCCGCCGTCGGCCGACTGGATCAGGGCGCCGTAGCCGGCCGGACCGGGGTTGCCGCGGGCGCCGCCGTCGCAGTGGGCGGAGATCCAGCCGCTGTGGGCCGGGGTGGCCGGGCTCGCGGCGGAGCTGGGGCTCTCCTGCGAGGGGAAGAGGCTGGCGCCGGAGAGGGGAGGACGAGAGGGCATGGACTCAAGTCTACCGAACTCCACCGACTCTTTTTCCTCCCTCTTCCGCTTACCTTTTCCCCGCCTGCGGGTCTATTGAAGTGGAACGGGCTCGTTTTAGTTTCGACTCCGGAGTCGGAAACAGATGAATGCAGAAGCGTTAGGTATTACCCCTGGCGGGGAGGTTGTGTCGGCGAAATCCCCCGTCTCGCGAGCTGGAGTGTCGCGGGTCCGCCATGTCAGTCCGTTCTCGCTTGCCTTTGGAGCGAATTCAACCAGCCAATCGGGTGCCGCCTCTGCCGCGTCGCTCAATGCCCCGGTAGAATCGTTGCCAGAGATGCCAAAGGCAGCGGCACAATCCGGGACGCGGGGTGGCAAGCTAACCCCGGCGCAGATGGACGCCCGGGCGCAGCAGCGTACCGAAGATGACGAACTGATCCGCGAGGCGCAGCGCGGGCAGCGTGCCGCCTTCGATGCTCTGGTGAGGCGCTACGACCAGTCGGTGCTGCGGCTGGCGCTGCATATGCTGGGCAACGAGCAGGACGCGCAGGACGTCCACCAGGAGGCCTTCATCAAGGCGTATCGCCACCTGGGCAACTTCCGCTTCGAGTGCTCGTTCTACACCTGGCTGTACCGGATCGTGACGAACCTTTGTCTCGATCAGCTGCGCCGCCGCAAGAGCCGCCGCGAGGATCCCGCGACCGCGCTCGATGCCAGCGGCGATGAGATGGATTTGATGGCGAACGTGGCCGACGACCGGGCAATGGCCAACCCGGCGCGCGAGCTCGACCGCAAGCTGATGGCCGAGCGCATTCAGAGCGCGCTGAGTAAGCTGACCCCGCGGGAACGCACCGTCTTCGAGCTCAAGCACTATCAGGGACTGAAGCTGCGCACCATCGGCGAGATGTTGCATACCACCGAGGAGACGGCCAAGAACACGCTGTTCCGCGCGACCCGCAAGCTGCGGGCGAATCTGGCGGAGTTGAGAGTTTGAGACGAGTCTGTGCTGAGAGTTCGTCACGTTTTGCTGAGAGTTCGTCAGGGTTTTTGAGAGCAGCAAGTAACAACTAGCAAGGTGCGAGGTCCGCACCCACGCAGTACAGATGCAGGAGGACCGGAACGCCGCCCAGGTCTGAAGACTGGCGTTCGGTTGAGTTGAGCAGTGCAGTTGAGATGACGAAGGGCAAGCCGTACAGACCCGACGCAGGTAAATATTTTTGAGGCTGGAAGAGGCGAAGCAATGAAGTGTGATGTCGCGCAGCAAAATATGATTCTGGCCGCTTACGGCGAACTCCACGATGAGCAGATGGATGGCCTGGAGGAGCATCTCACGCAGTGCGAGGCGTGCCGCCAGGAGTTGCATGCCTTGAAGTCGATGGAAGCGGCGCTGGCGTTCCATCCCATGCTGGAACCGTCGCCGAACCTGGTGGCCCAGGCGAGGATGAAGCTCGACGAGGAGCTGGACCTGATCCCGCCGCACGGTTTTTTTACCCAGGCCAGGAGCCTGTTCTTCGGGGCCCTGGCGATTATGCAGAGCGCCCCGGCCCTGACCACGCTGCTGCTGGGCGTTGGCTTTCTGGGGGGCAACTTCACCCACCGCTTCCAGGCCGCCCATGCGGCCAAGAGTCCGCAGCCGGTGATCCTGATGGACCCGACCAACGGCGTGATTGCGAACGTCAGCGGGATCGTGCAGACGCCCAACTCGGAGATCATTCAGGTCAAATACAACCGCGTTGTGCCGGAGACGATCGAGGGCTCGCTCGACGACCCGGAGATTCGCAAGCTGCTGATGATGGGCCTGACCGCAGGCACCACCAGCGGGGTGCGCGAGAACTCGGTGAGCCTGCTGGCCAGCGAGTGCAAGGCCGGCCACCGCTGCACCGCAGCCAGCGAGAACGGCAGCGAGGGCGATGGCATTCGGAGCGCTCTGCTGGTGAGTCTGCGCTACGACAGGAGCCCTGCGGTGCGGCTGAAGGCGCTCACCGGTCTCGAGCCCTACGTGGGCGTGGACCAGCGCGTTCGTGACGCCATTCTCGAGTCGCTGATGCACGACTCGAACGCGCAGGTGCGCAGTGCCGCGATTGGGCTGCTGCAGCCGGTACAGTCGGACTCGAGCGTGCGCCAGGTGCTGCGTACGGTTTCGACCCAGGATGAGAGTCCTTACATCCGCACGGCTTCGTACCAGGCGCTGCAGGGCGCCGGCGACATTCAGTAGAGACGAGCGACGATGCAGATGAGGCGCAGCAACACCCGATGGTTTGCTCCGGTCGCGCTGGCGGGCGGCATTATGGCTGCCAGCCTGGCGATGCCGCACGCCTGCGCGCTGGCCAGCCCGTTGTTTGCGGAACCCGGCGCGGCCGGGGGCGCACACACGCCTCTGGTTGGCCATTCCCGCCACGCGAGCGCGAACGCGCAGGGCTATCTCGGAGTCGATATCCGCGACGTCACGGCCGAGCAGATGATCGTGCTCAAGTTGAAGGAGCAGCGCGGCGCCGAGATCATTCACGTGGATCACGACGGTCCCGCCGGCAAGGCTGGTCTGCGCGAGCATGACGTCATCCTGCGGATGAACGGCGCCGTGATCGAAGGCGAGGAGCAGCTGCGCCGCATGCTGCGCGAGGCTCCCGCCGGCCGCAGCATCACCCTCCTGCTCAGCCGCGACGGCCAGCAGCAGACCATCACCACCCAGCTGGCGAACCGCCAGGAGGTTGAGCGCCAGGCCTGGCTCGAGCACATGACCGTGCCCCAGCCGGGGCCCTCGCAGATGCAGGATCAGGTCCGCACCAACGGCTTTCTCGGCGGCGCGCCCATCACCGCGCCGGAGATCACGGCGCCCCCCGATCCCCCGGCGCACAGCCTGATCGGGAGCTTCATCCTGGGATCGTCCTACACCGGGGCGGCGCTCGAGGTGATCGGGCCACAGCTGGCACAGTTCTTCGGATCACAGGGCGGCAACGGCCTGCTGGTGCGCAGCGTCGACCCCAACAGCCCGGCGGCCACGGCCGGCATGCGCGCCGGCGATGTTGTGGTGCGCGCCAAAGGCATCGTCATCACCAGTACCAGCGAGTGGTCGCGGCTGGTCCACGAGAATCGGGGAAGGGCGCTGCCGGTGGTCATCGTGCGCGACAAGCAGGAGCATACGATAGCCTTGATTCCCGATTCCAAGAAGCGCTCCAGTCTGGAGCTGGAGTCGATCCCGGAGCTCAATCTCGAGCCCGGCGCCGGCTCCTCCGAAGCCCGGGCGGCGACCCCCGTCTTCGCCTGGATGGACTGAGCACGGGCCAAAGCTGGATTTTTGACGGAGATTTGACCCTCCTCTGCAACTCCTGGGGCTTGTCAGCGAACCTCGGAAGAGGTACAAGTGACGTGTTACTGAATCAGGAGGTTGGACCCCAATGAAAATCGTCTCGAAGTCACATCTCGCCGCCGTATTCGCGCTGACCACCCTGACGGCGTTCGCCGCTGGGGCCAACCCGGTCACCCTCAATGGCTGGGTCAGCGACTCCCAGTGCGGCAACGCTCATGGCAAGGGCGGCCCCAACCCCAGCTGCGTCGCCAAGTGCATCGGCAAGGGCGCGAAGCCCGTGTTCGTGGATGACGCCAAGAACGAGGTCTGGACCATCGACGATCCCGACGCCGTCAAGGCCCACTACGGCCACCACATCGCCGCCACCGCCAGCGTCGATCCGGACACCAAGGTGCTGCACATCACCAAGGTGACCATGCTCGCCGACCAGGGCAAGGCAACCGGCATGGACATGCACTAAACACCACCCCGCACCGACGCGACCGATGAGCCCCGATTCCCTCGGGGCTCATCGGTTTCCGCGTTTTCTACTCAAGGGGGCGCTTTCAAATGCTGCGAAGTAGCTGGCGCTATCTCATAAGCGTCGTCGGCCTCTATCTGTTCTCTGTCGTTGCTCTCTGGTTTATCTACTCCATGGGGACGGATGTAGCGAGTGGAATATACAGGTTGAGCGAGGCTCGAATTCTCGTCTTGAGGATGGCGGCCATTACCTCTGCTCTCTCCGCATTCGGCGTGGCCATGTCCGCGCTGCTGGCGAAGCCCGCAACGGCCCTCCGATCCGGCATTCGAAATGGCGCTGCCGCAGGGATCGTCTTGGGGCTATATACGGTGTTAAATGTCGCCTGGAGAGAAGCAATGGTCACCCAGCAGACAAGGCAAGTGGAATACACCATTTCTACCCTCATGGGGTACCGTTAATTCCCCACTTCTTCTAGGAGTACAACTGGTTGAGCTATCTGCTCTTTTTCATTCCAGCTGCGATGATCGCCCTTGCATGCATCTCGCGATTGACTCGGCATTCCCAACGATAGCCCATGGTGTCAGCTACTGCCCTTCGCTTTCCGGTAACCGCTCGGTAAAGCCAATGGCCGCCCTGCGTGTAAACTTAACTGCGATGGCTTCAGAGACCGCAACCCCCAGCCAACCGAAAAGAGCCACCCCTGAAACGGCCAAGCGTTCGAAGTCTGGACGCCGCTGGAAGGCGGTGACGCGCAAGCTGCGCGAACTTGGCTCGATCGGTTCGGCGCTGGCCTCGACCGGGCACCCGTACATGGCGCACATCGTGCCCATGCGCCGCTGCAACCTGGCCTGCACCTACTGCAACGAGTTCGACGACGTCTCCGACCCTGCTCCGGTGGACGAGATGCTGCGCCGCATCGATCATCTCGGTCGCCTGGGCACCTCCGTGATCACCATCTCCGGCGGCGAGCCGCTGCTGCACCCGGAGCTCGACCAGATCATCGCCCGCATCCGCAAGACCGGCGCCATCGCCGGTATGATCACCAACGGCTACCTGCTGATGCCGGACCGCATCGAGCGGCTCAACCGCGCCGGCCTCGACCACATGCAGATCTCGATCGACAACGTCATGCCCGACGAGGTCTCGAAGAAGAGCCTGAAGGTGCTCGACAAGAAGCTGCAGATGCTGGCCGAGCACGCCGACTTTCACGTCAACATCAATTCGGTCGTAGGCGGCGGAACCCCTCCCGCGGACGCACTCACCGTCAGCCAGCGCGCCCTGGGCCTCGGCTTCAGCTCGACCATCGGCATCATTCACGATGGCAGCGGGCAGTTGAAGCCGCTGGGCGAGGCCGAGCGCACGGTCTGGGACAAGGTGCGCAACCTGACCCGGCGCAGCTACTCGCGCTTCAATCACTTCCAGGAAGCCATCGCCAACGGCAAGCCCAACGACTGGCGCTGCCGCGCCGGCGGGCGCTACCTCTACATCTGCGAGTTCGGCCTGGTGCACTACTGCAGCCAGCAGCGTGGCTACCCCGGGGTTCCGCTCGCCGACTACAAGACCGCCGACGTCAAGCGCGAGTTCCTGACCGAGAAGAGCTGCTCGCCCAACTGCACCATCAGCTGCGTCCACCAGGTCAGCTACATCGACCACTGGAGAGCGCCGCAGACCTCGCAGGTCACCCCACCGACCTCGCACGACAGCTCCGGACTCGTCCAGCTTCGCTAGCTCGGCGTGCTGACTCAGATCGCCCGCAGCCTGCCTGATCCGCGCTGCGGGCTTTTCTCTGCCCGCAATGCGACGATGCGTTGATTTACCATCGAGTTTGATGACTAAGATCGCACTTCTCTTCCCCGGACAAGGCTCCCAGACGGTCGGCATGGGCCGCGACCTGTACGACCACTCTCCCGCCGCGCGCGCCGTCTTCGAGGAGGCCGACGAGGCCCTCGGCTTTTCGCTCTCGAAGCTCTGCTTTGAAGGCCCCGAGGACGATCTGCGCCTCACCGAGAACACCCAGCCGGCGATCCTGACCGTCTCGGTCGCTGCCACGCGCGTGCTCTCCGCCGCGCTGGCCGAGCGGGACCTCGCGCCTGCGCTCGCGGCCGGCCACTCGCTCGGCGAGTACTCCGCGCACGTCGCCGCCGGTACCCTGAGCTTCGCCGACGCCGTCCGCACCGTGCGTAACCGTGGCCGTTACATGCAGCAGGCGGTGCCCGCGGGCAAGGGCGCGATGGCTGCGATCCTCGGTCTGCCCGCCGACCGTATCGCCGAGCTCTGCGCCCAGGCGGCCGCCGAGTTCCCCAGCGAGGTGGTCGCGCCCGCCAACCTCAACTCGCCCGACCAGACCGTCATCTCCGGCGACGCCGCCGCAGTCGAGCGCGCCGCCGAGCTCTGCAAGAAGGCAGGCGCCAAGCGCACGGTGATGCTTGCTGTCAGCGCCCCGTTCCACTGCGCTCTGATGCAGCCCGCGCAAGATAAATTGATGGCCGAGCTCGAAGGCGTCGCTTTTGCCGATCCGAGCTTCCCCATCGCCGCCAACGTCGATGCACGCCTGGTCACGGGCGCCGACGACAGCCGCGACTGCCTGGTCCGCCAGGTCACCGGCGGCGTCCGCTGGGTCGAGTGCATCCAGTTGCTGGCCGCCCAGGGCGCCACCCACTTCATCGAGGCCGGCCCTGGCAAGGTGCTCAACGGCCTGCTTCGTCAGATCGACCGCGGCTTGACTGCGCTCAACGTCGAAGACTCGGCCTCGCTCGAGAAGACCATCGCCCGGCTGACAGAGACGCAGGCCCCGGTCCTCACCAGCTAACAACCTATGGGCGCATGCGTCCAGATTACGACCAGGAGAGATCCATGCAGGTCAACGACCTCGTAGAAGACTTCACCCTCAAGAATCAGGACGGCGAGGATGTCTCGCTCCACCAGTTCGCCACGCAGCCCGTCGTCCTCTTCTTCTATCCCCGTGCCGACACGCCCGGCTGCACCATCGAGGCCTGCGGCTTCCGCGATACCTTCGAGAAGCTGCAGGCCGCGGGCGCCGTCGTGCTCGGCATCTCCCGCGACACCGTTAAGGCGCAGAAGAAGTTCCAGGAGAAGTACAGCCTGCCGTACACGCTGCTGGCCGATCCCGACATGGTTCTGATCAAGCGCTACGACCTGCTCAAGAACAAGACCATGTACGGCAAGCCAGTCACCGGCGTCGAGCGCACCACGCTGGTCATCAGCCCCGATACCGGCAACGGCCAGCGCCTACTCCACATCTACCCCAAGGTGAAGCCCGAGGGCCATGCGGAAGAGGTCCTGGCGCTGCTCGAAGGGGCGAAGTAGGTCTGCCATGACGCTCCCCGGGGCCATACCCGCAACGTTAGCCGTGACCGCTGCTGGCCTCGCCGTCGGCGGCTGGTTCTACGCTGCGCTCTGGCCCGCTTCGCAGATCTTCGGCCGCAGCATCATCGCGGGCCGCGACCCCAGGGAGATCGCCCTCACCTACGACGACGGCCCCAACACCGCGGCCACGCCGCAGCTGCTCGAGGTGCTCGCCCGCCACAACGTGCGGGCGACCTTCTTCCTCATCGGCGACTTCGTCCGCCAGCAGCCGGCACTCACGCGCGAGATCGCCGCCGCCGGCCATGTCATCGGCAACCACACCATGACCCACCCGTGGCTCGCGTGGCAGAGCGCCGCTCGCGTCCGTAGAGAATTGACGGACTGCAACCGCGCACTCGAGGACGTGATCGGCGCTCCGGTCAAGCTCTTCCGCCCGCCCCACGGAGCCCGCCGCCCGGTGGTCTTCTGCGCCGCTCGCGAGCTGGGGCTCAAGGTAGTCCAGTGGAACGTGATGGCCTATGACTGGAAGGCTCCCCAGGCAGACGCCGAGCCCCACGCCCGCATCCTTCACCACATCGACGCCGGCGTTCGCCGCAACCAGAGCCGCGGCCGCGGCTCGAATGTCCTCTTGCACGATGGTGGACAGCTTGGCATGGGCCAGTCTCGCCTCGCGACGGTGCGCGCGACTGATCTTTTCATCGCCGCAGCGCATCAGAATGGCAGCCGCTTCGTCACCCCCGAGAGCTGGCTCTAACCGGGGCAGAG
>Ga0210403_10003093_pt1 | contig 14751 bp, 25 predicted proteins | sample IncBWC19MmetaG_FD_150863 | JGI IMG/M metagenome (GOLD analysis project Ga0210403, IMG submission 150863) | Forest soil microbial communities from Barre Woods Harvard Forest LTER site, Petersham, Massachusetts, United States - Inc-BW-C-19-M | ecosystem: Environmental > Terrestrial > Soil >... | reverse complement strand
GCTGCGCTTGTCGTGAATGCAGCCGAGCCCGTGATCGTCGGATCGAGCACAACAAAAAAGTTCTGTTGCTGTTCGATCAGTTGACCCAGAATCGGATCCATTGACGGAAGCCCAGGCACCTGCGGCATTTCGTCGACGATGGTGTAAGCGTTGAGTGCGTGCGGGTAACCGTTCGCCCCAACGTTCGCCATCGTTCCACCCGCAGCCAGTGTCTGCGTCGAGGGGAAGGTGCCAAAGGCACCGCCGCCCGCGGGCAGTTTCGAGACCAGCGTCGTGGAATAATCCTTGCCGCTGATCTGCAGTTGCGCGAGTGTCTGGCCGATGAAGCTGACCAGATCCTGCGGAGCTGCATCGCCGCGCACCGTCACCGAGATCGCTTTGACCAGCAGCTTTTTCGGGGCATCCAGCATTCCGGGCTGCACCAAATTGGTGTGGTACAAAGTTTTGATGAAAGCCGCACCGCCGCTCGGGGTATACGACGCCCCGATTGGCTGAGCAAATAAGCTCTGTTTGGTGACCGCGGTCGCAACGGCGATCCCATAAAAATCATAAACAGGCTGAACTAAGTACTCCAATTGTCCAGCGATGATGGGATTCTTGCGAAGCATCTCGAGCCGCGGGCGGCCCACTTCGTGTTCTGTGATCTCGCGGCAGGTCGCAAAGCGCGACGTGTTCCGTGAAAATCTTTTGTTGACCATTTCTTTATCCGCCTCCCTTCAGGTCAGAATCTTTTCCGCTATCAAAACTCTTTCAAAGTTTTGACAACTTAAAACTAGAACCGGGTCTGGTAGCGCGAACGGAAACGCGCCACGCCCAGGCCTGCTACGCCTGCGCCCTTCGGCGCCGGCAGCATGATCGTGGGAGCGCTTGCGCGTCCGTAGGCGTCCGAGGTTGTCGGTGCCGAGAAATACGTCGGCACATACAGCCCGAGCCCGGGAATACTCACGCCCGTCTGCTTGACCGCTTTGAGCAGCGTGGCCAGGATTCCGCCCTTCAGCAATTCTTCGGAGGCGGGAGCCCCGGCGACGGAATGACCGAGATAGGAAATCCCGACCGCCACTCCAGCAGTTGCCAGAACATCGAGCCAGCCCGACTGTCCGAGGAAACTTGCCCCGAAGTTCGCGCCAGCCATGCCGACTGCGTTAAACGCTACGTCTTTGACCACGGCGCCACTGATCCCCAGGGGATTGTGACGACGCCGTCTGTGATATCGACGATGATGTTTCGCCATTGTGCTTTGACCTCCTCTCTCGCCTTCGCCGGCGAAATAACTTCGCGCGGTGTAAGACGGATTAAAAACACGAATCTGCGCCAAAACTCACCTCACAGCCGCGACTGATTCAGTCGGTTGCCGAAGCGCGAGCCCACACCTTTCTTGGGCTCTTCCGTTAGCACTTGTTCCGGCGTGATGTCGCGCAATGAACCGTCCGCGGTTTTCACGCGGAGAATCTTCGGGAACTCCACAATTTCCGCATCGAGCTCCATGCCGGAAGCCGGATCACGGAACGTGATTTTCTGGCCAACCTTGACGTTGAGTACGACGGTCATTTGTGGTGCACCTTCTCCGCTTTCTTCGGCACTTCGATCGGCTGCACGTCCTCAGCATCCCTTTCTGCTTCTTCTGCGGCTTCACGCGCCGCTTCTTCGCCGGCTGTCTCCGCGCGCGGGGGTTGATCCTCCGTGCGTCGCTTGACTCCAGAAACTTTCACGTGATCGGCGTTCACCCAGATCGCGACTCCAGTAGGCTCGGTTGTGATTAGTACTTCTTTGCCGCGCACTTCTTTCACCGTGCCCGTGAGCTCATGCTGCGTATCGTGCGAGCGGAAAAACGTCACGCTCGTTCCCGGCTTTAGGTCCGCCATTTTCCTCAACCTCCCAGCTGGAATCGCCCGCCCAAAAAGTACCCTTCCAGGTGTTCCGGGTCGGAATCGTCAATCAACAAACTCAGGTGCGTGCCGTCGATCGCATTCGCTCCGCCGCGGATCTTTCCGAATCCGCCCTGCGCCCCGCCGAGCATCAGGCACATTTCCTTCAGCGGATGAATCACGCCATAGGTGCGGCCCTCGCGATCTTTGATCATGTCGCGCACGCGATCGCCAACCACCGGGCAGCCGACGAGTTTCTGCGAAATGCGCTGGGTTACGCAGCCTTTGCATCCATGCTTGAGTGATTTGGGGCATGCTTGTCGCGCGTGCCGCGGAACCCAGCGTGGATCCGGAATGGGCGGAAGAGCGGTTAGACCGAACGGCAGGAGCAAATCCTGCTGATCCCGCGAAATGGCCAGAATGGGCGCATCCTTGTGCGTGAGCCAATCGAGCGTAATGCCGGCCCAGAGTACGGCCTGCCGTTCGGAAAAGGGATGGAGCCCAGGCTGATTCGCGAGCTCGCTGGCCTGTTTCGCATTATTCCAGCGCGCATGCGATTGTGAGAGTCCAGCGGTCGAGCGCTGCGCTTCGAACACGATGCTGGTAAGCCGGCCGACGACGATGTAATTCTTGTCGCGGATGGTCTGTTGCTGGATCTTGATGCGATCCGCCAGCTTGAAATTTGTTTTAACGATAACGTTTGGAGCAGTTGCCATTTTTTCGTTGGCCCTCTCTTGGAGCCTCTGTACTTCGTCCGGTTGCCGCGGATATGAGACGCGGATGCCGGACGTTGAAACCTAATTGATAATGCCCGCTGCCTCGATGCGATAGTCGCCGCCTTCTAGCAGCAACCGTTTCGCTCTCGCGTCGTACAAAACCGTCGGGCGATTTCCGTTTTCCTCGCCGAACTCGTGCCGCCAGGAATCCTGCTCCGGATGGTCCACGTGTTCCTTGCGCTGCTTGTAGTCGATGCGGCGTGCCTCTCCGATTTCAAAGAGGCCAAAGCCGCGATCGACGGCGCCGAACACCGCCAAACCGGAAGAGATATCCTGATCGCCAGCAACGAAATAAATCTGCCGCGCGGATTCATCCGTCACAACCATCGTTCCGCCGGCCGCGCGAATCTCCTGCACCTGTCCGCCCTTCAGTGGTTTCACATAGAGCGAGAGCAGTTTGCCCAACATCGCATAGTTGCCCGCCGGCATGTGGGGCTCATCCATGACGCGCACGTGCTCGACCGGTGCACCCGTGAACTTTTCGCGCAGCGCTTCCGCCGAGGGATTCGGCTGCCACTTCCGCGGGAGTCGATGCCGTGTGCGCATCGTCGCCCCTTGCGGAAGATGCGGCCCCTTATGCCAGGGTTTGCGCGTGCACGCATAACCTTGCACCATGGCGCCGCACATCGGATTCTGTCGCAGAGCGTCATTAAACAGGGAAGGGAAGTCCGTCCCCGATGCTTCCCGCGCCATGCGCTTCGCCTGCGCCGGCTTGTATCCCTGATTGACTAAGGCAGACGCCACGTCCGCGCGCAGTGCGCTTCCGGCCGAAGAGCTTCCCCCCGGATGCTGTCTGCTTGAGCGCACCCCGCGTGGACGTCGGTACAACGTCAATCTCGGCTCACTCGAGGGAGCAGGCCCGAAACCGAAATAGATATTTTGCCGCGGTGCATGCTTCAGTCGCGCGGCCAGCTGTGCTACCTGCGAGAGTTCGCGCGCGTTCAGCGAATTCAAGTGCCGGCCCGGATAGAGTTGCGCCGCGGCCTGCATCATGTATCGCGAGTCATCGGAGTGCTGCACCTGCGCGGGATTGTTCCTGATGATGATCTTCGCGCCAGGCTGCACAACAATCTCCTGCACGTTCTCGTGTGGGTTAGCGCCCATCACCAGCAGTTCGCTGGGATTAGGAACACGCGGCGCGTACGATCGCTTCCCCCACGAGACCGAGTTCTCTCTCTCTTTCGGTGGCTTCTTCTTCCGCTTGATGGGATTCGTCCGCGGAGTCATCACCACATAGCGATAACCGTGCTTTGTGGGCATGCCCTTGATGAAGGACCCTTTGCGCTTCTTCTCTTTCGCGACCGCGTCCTTCTTCTCGGAGAATGCTCCCGAGAACATGAAGCCGTAGCCCTCGCCCGCGTTTTTGCGCTTGCGGCTCATAGGCTTGACACCTCAGCGGATGAAAGGGAGAATGCAGGGGCAAAAAAGAAGCGCACCGCTCGAGTATTCCCTGCAAGGATGCGAGCAATGCGCCCTAGGAGCTTGCTTGTGAGTGAGAATATACCACCGGACGACCGCAAGGTACTAGCCGCGATTATCGAGCAACACTTCGCAACCGTCGAAGAAGAGATTGCAACCCTTACAGCTTTTCTGACCGCGCTGATGGTGGAGTTTGCACGCCAAGTCGCTCCATCGCCCGCTGAAGGATCTGCTCTGCTAACGAGGATTGGCGAACAGGCACTGAAAGACATCGAGCAAGCACGCGCGAATCGCGCAAAAGTTCGCGAACTTGTGCAACTTCTGCTGCGGAAAGCGGACCCTTGGAAGCCCGACGCGTGACCCGCTTCTTTTTTGCTCGGCCCATGTCCTAAATCATAGCCCAGGAGGGCAAGCACACGATGAAGTACGACGAACAGATTCTGCTGAAGGGAGCGCAGGAATTCAACCGAGAGGCCGACATGATCGTTGTAATCTGCGCACTGCGCTACGGCTTTTTCGGGCTGCTGTTTGGAGCAATCGGAACAATTGCCGTCGCAAGAACGTGGGTTACGAATATGGATTCGCTCACCCTCTACACCTCGATCGCCGTCGTTGGTGGAATTGGAGTGGCGTGCGGAATCGTGCGCGGTCGCAAGCTTGCGTTCAAGCTGAGGCTTGAGGCGCAACGACTCCTCGCGCTTGTGCAGATTGCGCAGAACACCAATCGCAAAGACATTCCCGTTGCTGAGGTGGTATAACCTCACAGTTTTCTCACCAGGGTTGGAAGCACAGCCACGGCCAACACACCGATTCCTAACCACATTGCATTTTGCTCAAGCCAAGCCGTGAACGTAGTCGGCTGCGAAGAGCCAGGGGCACCGGAACCAGCACCAGCACCAGTCCCAATCTGAGCACTCATCGGGATTGCGCCCGTCGCGAAACTTGGCGTCGATACAAGCTCGATCGCGGAATTCAAAGGCAGGTGGCCCGTCTGCACGTAAATCGCATGATCGACGATCGATTTAACGTCTTGATCACGAGCGAATCCAGCGCCAGAAATCTGCAACTGTAGCGTGAGTACGAAGTTTCCCGAACCAGAAGCGGTGCCCGTTGCCTGCTGCGTCAGATTGATGCCAGATGATGCCAATATGCCGCTGATACCGGAGATGACCGATGCTTGAGAGGTCCACCAATGAGAGTCGACCGTCGCGCCGTAATTCAAAACACTACCTGTCACAATTGCTGAAGGTGGCGCTTGCGTTCCCGGCGTCACCGCGTTCATGTTCGCGTCGAACCACACCGCCGCATTTGGATCGCTGCACGACACGGGATTCCCTTGTCCGTCGACTGCGGACACACATCCGCTGAAAGTGTTGCTGTCCCCGAGTCCGCGAAGACCATAGCGCCCCAACGCTCCGGACGGATTCGTCCGCGGGCGGAATCCCTGCATCGGAAGTGCGTAGCCTACGCGAGGCATTCGTCGACCTCCCGATATTTGCGCAGCATCTTGCGAATCCCGCTGCGCGAAATCCCCAGCCGCTTCGCCGCTTCCACTTCATCCCCTTGGCAGAGAATCATCGCGCTCTCGATCGCCTTCCGTTTCACCATCTCGAGCGGACGTATCAACAACGGGGCGATGCGTTCCACGATTTCCGGCTCTCGTCTCACAAGCAGTGTCATCGCCGGCGGCCCCCGAGCAGTAGCCCTGCCCCAGCAATCACAAGAACCGGAATCATCCAGTTAGGCAAACCCAACGTCGAACCACTGAACCACAGACCGAGATTTGCCATGCTCAGCGGAACCGCCACCGTGGGCGACGGCCGAGAGACTCCCGATACGCTCGAAATATTCTGGATGCCCGCCGCCACAATCCCGGGAATGCCGGCCGATGGAGTTGGGGAAGGGTTCGGCACCCCGATATAGCTGCCCCCGGATCCCGGCGCCGCGCCCGGTTGAATGCTTGGGTACTCCTCCGTGCCGTATGCCGTTTGCAGGCCGGATGAAGGTACCGGCGCGCTCGGATAACCTCCAGAGTAGGCAGGCGCGTTCGCATAGGGCACGCCAATTTGCACCGGGTCTGCGGGCGGGTACATCGGGTCATAGCCAGTGTTAAAGACGTCGCTCGTGCTCGGATCGTCCCCAAGGCCCCGCAAACGTCCGTACGGCCCGGAATAAACGGCGACTCGACTCACAATGCCCTCAATTGTGCTTTCAGCGATTCCCGCAACTCGCGACGCTGACGACGCTTTCTGCTGTATCTCGAAACTCGGCGCTTCGTGCCGCGAGCTATCCAGATCAGGAACAGAATTCCCCCGCCAACCGCAAGCAAGTTCGGATCAACCGAAAACGTCGGCAATCCAAAGTCAATCGGCGTCGATGCATCATCGCCAAGCGCTACTCGACTCATCGCAGCACCGCCCAAGCCGCAACCGCGACCAGCGCCAGGGGAAGCAAGCTGCTCGAGCTCCCCGGCGCGCCTGATGGACTAGTTCCACCAGTGAGCATCGAAAGTAGTCCACCTGCCGTGCTCGAGAGCGTCGGAGGCGTGTACGTCAGCGTGTAGCTGCCACGCTGATTTGCGCCGTACTTCGAACCCACGACGGTGCACGCTGTGACCGTGCCGCCATTCGGATTATTGAGCACCGCGACCGCCTGCAGCATCGTGGGATAGAGATCTTGGCAACCGACGCAGCACGTCGCCGTGCAGTTGTTGTCGCACTTGTGTCCGCCCGGCGTTCCAGCGCACGGTCCAGCTGGATTCAATCCCTGCCCGCAGTTCGCACCGCCACCGGAAGAATCTTTCGCGCCAGGTCCTTGCGTGAAGGGAAGCATCTGCTGCCAGAATTGCGTGTAAAGCTGCCCCACCAGCTGTGCAGCCTGCGGCCCACTGATGTTGGTGGTTGGATCTGAAGAATTCGCTGCAGTGAAGATCGCTTGCATGCCGGCGTCGAAGGCCTGCACCGCGGAGTTGATAGCCGCGTTTTCGTTTTTCGCGCCTTTGACGCGCGCCGCATGCGAGGCCCAGATTCCGGCAATGGCGCCCGCGATCGCACCGATGCCCGCACCGATGGGACCGCCCACCGCAAAACCCTGCGATGCGCCAGCCGCGGCCGATTGCAGCGCAGACGATGCCGTCCCGCCGCTCTTTGAAACAATGGCAGGCCCAATCAGAGTCCAAGGCCCGAAGCCGGCGGATGCCGGTGCGCCGAGCCCGTACTCATGCCCGAGCCAGCCCAACTGATGCAGGGGAATTTTCGGCGCGCGGCACAGATTCCCGAACTGGCGCCGATGCACGGGCGGCGCCCAGCCTTGCTGATACATGGGAACCGCAGGCGCGACGATTACGTTCACCGGCGGCCACCCTTACCGAAGAGCATCATCGCGGCAAAGACTCCCGCGGCCGCGATGCCCCAGTTAGGAATTCCTGTGATGAGCGTCGACTCGCCGAGCCAGCTGCCGATTCCGCTCGCCGTCGTGATGCTTGCGCCGCTCGAGTCGAGTGTCGTGCCCGGCTGTGTGAGCTGTGGCGCCGTCTGGGAAGTCGGAACTGACAGCACGGGCGCAGGCTGGGGAGAAACCGGCGGATTCTGCCCCTGTGTTGTCAGCGAAATGGGACCCGTTGGGGGAGGTGGTTGCGGTACCAGGTTCGTTGGACCCGGATAGGGATTCCACTGCACCGGCCGCGCCGGCATGCACATCGCATTCGGCGGACAATCCGTAACCGGTTGCGGAGGACCCGAGCATCCCCACGCCGGACAGACCGGATGATATGGGGGCGGAGGCGGTGCGATGCGATTCGGAAGCAATCCGCGCACAATCGGATTTTCCATGATGTACCCGAGCCCGACGATATTCTCGCCGGCGGATGCATATGGGTGCGGATTCGGTTCCCAATCGGGGTGATACACGTACCGATCGATGGCTCTCATCGCTTCACCGCCACCAAAACCAATCCGCCCACGAGCAGCCAGGGGAGGAACGAAGAAAACAGGGAACTCGAGACCGCTGCCGTGGTGCCGAGGACTCCGTAGCCCGCGGCCGGCACCGCATATCCCGGCGTGTACGGAGTTGCGAACGAGGCATAAGGTCCCGTGCTGAGCGTGGCGCCCGATGGCAGCCGCATAGCAGTAGACTGCCCTTGCGAAACGGCGATCAATTGCGGAGCTTCTTGAATGGTCTGCCCGATAATCTGCGTCCAGTCGACGTTACTTGCGTCGAAGCCATCGCCGAGGCCCAGGTAGCCGGACAGCCCGCGCAACCGAGTCGGCTGCGCGCTGCCCCCGTGCAAATCCTGTGACGAATCATCCGTGAGCGACCAGCCGCGCTTGCGGAAGTACACCGCCGGCTCGAGTCCGAAAGCTGAATTCGGGCGCGCGGCATCGACCGCGATCCATTTGCCCGATCCCGGAGGCGCTTCCACTTCCGTGTACACGTGGGAATAATCGTCCGGATAATTTGCGTTCGCAGCCACCGTCACCAGGCGCGCCGGATAACCGAGCGCGATGGCGAGTGCGGCCAGCAGCATCGAGATGTCGTCGCAGTCGCCGGCCTGAATCTTCAGCAACTCCAGAGGGGGATAGAGCTTTTCTTTTGTAACCGGATCTTTCGTATACCGGATGTTCTGCTGCACCCACGAAAAAAGCGCATAAACCTCACCGAAATCGTCGTACGCGGGAACATTGCGCACCAAATCGACAGCGAAACGTACGAATTCGGAACTATTGAGCGCCTGATCGATCAATCGGCGCATGAGTCGGACAGTTTGCTCTGTGCCTGCGTTGCCATCCGCGAGTGGAACGCGGTAGCCCAAGAGATTGGAGTCGCCAGCGATGCTAAGTCGCAAAAGAATTGCCTTTTTGCAGCTGAATTACCGACCGTCGAAGAGCTTGGGAGCGGGGGGAGGTTGACTCGCTGGAAGTTGCCGAGGCACCGGCGTCCGTTGTTCGCAAGCGCCAAGGCAAATTCCGCAAGTTCAAGGCGAAGATGAGGGATTTCCGCGAGCATTGCAAGAACTTTGGTGTTACACCACAGGGCAACACTAGTGTTAACACTCGAGTGTTCCCGCCAACACCAGCACAACACCAGCCAACACCAAAGTGGTGTTCCCTTGTCATCCTGTGGAAAACCTGTATCATGGGGGTGAAAAATAGAACCCAGGCGCGCCAACCGTTGTGGTGAGCCGGAAACAGGTGAGCCGTTGAAGCCTGCAACCGACCCGCAAGAGAATGGCGTTATTGAAACCACGACGCGACGCCGCGTCATCCCCGCCAGCGACCTTCAGGACTCAAAAACTCCAGATCTTTGGGAATATCTGCGCACCATCGGCCACGCCGACTGGCCGCGGCACATCGTCTACGGTTACCGCATCGAACCAGCGCCCAAGGTGCCCATTTTTAAGTGCACTGAGCCCATCGTGGTTATGCCGAACGGCCAGCGCATCCCGATCGCCGACGAGGAAGAACTCGAGTTCGCGCTTTTACAAAACTTTGGCGGAGGAGTGTTCCGCCTGCTCGTGAAAAAAGGCCCGATGATGGTCACCGCGGGAAATCTGGCCATCAATGCGCCGCCGCGCGCGATCACCATTCCGATTGACACCGGACAACCCACGGGCAACAACGGAAGCACGATGATGAGCGGCGATACCGCGCAGATCGCAAACAAAGCCATCGACACAATTGCAGGAGCGGAGCACCAGGCGGTGCGCATCGGAATCGATGCACTTTCCTCTGCGGCAAACATCATGCGCACGATGGGCGAGGGGCGGTCGCAGGCCGGTGATGACCTAATGCGGCAATTCATGGCCGTGATGATGCAGCGCATGCTCCAACCGCCGCCCGATCCGCTCGACTTGCTCACGAAATTGCTTGCCCTGCAGGCGCAATTGAATCCAGGACGCACCCAGGACGAAACAACCGCGGCGATTATGAAAACCGCACTCGATCGTCTGTTAAATCCAGCGCCCGCGGGCTCGCCCGTGAACACAGGCACCGCGCTCGTTCAAATGCTCCCCGCACTAGGGAATCAATTCGTGGAAGGCATCCGCGAGTTCGCCAAGGTACGCGAGAGCGAAGCCAGGATCATCGCCATGCAGCGCGGCGCACCTATGCCACCAGGAGTCAACCCGCAAGTTCTCCCCCCGGTCCCGCCCAATGGAGCGCCGCCCAACGGAGCCCAGCCACCCGCGAACGGAGGAGCACCCAGCGTGGAATTCGTCGATCGTAAAATCGTGGAATTTTTGAAAGCCCCCAACCTTTCGGTCGAGCAGGCGGCCGACGAAGTGATGGCGTTTCTCGAGACGCTCAATCCCGATGCCGTCACGCAGCTGGCCGGTCTGGGAGAGACTCGATTGCTGCAACTGTTCACGGAGCGGCCGATCCTGCGCGAAGCCTGCAACAACATGCCGCGGTTAGTGGAATTCATCCGCGCATTTTTGCGCATGCACGCCGAGGATGTCGCCGCCGAGCATGTCCAGGCTGTCACGCCGCCGCCGGCGAAACCGCTACCCAACTGAAGCCGTTTTACGGAGCACCACCTATGATTCGAAGATTCGCCCTCCCGCTGTTCCTGCTCTTGGTAACGAGCGCGTTCGCACAAACGACCACCACCTATCAGGCCAGTCACGGCACGGTCAGCCCCGGAAACGAAGTCAAGGCCACGCTTGATTTGGGTGGCTCATTTGACACCGTCTACGGCTTCGGTAGCACAACCTGCTACTACGGCACCTGCGATATGTCATTCTCTGGCCATCCCTTCAACTACGTTTTGCCGGATGGGACCGCGGCGACACTCACCAACCTTTCTGGCACGGCCGACTTCCGGTTGCAGAGTGACGTAAAGATCGACGGTACGGCTTCAGGATTCGATTCGGCAGGAGCGTTCGTAACAGTAACGGTGCATATCGACTTTGCAGCACGGTGCAGGTCGGGACGTGGCGGAGGTTGCACCAAAGTCTTTTTGGATGGCACGCTGACTGTGACGAAGTAACTGACATGTATCGCATCTGCGAACAATGCGGGCGCGGATACGACGACGAAAACCGTTGGACCATTTGTCCGCACGGGCCACTCTGGGCAGCACCAAACGCTTATTGTCGCGAGCATGATCTAGTAAACTGCAAGCTGCACGATGACAGCGCACCGAAGAAAACGTGAAGCATGGCCACCGCGCGCCGCATCGACGTCGCCGCCCGACCCAGCGAAGAGATTCGCTTGGCACAGGACCTGCTGCGCTCGATTCTGCTGGCCGAGGATCTGCGCGACGATCCGCTGATGCTCGAGGCCGTCACCGTCCGACTGGGCGAGCTCGAGATGGAGATGGGCGAACTGGCCAGCAAACAGCAGATGTTTGAAGCGTGGGTGAAATGAGTCGCTTTGCTTCGCGGTTCGGCCATGTTCGCGCGCCAAGTCCGACGCCACAACCCAGCATCTGGACGGAATCTTGGCGAATGCGAAGGCAGATTCTTTCTGCTCTAGCCGCGCTTCGACTCGCGCAAGAAGCGAATCCGCAGGAACCTCACTGCGAAATTCCAGCGGAGTTGGACTACGCCATGAAGGTGCACCTGCAGCCGCTGTGTTTACTCTTTCATCGCCATCCGAGCACAGTCTGCGATTTGCCGCGCGGACACAAAGGCAAGCACGTCGCGCATGATCTAGAGGGTAGAATCGCAGCAGAGTGGAGCAAATGAAAATCGGCCGCTTGGGTTCGTTGAAGCCAAGGACGTAAAGACGCTTCATTTTGAGCCATGCTATGCGGAATGGCTGGAAGCGAACCGCGAGCGTTTGTCGAATCCGATTGAGACTTTAGACGCACAATCCTAGCGAGGAAAGGAGGTCGCGGAGATCAGCCAGAGCAGGGAAGAGCCCCGCCGAAGCGAGGCTCTTGGGGCACAAAGTCGATATCGATTCACGAGACTATGGGGCAGTCTAGCATGAAAGAACCGCGCATGATCTTCGGCTTTATTCTGCTGGTTCTACTGGCGGTGTTAGCAGCGGTTGTGGCAATTGGCAAGGTGCATCAGGATTCAAGCTACGGCTTGGATTACATTCTGGGATCGCTGGCCACGCTGTCCGGAGGATTCGCACAGTGGGCCTTTGGCAAGCCGGCCGAGAAACCGGACAAGCAGGATTGAATGGAGCAGTTTTCCGCACTGCGAATTATGGCCGAAGATGAAGCGCTCGACGTACGCAATCGGAACTCGGTGCTGATGCTCGACCGCTGCAGCGCATGCGGCCGTGAATTCATAACCCGCCTGATAATCCCGCACCAGGACAGCTGCTCTGACATCCCGAAACCGAAGGCGCAGACGATCAGACTGCCATGGTGGAAACGCCTGCTATGGTAGACGATAGCCCGATCAAAGTTTTGCAGCTAGAGCAGGTACAGTGGCGATGCCCTGAAAACTGCGTCACAAAACCGCGAATTGTGCGCAAAGGCGGCAGTTTTCATGTGGATCTTGTGCATCGTTGCTTGCTTCAAAAAGGGCATGACGGTCGCTGCCATCTACCGTGCGACGACGACCAGCCATGGTCTGAACCGTGACTTTAGTAATCAAGGGACTACCCGATTGTGCCCTTGCGCACTGTACGATACATCTGTATGTGCTATGCCGAAAAACTCCCCCAACCCGCCGCACTCTCTCACCAATCCCGAATGGCTCCATGGCATCGACCAATTCATTGAGCGCGTGAACCGCATCGTGGACGCGCACATGAAGCGCAGACCGCGGCGCCGGATCGATCACAAGGCACTGCCTAAATCCGCCTGATCTGTGGACGCGCCGCGCTTCTGTGGAAATGCCACTCCGGACCACCCGTAAATCACTGAAGGCAAAAGCCGTCTAAAATTACAAAAAGTACCCTTGACACAAGTCCGGCCATGCCCTACATTGCCCCGCATGGCAATTCCGACCAAAAAAGGCAACGCGGTCAAGATCAGCATCCGCCCCACCCCGGAAGATCAGAAGCTGGTCGGCCTGCTTCATAAGAAGCTGGGCGTCGACACGGCGCAGATTTTCCGGCTCGCCATTCGTGCACTCGCCGTCAAGGAGGGTGTTACAGCCTGATGTCACACCTGTCACATCCTGAGCCAGTGTCCGATAAGAAGCAGATTGACGAACTCAATCGCCTTCCCGGATACCTACGCCACCATGTAGCCGTTCAACCGAACGGTTGCTGGCTTTGGATGGGCCCTCAGTTCTCGCGCACTGGTTATGGCCGCATTTGGGATGGCAGGAAGAACTGGAAGGCTCACCGCCTAGTCTGGACACTCACCAAAGGGCCAATTCCTGAAGGCGTCGACGTTCTGCACCACTGCGACACCCCGCTCTGCGTCAACTACGAAAAATGCCTCTTTCTCGGCACCGACAAAGACAACCACCAGGACAAGGCCGCGAAGGGGCGCCACTGGCAGCAGAAGAAAACCCACTGCCCCAAGGGTCACGCATACACCCCCGAGAACACCTACATTCCGCCAAGTGGTGGACGGCACTGCTGCATTTGTAAGGGGATGCCGCCGCGGAAGGTGGTTGCATGAACTGCCTTCTGGTGCGTCTCATCCTCTGGCTTGTCGTGTCCGCGCTTTTTCCGCTTTCCGTAACAGGAACCGTTCTTTCATTCAAGCTTGAGGTTCTCCGGGTTACAACTCCTCCCGCGCTTCCCCCGGAGCGCCACTTGGATCTGCCCGAGCGCGTACTCGCCCGCCTCGAAGCGGCCGAGCAGAAAGAATCCGACCTGTGGCTGCGCGATGACATCCGCATTGCGTGGATCACAGTCCTTTACGCCTCCCGCGGAAATCCCCAGCCGCACATCGATGCCACCTACAAAGTTCTAGGCTTGCATCCCGATAAAGTTTGGCCCGCGATCTGCGCACGACGCGCAGCATTGCTAGGGCCTGAATCTATACCACTTACCCCACAAACAAAAAAACAGCCCATGGCTGCGAATCGCGACGGTAATGCTCCCCAAAAGACGTGCGCATATGGGGCTGAGACTGATCACCTCACCGGGCCAAGCTGCAGGACGGAGACCAAGCGCGAGGCACGACGGATTCGCACATCGGAGTTTGGGCTAAATGATGCACCACCCGCGGGAGTTGCAGCGCCCGCGGTTATCACTCCCCCGAAAAAGAAAAGTAAGTCTGTGCGAAATCTCGCACAAGAGGGAGTCGCATGAAAACCGTTGCCGCACTTCTATTCATCATCACCGCATCCCTTTGCTGGGGACAGGACACCCCCAGAACCGACCGCGCTCTGCTGGCGATCGACGGCGCCGCCAAGGTCGCTGATTTCTACTTCACTACCCACAACGCCGCATTCCAGACGGTCTGCAAAACGAACACGCCGTGGGGCAGCTACTGCTATTCCGGAAGCGGAGGAGAATCAAACCCCCTCGCCCGGCCGTTTGTCACGCACGGGCGACCACTCGCCGCCGGATACTTCGCCGGCTGCTTTGCGCTGGATGCCGTTCTATCGCACGAACTGCGCAAGCACGGGCACCCCAGGATCGCGCGCGCCGTCCTGTTTTTTGGAATTGCTGACAATGGCATCGCCGCCGCGATATCTGCGCATGGACGTGTCCAATGACTGCCGACGAAATCCGCAAGGTGGTGAGTCTTAGCTATCGCCCGCTTAAGTGGTGGCAGCGGATTGGCTTGAGCGGACGCACGCAAGCATTTTTTCTTCAGGAAATCGCCGC
>Ga0210403_10003091_pt1 | contig 14756 bp, 17 predicted proteins | sample IncBWC19MmetaG_FD_150863 | JGI IMG/M metagenome (GOLD analysis project Ga0210403, IMG submission 150863) | Forest soil microbial communities from Barre Woods Harvard Forest LTER site, Petersham, Massachusetts, United States - Inc-BW-C-19-M | ecosystem: Environmental > Terrestrial > Soil >... | reverse complement strand
CGACAAAGGAGAATTTCTCGGTCGGTCGATGGCGCTGCTTTTCCCGATCGACTGGCTGGAACCCTTTGGGCTGGTCATGATCGAGGCGATGGCCAATGGCACCCCCGTCGTCGCGTTCAGGAGAGGCTCCGTGCCGGAAATCATCGACGAGGGGCTCACAGGCTTTGTAGTTAATAACGTCGATAGGGCGGTGGCCGCAGTTCCGCGTGCCGCAGCCCTGGATCGGAGCTGGATTCGACGTCGCTTCGAACAGCGGTTCTCGGTCGAGCGCATGGCACGCGGCTATGTCGAACTTTACGACGGTGTGCTGCGCCGCAGTGCGATCGACACGGTTGTCTTGAGCACCAGCGCAGCCGGTCAGCGGGCAGCGGCCTGACCTCCGATAGTAATACCTACGAGAGTGCGCCGGCTGTGGAGCGGGCCGGCGACGAGGAAGCCTCGCCGTTTTACATCGAGTCGAACGTCTCCTTCCAGGAGCGCCGGCCGCGCACACTCAAGTCCGGCTATGCCTTTGCCCTGTTTGATCACCGCGGCGATATCGTTCCCGGCGAGGGTAATTCCGACGGCATCTATCTCCACGACACGCGTTTCCTGTCGCAACTCGAGCTGCGGCTAAATGGTGCGCCGCTCCTGCTGCTCAGCTCGAATGTGCAAGAAGACAACGCGGTCCTGACCGTGGACTTGGCGAACCCCGAACTGATCTCTCGCGATGGGATCGCCTTCCGCGCCGAATTGATCCATGTGAACCGGCTCAAATACATCTGGCAGAACGCGTGTTACGAGCGGCTTCTCGTCCACAACTTCGACACCCGAGCTCGTGATGTGAGGCTCGGGCTCAGATTCGCCGCTGATTTTGCCGATCTATTCGAGGTGAGGGGGCAGAAGCGGGCTCGGCGAGGCCAGCTCTCGATCGAACTCAGGTCTGCATCGTCCGTCGTCTTGCGATACCTCGGCCTCGACCGGATCGAGAGGTTCACGAGCATCGAGTTCGAGCCGCCTCCGACCCGGCTCGATGCCGCAACTGCGCTCTATGAGTTTTCGCTAGGGCCGGGCGAGGGGATGCGATCGGTGCTTCGGGTTGCATGCAGGGACAGTGGCGATCAGAAGATCGGAGTTAATCGGCAATTCTACAGCTCCCTTCGCACCGCGCGGCGGACGCTCAGATCTTCCAGCGGGCGGGCCGCCAGCATCGACAGCTCCAATTCGCTGTTCAACGAGTTTGCGCGCCGCTCGGTCGCCGACCTTTACATGCTGCTGACCGAGACCGAATTTGGCCCCTATCCGTTCGCCGGAATCCCGTGGTTCAGCACGCCGTTTGGGCGCGACGGGATCCTGACCGCCCTATTCGCGTTATGGATCGATCCCTCGATCGCCAAGGGGGTGTTGCGCTTTCTCGCGGCGACGCAATCGACCGATTTCGATCCTGAGCGCGATGCCGAACCGGGCAAAATTTTGCACGAAATGCGAAACGGCGAGATGGCGCGGCTGCGCGAAGTGCCGTTCGCCCGTTATTACGGCAGCGTCGATGCGACACCCCTATTCGTGCTGTTGGTGGGCGAATACTTCAGCCGCACCGGGGATCTCGATACCGTTCGGCAGTTATGGCCAAACATCCAAGCCGCCCTCCATTGGATCGACACCTATGGCGACCCGGACGGTGACGGATTTGTGGAATATCAGCGCAAGAACGCCGAAGGGTTAGTCAATCAGGGCTGGAAGGATTCGTACGACTCAATCTTCCACGAAGACGGCCGCCTGGCCGAAGGGCCGGTCGCTCTTTGCGAGGTTCAAGCTTATGTCTACGGCGCCAAGCGGCATGCAGCGGCTCTGGCCGCGGCGCTGGACCATTCGGTAGCCGCCGCCATTCTCTCGCATCAGGCCGACGCACTGCGCGAGCGGTTCGAGGCCGCGTTCTGGTGCGACGAGCTGGCGACCTACGCGCTCGCGCTGGACGGCGCCAAGCAGCCATGCCGGGTGACATCGTCCAATGCCGGCCATGCCTTGTTGACGGGGATTGCCGCCCCTGAACGCGCCGCACTCGTGGCCGACACGCTGCTCGGCACCAGCTGCTTTTCCGGATGGGGCGTGCGCACGGTGTCGCGGTCGGCGGCGCGCTACAATCCGATTTCATACCACAACGGTTCGGTTTGGCCGCACGACAACGCGGTGATCGCCCTGGGTCTTGCCCGTTATGGCCTCAAATCCGGTATCCTGCGGATCCTCAAGGGCCTCTTTCAGGCTGCCAGTTATATGGACTTGCGACGGCTTCCGGAGCTGTTCTGCGGGTTTGGCTGGCGGCAGCTAACCGCACCGACTCTCTACCCGGTCGCCTGCGCGCCGCAGGCTTGGGCAAGCGCGACGGTGTTCGCGCTGTTGCAGGCGAGCCTCGGTCTGAGCTTCGATCAGACCGGTGACGAGATCCGGTTCGAGCGGCCGGTGTTGCCGGATTTCCTCGACCAATTGCACCTGCGTGGGCTGCAGGCGAGGCACGGTGTTGCCGATATCCTGCTGCGCCGATACGGCAGCGACGTATCGGTCGATATCACTCGCCGCCAAGGAAAGGTGCCGATCGTCATTGTGCGTTAAGGTCATTGTTCGTTGACTTCGGGTCGGCTTCAAAACCCGACCTTCAGGGCCGCGACGGTTCCGCCGAAATAGGCCTGGGGCTCGGAAGGCCGCACTCCGAGCGCCTGCTCCATCCGCCGCACGCACCGGTCGGCTCCATCGGACACGGAACGCCAGGTCGCCGCTTGCGGCAAGACCCCGAGCAGGCACTCGTCAAAGAAGTTGTAGATGCGGTGAGCATGGCAGCCGAAGGATGGCCGGTCTCCGCGGGCGGCGGTCAGGAGAATGCGATTGGATCTTGCCATCTTTCCGGCTGCAAAGCTGCCGCTGTAGCAGGCCGAGACGATCACGACCGTGGGCACCGCGGCGCAGCCGCGCGACAACGCGCGGGCGAGTTCATCCGGAGTAAGTGCCCGGTTCGAACGGGCGAGCCAGACACCGCTACCGCGCTCGCCGTGCGAGGTCAAAAAGATCAGGCACCGGTCTCCCGGCCGGGCCGGCAGGTCCGCGATCCGCCGCAGCAGGACTTCGGCAGTGGCCGGCTCGGCGCCGGTTGCCAGCTCGGCGGCGGCGGCGCTGAGGCGATGGATGTTGCCGGGTGGGATGCCGGCCGCGGAGAGCCTCCGGCTCATTTCACGGGTTGCATTGTCGAAAACCGATTCGGCATCGTCTCCCGCGGCAAGCACGACTTGCCAAGTCCCGGCCGCACCGGCCGGCGCGGTGCCGAGCCAGCCGAGTACTCCGAGAAGCAGCATTGAAGGAAGAAGGCAGCGACGAATCGCAAATTTCATCCGACAGCGTCTCGTACAGAAGCGCCGCCGCATGGTGGCGCGTGTCGTGCTATCCTGCCGCAAAATCGAGGAGGTCATGATATGCCAGTAGCACTCGCAGAGAAGAGTTGCAGCCCTTGCCGGGGCGGCATACCGCCGCTGACCGAACAGGAAGCCGCAGCCTATCATGCGCAAGCGCCCGACTGGGCGCTTCTCGACGAAGCCAAGCGGATCGAGCGAACCTATCGGTTCAAGAACTTTGCCGAAGCGTTCAGATTCGTCGAGCGCGCGGCCGCGGTCGCCGAATCCGAAGGGCACCACCCCGATATTGGTTTCGGCTGGGGGTACGCGAGGGTCTCGCTGCACACCAAGAAGATCAAGGGACTGCACGAGAACGACTTCATCATGGCGGCAAAGCTCGATCGCATCGCCGCCGAGAACGCATCCTGAAGATTAGAGGGATCAAGGGAGGAGACCCATGCCGACTTATATCATGCTCGCCAATTGGACCGACCAGGGCGCTCAGAAGGTGAAGGATTCGCCGCGCCGGCTCGAAACCGCCAAGAAGGCCCTGTTCGATATGGGCGGCGAATTCAAGACGGTGTACATGACGCTCGGCGAATATGATCTCGTCGGGGTTTACGAAGCGCCAGACGATGCCGTGGCGGCGCGTTTCAGCCTGATGCTCGGAATGCTCGGCAGCGTGCGGACCAAGACCTTGAAGGCCTTCCCCGAGGCAGCCTATCGGGAAATCATCGCCTCGCTCGGCTAAAATGAAGTCCGCGCCTGCTCTCGGCGCGGCGTATTTCTGCGGCCTGCGAGCATCCGATAGAACCAATCGCGCAATAAGTCCCTGGACAAGCTACGCCAGGTTGAATAAACTCTCTCGATATAGGCGCCGCTGACTGCCTTGGACGACCTGATAACAGGGCAAAAAATGTCGGCCTGATGGGTGGCGGCGACGAGGATCGGAGCGATCACCGCGTGATCGAAACGCTGATCCCGGACCTAACTCGGCGTGGGCCCGCGCTTAGAATTGCGCGGCCGGGAGGATGGGTTGTGGAGGCAAACGTCGCGCCGGACCAGGCTGTCGTCTCGACCCGAGCGGCTCGGGGTATCCGCATCCTGCTCGTATGGGGCGTGCGCTTCACCGGCGAATGCCTTGCCGAGCTCCTCGAACGCGAGCCCTCAATGTCGGTCATCGGGCTGTGCGCCGATCTCTCCGAGGCTGTGGCGCTCAGCGCGTCCATGCAGCCGGACATCGTATTGTTGGATGGAAGAATGCCCGAGGGTGCTGCCGCAGCAAGGCGCGCTCTCGACGAGGCTCCTGGGATGCGCATTGTCGTCTCCTCGGTCAGGGAGACGGAAGACGACGTCGTCGCCTGGGCGGAGGCCGGGGTGATCGGGTACATTCCGAGAACCACGCCGCTCTGCGATTTCGTGCGCCTGATGATGGATATCCATAGCGGGGAACAGGTCTGCTCGGGCCGGGTCGCCGCCGGCTTGCTGCGGCGCATCGCTCATACTGCCAATGGAAGCACCCGCCGCAATCGGCTGGTCGCGAGACCTGCACTAACCAGGCGCGAGCGGCAGACTGCCGAACTGATCAAGAGCGGGCTCAGCGACAAGGAAATCGCTCGCCGGTTGAATATCAGCGTTGCGACGACGAAATCGCATGTCCATAACCTGCTCGGCAAGCTAAACGCGAGGCGTCGAACCGAGATAGCCGATTATTTGCGCGGGTAGACCCAATTTCGACCAGATTGGTTCGTCATTCCCGCGAAAGCGGGAACCCAGGGGTAAGCGACTTCACGGTTACCCTGGACCCCCGCTTTCGCGGGGGCGACGAGGGCCGACGCAACCTAATCGGATGATGGTAGAGTTTGCCGGACCGTCAGATGCCGCTGCGGCCGCGGGCGATTTCGGCCTGTGCAATCTCTTGCGGGATCTCCCAGGCATAGAACGTGTCGCGCACACAGTCTCTGCAGGCGCCGTCCCAACTTTCCGAAGAAAGGATCTTGATGTAGACCTGCTGGCCGGGGGCGAGGTCGACATTACGGTCTTGATTGAAATCCCGATTATAGCTCACCGGCGCGATGTGGTAGTGTCCGGGCGGAACGTCGCGATAAAACGCGCTGCCGTTTGCGACAGAGCCGTAATAGCTGCCATTCACGTCGATATTCGCGAGATTGAGGCTCTCTGAGGGCAGCCAATTACGATAAAACCAGATCCGAGCTTGGCCCGCCGCAACCGGCGGGTCTGCCTGACCCGTCGGAATCGGCGGCGCTATGGACGCAACTTGAGCCGTTGATGGCGGTTCGGCGCAGCCCGCCGCCATTAGCATCAGGACGCTTGCCCACGGCAGCCACCTTTCTGGACGTGGAGCGGAACCTCGCGCCATCAGCGCTCCTCCTTTTCCCTCGCGCCCATGGGCGCCTGGGGTCACCGCCCTTCGGCGCTTTCCCGCGACGATGGATATGTACAGGCTGGTTGCGCTATCAAGCCCCCGATGAACCGAAAGCAGCGGCGCGTCGAAGCCCGGCTGGGGCAGCAGGGTCGCGCCGCAGGCAGCCCGGCGGCGCGGATCGCCCAATGGTTCGGCGGGGCGCTCGCGCATCAGCGCAGCGGACGCGCCGCCGATGCGGAGCGGGTGTGCCGCGAGATCCTGTCTATCGACCGCGGTCATGCGCAAACCCTTCATCTGCTCGGTCTGATCGAGCATCAAAGCGGACGCTCCGACGAGGCGATCGAGCACATCCGCATGGCAATCATGCGGGACGGCCGGGACGCGGCTTTTCACCACAATCTCGGCAACATCCTCAGGGCACTCGGTCGGCTCGCCGAGGCCATTGATTGCTACGAGCGGGCTCTCGCCCTTGCGCCGGCCTTGGTCGATACCCTCTACAATCTAGGCAATACATATCAGGACCTCGGCCAGCCGGAGCACGCCGCCGCTTATTTCGAACGGGCCCTGCGCCTCAAGCCGGATGCGATCGAATTACAAAATAACCTTGGCACGGCCCTGCAGGATCTCGGGCGGATCGACGAAGCGGTCGGCTGCTATCGCAAAGCGCTGGCGCTCCGGCCGGATCTTGTCGAGAGCCTCGACAACCTCGCTGGCGCTCTGCAGTCGCAAGGGAAATCGGATGAAGCTCAGGCCTGCTATGAGCGCGCTCTCGCGCTTCGGCCGGATCGCGTCGAGAGCCTGATCGGGCTCGGCGTTGTATTGTGCGCCCAAGGCCGCCTGGAGGAAGCCGTCACCCGCTGCCGGCGGGCGCTGGAATTGTCGCCCGACCATCCTGACGCGCACAGCAACCTCGGCGTCGCCCTTGTCGACCTTGGGCGGCCGGAGGAGGCGATCACGCATCATAAAAAGGCGCTGGCTCTGCAACCGGGTCGCGCCGAACTGCATTACAATCTCGGCAGTGCTCTCCAGCGCCAAGCTCTCTACGCCGAGGCGCTCGCCTGCTACGGGCGCGCGTTAGCCCTCAAACCCGATTATGCGCAGGCGCACCTCAACCGCTCGCTCGCTCTGCTGCTGACCGGAGAATTCGACGAGGGGTGGCAGGGATACGAGTGGCGATTTGTCGTCGGGCGCTACGACCGTAATTTCGACCAGCCCTTATGGTCGGGCGAACCTCTCGGCGGACGGAGGATATTTGTCCACGCGGAGCAAGGGTTCGGGGACGCGCTCCAGTTCGTCCGGTATGTCCCGGCGATTGCCGAGCGTGGCGGCGGAGTCGTGCTGGAGGTCCCTGAACCTCTCGTCCGTCTTGCGCGTACAGTCCGCGGCGTATCGCAAGTCGTCGCTCGCAGCGACCCACTCCCGGTCTTCGACTGCCATTGTCCGCTTCTCAGCCTGCCTCGGGTATTCAAGACAAATCTGGCAACCATCCCCAACGCGCTGCCCTATCTGGCGGTTCCGGCGGAAGCAACGGCCGCCTGGGCCGAGCGGATCCCCACCACGCCGGGCCTCAAGGTGGGTATCGTGTGGGCCGGCACTACGGTTGGCGCTATAGATCTGGGGTTGCTCCAACCATTATGGGACCTCGACGGCGTAAGTTGGTTCAGCCTTCAGGTCGGCGACCGCTCGGGCGACATCTCTTCCCTTGACGGAGCGGAGATCACCGACCTCTCGCCATGGCTGGTTGATTTTGCCGAAACGGCGGCGGCGGTTTGCCGCCTGGATCTGATCATCAGCGTGGACACTTCGGTTGCGCATTTGGCCGGCGCACTCGGCCGGCCGACATGGCTGCTATTGCGGTATCCGCCGGAATGGCGGTGGCTGCTCGAGCGCGACGACAGTCCTTGGTATCCGACCGCGCGGCTGTTCCGGCAGAGGCAGGAGGGTGATTGGCGCGAAGCGGTGCGCGAGGTCGCCGCCGCCCTTGCGCAATTACCCCTTTGAGGCATCCTATCGGCCGTCCGTAAGCTTTTGCGTAAGCCGAAATGCGTCCTCTTTTGCTGATCGCGATTTTTGCACTCGCGGCCTGCACCGAATCTTCAATCAGCCGCATCGACAACCGTACATACGCGATCGAGAGCCCAGGCATTCCGGGAGGGTCGGAAGCCCCGAACCGGCGCCTGGCAGAGCGGGTGTGTCCGGGAGGTTATCGCGTCATGGACAAGACGGTTCACCAAGGCACCCCCGACCGGGCCCGAGACGAGCCCGGCATTTTCACAAACTGGACAATCCGATGCCTCTAAACTCCGCTGGTCGGAGAATGGACATGAGCAAATACGCTCTCGCGGCACCGGTGCTGGTCGTCGCGTGCCTCCTCATGCTCGCTGACTGCACACCGCAGGCGAAGGTCACGGCCGCGCAAGCGCAGATCCCGGCGATCGCCCCAGGAACGGCGCGGGTTTGGTTTCTGCGGGGGTGGGACGCGCCGAGCGGCCAAGGCTTTGTCTACGGGGCGGCGCCGCTAATATACGCGAACAGCGCACCGGTCGGCGACATGCCGACGGGTAGCAGCTTCTTCCGCGATTTCCCGCCGGGGACCTACAGGTTCACGGTAGAGCCCATTGGCCTCCCTACCCCTCAGGCAGAGACCGTCCAAATGGCGGCGGGGACGCAGACCTACCTTCAAGCCCAGTGGGTAGCCAGCTGGGAGTTCGGCTATCCCGAGGTGGATTATAGCTTCGCGCCGAACACCTTTGCTGTCATGGCGATGTCGCCGCAGGTGGCACAGGCGTATCTGCCCACCTTGTCCTACCTCGGCCAGCGTTAGCCTGGTCTCAGTGCCAGACGCTGGCCAAAACTGAAGCGAAAATTCTCACAAGTTACCGCTGGCAGTCGTCACTCCCGCGGAAACGCAGCGCTGTCCGTCCAATTTCCCTCTCCCCCCGCCGGCGGGGGGAGAGGGAAGGGTGAGGGGGGTCGCCGAGCCGGTTTAAGGCATCACCCACCTCAACCCTCCCATCGCTGCGCGACGGGCCCTCCCTCTCCCCCCTGAAGGGCGGAGAGGGGCTTTGTCCGCGTGGAAGTACTCTTAACGGACGCCGCATGGCGTTTCGCCGCTTCCGTTGTGTTGCATATCTAACACAGCTGCGCGCATCCGTTGGTCTCGGCGCCGCTCCTTCGGCTAAACGGATCGAAAAAACGGGGACCATCAAATCGATGGAATTCCCAACGTATTCAGCATGTTGTGCCGTAAGGGTCTAGACCTTAGAAACCTAAGGTTTAGATCTTATCCCCCATCTCTTTTCAATCTGACGATGGATAGTGCCGGAAGCCCACACTCGGTCAACATCAACCTGTGATTTCAAAGGTTGGTCACCGGGGGAGCGGCTAACGATGACGAGAACGCGTACTATTGGCACTCTGGCGGCAATCGGCGGCCTTACTGCGACGGTCGCATTGCTGACGGGTCTTCCAACGGCCAGCGCCGACGAGCTGGCGGATTTGCGGGCCAATCAGGAGCTTCTGCAGCGCCGCATCGACCAGCTGGCGCAGGGCGAGATACCGCCCTCGAGAGTCTCTCCGGGTATAGCCCCGGCCTTGGGCACTCAGCCGATCCCGGGACAAGCGATCGTCGGGGGCAGCTTCCCGCGATCATTCCTGATCCCCGGCACCGACACGTCGATCCGCGTCGGCGGCTTCATCGACCTAACCGGGCTCTACTTCCTGAACGGCGCCAACAGCGGCAACCCCGGAACGCCGTCGTCGAATTCCGGCCAAAACGGCAACCTGAATTCGCTGCCGATCGGCCAAATGTTCGTCCCGGGCCTCGGCAATGTCCCGCAACAGGCCAACCATTCCCGCGGCAACGGCGTCTTCGAGTGGAGCCCGCAGCAAACGAGGTGGAATATCGAGACCCGCACGCCGACGGCGTGGGGTGAGGCGCGGACCTTTATCGAGTCGGACTTTTCCACCGGCTGCAATAATTTCAGCTGCCAGACTGTGCAGCAGGCCGGCGGCAACAGCCTGATCCCGCGCCTCAGATTCGCGTACGGCACATTGGGCGGGTTCCTCGGCGGCCAGGCGATCTCAAACTTCGCCGATGCGGACGCCGACACCGAATCAGTGGAATTCGGCGGCGCCATGGGGTCGACCGGCGGCCAACGTATCCCACAAATACGGTATACCATCGCGACTCCATTCGGCGGCGCCCTCTCGGTGTCGGCCGAAAACCCAACCGTGGCCGTCGAAACTCCCGGCGGCCTCCTTACCCAGGACTCGAACGTCGGTGGGCTCCCGGGCGGCCCCGGGACCACGACGATCGGCCCGACCTGCAATGGCGTCCCTTGCACCGGCGCGGGAACCATGGTGCAAGGCAATATCGCCAAATCCATCGCGCCCAACCTGACGATCGCCAGTTATTGGGCGCAGCCTTGGGGGCATGTCGATTTCTCCGGTGTGATCGTTCCAATGCAGTTCAATGACGGCCATTTCATCTCCCGGGAGTACTTGGGCTATGGCGGCCATTTCAGCGGGGACGTGAAGCCCGGCTGGTTCGGATGGGCCAAGGACGATTTCCTGTTCAGTTTCATCGCCGGCGAAGGTCTCGGCTCGTATATGAGCGGCGGGTGGTCGAACAGTACGGCGGTGGCGAGCAATTTCACCGTCGCAACCTCGTGCGCTACACCCCAACCGGGCTGCCAGGGCGGCAATGCGGCGTCGAACGTCCTCTTCAATACTGTCTTCGGGTACAGCGCACAGGGCGGTTATCAGCACTGGTGGACCCCGAACCTGCGGTCGACGGCAGCGGCCGGCATCGCGCATCAAGACCTCAATGCACAGCTCATAGGGCCGACGCAGGCCAGTACATTTACCAAGGAGCAGTGGAACGCCTTTGTCAATCTGATCTGGAACCCGGTCGCGTTTGTCACCACCGGCGTTGAGTACATGTACGGCAAGCGCGTCGTCGTTGCCAACGGCAAGGGCAATGAGAACGTGTTCAGCTTCAAGTGGCGCGTGGCGTTCTAAGGGAAGAAGCCGATGCTCGAACTCATCGACGGCCTTCCCGGCAATGTCGTCGGCATCGCAGTAAGCGGACGTCTGACATTGCAGGACTGCCAGGACGTCCTGGTCCCGGCGATGCAGAAATCCCTCAAACGGCACGAAAAAGTCCGTCTCTACTACGAGCTGAACTCGCGGTTCCCCGGTGCTGCGTGGGATGAACTCGAGCTCGGGTTGGAAGATCTCTCGCGCTGCGAGCGGGTTGCGATCGTGACCGATATCGGTTGGGTCAGGCTCACCGTCAAAGCGCTTCGCTTTTTGATACCCAGCGAAATACGAGTCTTCCCGACCATTCAGGCGGATGAGGGCCGTGCTTGGATTAGGGCCCGCCCGCAGCCCCGGATGGAGGTGGAGGCCGGGACGGCGGCGCCGATCCGGGCGCGGCGGGTCCGGCCGCGTCGCGTGAGGCGGTCGTCGCCTGCGCCGACAAGCTCGCGAATTGCGCGCGAACAGGAGCAAACGGCGGCGATCGGCCACTGAGCAGTCCCGCTGACCCAATCACTGGCGGACAATTTGCAATTGCCGGGTGGCGGGTAATTGCGTCTTGGCCGGGGCTGAGTGATCCTCGTAGCTCGCAATGGAGCAGCCGGTAGCGCGTTTCCGCTGAACGGCGCCAGCGTGCGGCTCTACTACCGCGGGTGCTATCCATCGGATCTGTGCCGCCAGTTGTCTCCCGAAGGAGAGCCTGGCGCGGCGTCACTGGGCTGCGTCGCCTCCCCCGTATTGGGGTTGGGGTTACTGTGGCTTGGGCTGGGGACCCTATTGGCCGTTGACGAGAGGTTGTGAGCCGGCGCGGGCGCCCTCTCTCACCTGAATGTCCTCGGGGGCGACTCTGAGCACGGCGGCGAGTGCCATCCCCGGATCAGCGCCGTGTCTCACCAAAGCCCCGGACCATGGTCCGCGTCGCCCTCTGGGCCGATAGGCCCCAATAACCCCCCAAAGTCTAATAATAGATATAAGAGGGTTTAGGGGGTTATTCCCAAGCCACTGCTCCGCCGCCTTCTCAGTCTCCCACAGCTCTGGGAACAAGCGGGCCAGATCAGCGGCAGCCAGGGGAGCGCCTCCCAATCCTTCTTCTCGCACTCTTCTAGCGCCCCGCCAACCTCCCATCCCCCACCAACTCCCGCCGCGTCGCGAGCTCGTCAACTGGGATGTCCAGCGGGATATTGCAGAGGATAACCACGGTCTTCTTCCGTGGGCTGTGGATCAACCGCAGCCGGTCAATGGCCTGCAACATCTCGGCCTCGCGGATCTGTTCCACCACCGCTTAGACGCGCCGATCGGGATGAACCCGGACCCTTTGCGGCTCTCTACTGCCGTCCCTCAGTCGGTAATGGCGCTCCCCATACGGATACTGTACCTGCCGCTTCGGCCCAGCCGGGATACAGTAGATAGGCTGCTTGGTGTCGTACCAGATCGCCTTGGCCAGCCCCTCGGCGGTCTTGACGCTGGGCTGCTCTCGCCCCAGGATGATCACCACGTCGTGGTCTTCAAACTCGTTGGTCCCGCGGATGTTCCCAAGTGGGCGACATCGGCGCCGGCATACTGGCCGCTGACCGGCGGCCTCCCGTTGGCACTCTCCCCGGTGAGGGCGCATCGTACCCTCTTGTTCGTCACGAGCAACGGTCCACCCCGGCGGGCTCCTGAGCTATTTGCGTGACCAAGGGATCTCGGCGGATCAGCTCCGGGAAGCTGCCGAAGAGGCGCGCACGGGGAGCGTTCTCGGGGGCAAATCTCGAGCCCCGATGGCGGCGATGGCGACTTGGCACACGCGGCCAATTCGGCACCGCGGCTCGCGCGGCTCTCGCGTGTATTGGAGTGGCTGACCGAGGAACTGGCCTGCGCACGCATTCCCACCTCGGCCTGGAATGGGGCGCGACGGCGGCAGAGCGGTTCTATGCAGAGGAGGATGAGGGTGACGGCGGTGAGCGTCAGTGGCATTTCAACCCCAAAGCAGGCCGATATAATCGTCTGCGATGCACCAGGATGACGAACGGTGAGCAATAGGCCGCCTTCCGGGTCTGGATGTATTCGCACCCGGTGAAATAGAGCATTGGGATGATTGGCCGTCTGACTTGCGCTGGCCCTGCCGCACCTGCGGCAGCGGGATGGAAACCTCGTATTGAACGCCGTCCGCACCGCGGAGCATGTCGGGCAGCCGGGAGGCAGGCAGCGGATGGTACCAGACCCAGTTAAAGCGGCGATATCCGGGGCGCAGGTCCTCGATGGTTTGCTCCTCGCGCGGGACTTGCCATTGCGGCATTGTGGTCGGTTAGCTTTTTCTATGATTCCTTGCGCCTCAAGCTAATGGATTTACCCTGGTTTTATTGTGGCCCATCCTTCAGTAAGTCAATCTGCTGACGCGCCCGGAACACGATCCTCTCCCCGGCTTTGAGATCTCCCGATATCGTCCACAAACGCAGTGCCACGTTCAGCGGATCAAGACGTAGGACGCTCCAGAATGTCAGTTCACCGAACTGATGCTGCAGCGCATGACAGTCAGTGCAAAGAGATACGGAATAGCGGTCCGAAGGCTTTATTCCGGTGGCGCCGTCAGACCCCGAGCGCACATGCGCGGCCTCTGAAGGGGCTGCTTTGCCACAGACGACGCAGGGAAGTTGTCTGACAAAGGCTAAGTGCTGTGAGCGCCTCCGGAGGTCCGGCTTGGGCCTGCCGCGCGACTGTGTGCGGGGGATGCGGGGCGCGGGCATAAGTTACGGCACGAATTCAATAGCTTGCGGTCGTTTAGGGGATGTAGCTCGCCACGAAACGCCGAAAACAGGCATTACTGCTGGACTTGTAGCAGCTCTCACGAATCGGATGTTCGTCGCGCACACGGTTTTTTACGTGCTGCATCAGATCACGGCGATGACAAAGGCCCAGCGGATCATGGAACCGCATCGAGGCTTGCGCGCAGCGCTGCCGTCAGTGCCAATCTGCTCGGCGGGATCGGCAGTTCATGCGTCGCGCGGATCTTCTCCATCACGCTCTCGATAAAGAAATTGAAGATCTGCAGTTCTCGGTCGAGGATTTTGATGAACTTCTCATCGGGCTCAACCCGCATCACGAGTTTTGGCAGCACGTCATGCCAGCAGACAATGTCGACCCAGCTTCGTTGGGAGATGTACAGCTGACCCTGCAACTGAGGCCGGAAGCGTTCATCGATTTCTCCCGAAATCCAGTATCCGACCTGGGTATGCGGCAGGGGCGCCTTGATTTCCAATAAGCCGTCATCGCCGACGAGGCGATCGGGGCTGCACCCCATCGTGTGTCCGTCGTCGGTGATGAAACCGACCCTCTGAGTGGTTACGTCTTGATCGAATTCATACCAGTCGGCCGCCTCGGCCTCGACGATCAAGCCGCGCTCCATCGCCGGCGAATTATAAAATTCGATCTTCTGCTGCAGGATCCGCTCGGCGATCAGGACGCAGGCGTATTCACGCCACTGCTTCGATGGCTTGCCCTGGGGTGTGATGATCTTATGGAAGTTGGAGCTCGTTGGGATGCCAATCTTGAGACGGTCATATTCCTCCGAGTATTGCGCCGCGTCATGATGAAAGATGGGCATGACCGACCTCTGCCTTAGCAATCTGTTCCTCTAAAGTACTAGTGGCTTTGCGATAGTCCCGGACGGCAATCGTCGCCACGGCTGCCTCGAGAGAACCGGCCTCCTCGACGCTCCGAGCTTTCATGTATTTCAAAAAACTTGGGCCCGACTTTCGCTTTTTTGATTAAGTCAAGAATTGTCTTGGTCTGGTCCTCGTCTATTGTTCCCATAGCTCCGTCGTCATCATCTCCGACGACGACAATATTGAAAATATTGCAGGCGACGTAGCGGCGCAGGAAAGAATTGGTGCTCCCGGCTGCCTGCACCTCCGACTTGCCACCCGTGGTGTCGAGCGGCGCCGACATAAAGGAATCCTCATAATGGCCGCTCGGCAAATGCTTCAGACGGCCGC
>Ga0210403_10003090_pt1 | contig 14756 bp, 12 predicted proteins | sample IncBWC19MmetaG_FD_150863 | JGI IMG/M metagenome (GOLD analysis project Ga0210403, IMG submission 150863) | Forest soil microbial communities from Barre Woods Harvard Forest LTER site, Petersham, Massachusetts, United States - Inc-BW-C-19-M | ecosystem: Environmental > Terrestrial > Soil >... | reverse complement strand
TATTTGAACAATTTCTACCTGCCTGACGCTTCTCTTTTAGCGCGGTAAACACTACAGCAAAAACCTTATAGCCTTCTTTCAAACCGATATGGACCATCACCGTGGGGAGATGTTACCGAGAGCGGGAAAAGCATCTCTCTAAGGGGCGGCTCAATCTCTCGTTGAGCCGTTCCTTTCATAATTCAGGCGTTATATGCGAACCCTATCACAAATACCGTACTCCCGCAGAAAGGCTTTGCGCGTCTCCGCACCGGAGGGAATTCGCGTGTATTGGAGTTCCGCTCAGCGAAGTGATGTTTCACGCATTCGAAATCTGAGTTTTGGAGGAGTCTTTATTGAGACGCGTAAACCTCAGTCTGTTGGAGTCAAGGCAGAGATTGATTTTCTCGTAGAAGAAGGGCAGATCAGAACCAAGGCTGTTGTGCGCCATGCAGATTGCGCTAGCGGAATGGGGTTGCAATTCACTGGGGTTGCTCAAGAAGATCGTCCCCATCTGGGAGCGTTGCTGACAAGGCTTCGTACTTTTTCTCGGTCCCGACCCAACTTGCCTGGTTAACGCGCAACCGGACATTGTTACCATCTTGAAGCGGATGCAGCGCCGCTGCCTCGTAAGCGGGCGGTCTAGGTGTGCAATCAGGTATAACGTTCTGTGCAACCGTTGTCGTTGGCTTGATTACATTGGTCCCGTCAGTAACGGGCTAGGAAACCGTGGACTTTGAGCGTCTAGACTGGGCGGCGATTTGGAAACCGCCATTTTAAATTAAGATCAAATGCAGAAAAATGGCGGGATCGACACCGAAACTAACCGACCGCCATCACTGCGACGCCAGATCGCCCATCCGGAGAAACCGGAACTCCATCGCGAAACCCCACAACGCGGCCCGAGTTGGCAGCGATTTTATCGCCCGGCACGACGATTCCGACCAAGTTGAGAGGATCAGCCGCTGAAACCATCACGACTTCGCCTGTCCTTGGACGGCCACGTTGGGCGCGTAGCGACTCCACCGCCACTGGTAAGGCGAACTGCTCCCCTAAAAAGCCGCTCACGAAGCGGCCACCGCGAATCTCGCCGCGATCTTCGAGGCGGCGCAAGGTGATAAGAACTTCGCGCCATTTGGGGACGATGCTCTCACGAGCGACAATTTCTCGAAACACAACTCCGTACCTGCGCAAAAGAGTCCAGCAGATGGCTTCAAGCGCTCGATTGCGATCAACGGGTTCACCGGAATAGAGCAAAGACCAGCGACCAGTGCTGTGGCGAGGGCGGGCATTCTTGCCGCTACCTTGTCCCGACCGCCGCTTGGGATCGATCAGGGAGCGCAAATTATCAAAGCCATCAGCCGTCAAAAGGCCAGCCGCCACCAGTTCCCATAGCGCAGCCTCTATTTCTGATTTGAGACCGCCTGCACCCCGAACGATATCGGCAAAAAATGAAGCGCCGCGCTGCCGTAGAAATTGCAGAACCTTCTGGGCACTGCTGCTTAAGCCGGCCACATCCTCGCCCGCTTCACGATGAGGGATCATCCAGTCCGCATCTTCGCGCGCAAAGAAAGTGATCGGGGCAACACTGGTAGGCACAATTCGGCGCCGCCTAGCTGAGGCCAGTTCAAACGTAGCGGGATGCGGTGACACACGTCCCCAACCTGCCGCACCCGCCAGGCACAAGTGATCGAGAACATCCGGGTCATAATCTGCCACGCGGCGCTTCAGAATTTGGCGTTCCCATGCACTAGCCGGAGCCTCGAAACCCTGCATCTGCTGTACGATTTCCAGCGTGCCGCGTTCGCCGAGAACCTGACTTCCGGGCGCGATGTGTTGCCAACACAGGAGCCAGCGCATGAATTCGGCCGGTGTGACCGAGGCTACTTGTTTGCGTAGCGAGCCCAGAGTCAGCCGGTGAATTCGAGCGAGGAGGCGGCGCTCACACCATTCCGTTGTTCCGGAGGCTGAGGCGGCATCTGTGAACTTGCCGCGCAGAATTGCGCCACTCGCTTCGAGTCGAAGTAAGGCTTTGCCTATGTCGTTTACTGGAAGACCGAGAAGTGTTCCTAGTTCCGCGGCGGTGACCGGACCGGAATGGGCGAGCCATCCTGTAATCGTGGTGAACAGCGCTTCTTCACGGTTCGCCGGCTCAGCGCTTATTACCTCGGGTAATTTTTCGCCGAATTGCGCGCCCGGAAAAAGTTGATCGAAGGTCTTGACGCGTTCCGCTGCGACCCAATATTGCTCCGCGCCGACTTGAGCGATTCCAGCACGACGTTGGTCAGCGAGATGGGCGAAATGGTCTTTCCAAGTTTGTATAGAGGCTTTCACACCCGCTTGCAGATGTTGCCGTTCGGCGGAGTCAGTTTCTTCGACTGAGATTGGCAATGCCGTGAGCGTAAGCAGCACATCATGCAATTCTTCTGCATCGCGCACATCGGGCCAGGCGTCGGCGCGGACTTCCTCGATTGCGGCAGGATCGAGTCTCCCGACTTCAGCCAGCACGGATTCCGGCAGCACCCGGCGCATCTCAACAGCGCGTGCCCGGCGTTCTTCGAGGGGCGCATCGTCAAGGTACGCATACGGGTTCGCGTTCAGGATTTCGTGTGAAAACTGAGAGGGCACCGGCGTGTCCACAGCGAGGCACTGAATCCGGCCTTCGCCGATGTCGCGGAGAATTTGTTCAAGGCCGTTGATGTCCATTGCCTCGGTAAGAACGTCTTTCATCACTTCGCTGATTAGCGGATGATCCGGAATTTTGATTTCGCCGACGATGTTTTCCTGGCAGGCCTGCGCTTCCGGAAAAACCGCAGCCAGCAGATCATCGGCCCGCATTCGCTGAATCCGCGGCGCAATCTTCTTTCCGCCCTGAAATCGCAACAAGGCCAGCGACCGGCCCGCGTCCCAACGCCAGCGACTGCCGAACACCGGCGAATCGAGCACAGCCTGCTTCAAAACTTCTTTCACGGTATTTGGGTGCAAAAAGTGAAAGACATCGCTAAGAGGGAAACTGTGCTGCTCGGCCAGAGAAATATTCAGGCCGTTGTCCGTCGCAGCGGCCTGCAACTCGAAATTGAACGACCTGCAAAAACGTTTGCGCAGCGCGAGACCCCAGGCCTTGTTGATCCTGCCCCCGAAAGGCGCGTGAATCACGAGCTGCATGCCGCCACCTTCATCGAAGAACCGCTCGGCGATGATGGTCTGCTGTGTCGGCACGGCTCCGAGCACGGTTCGTCCGGCGATGACGTATTCAACAATCTGTTCCGCTCCGGCATCGTCGAGCCCGCACTCGGCCTTCGACCATTTGACGGCGGCTTCGATTTCGAGCGAGGTTTGCCGAGTCGCACCATGCGATGCGTCAGCGGTCATCAAGCTTAACCGTTTTCGCAGATCAGCCACTTCTCTAGAAAGTTCAGATGTGCGCGCGGGAGCTTCGCCCAGCCAGAAGGGCACGGTCGGCGCGGCGCCTTGTGCGTCCTCCACCAGAACGCTGCCCGAATTCTGGACACGCCGCACGCGCCACGAAGTGTTGCCAAGCAAAAAGACGTCGCCGGCCAGACTTTCCACCGCAAAATCTTCGTGCAGCGTGCCGACGACCGTGCCTTCCGGCATTGCCACGACGGTGTACAAGGCATTTTCCGGAATTGCGCCGCCACTCGTAATCGCCGCCAAGCGCGCGCCGCGCCGGGCCCGCAAAATCCGGTTTACGCGATCGCGATGCAGGTAGGCACCATAGCGGCCCCGCCGTGTGGCAATTCCCTCGGACAACATTTCAACAATTGCATCGAACTGCGGCCGCTCGAGATTTCGATACGGATAGGCCTTACCTATGGCGTCGAAGAGTTCGTCTTCGCTCCAATCCTCCACCGCGCACATAGCCACGATCTGCTGCGCAAGAATGTCCATAGGCGCGGACGGAATTTCGAGCTGATCCAATTCACCATGGCGAATCGCTCGGACTAACGCCGCGCATTCCATCAACTCATCGCGCGTGGTGGCAAAGATTCGGCCCTTCGGGATCGCGCCGCGCCAGTGTCCGGAACGACCGATTCTCTGCAATGCCACCGAAATTGCGCGAGGCGAACCAATCTGGCAAATCAGATCCACCGCGCCAATATCAATTCCCAATTCCAGAGAAGCTGTCGCCACTAGCGCTCGAATTTCGCCGGCTTTCAGTTTGTTCTCCGCGGCCAGCCGCAGCTTGCGCGACAAACTGCCGTGATGCGCGGCCACAGCGTCCGATCCCAGCCGCTCTCCCAAATGATGCGAGACGCGTTCTGCAAGCCGCCGCGTGTTCACAAAGATGAGGGTTGAGCGGTGCTGCTGCGCGAGCATAGCGATCCGGTCGTACAATTCGCCCCACATCTCGTTCGAAGCCACGGCGCCTACTTCACTCGCAGGCACTTCCACCGCCAAATCCATTTCCCGGCGATGCCCAATGTTCACGATGACCGGTGTTTCGCGGCCGCCGGTCAAGAATTCCGCGACGACCTCGATGGGCTTCTGCGTGGCTGACAAGCCAATGCGGGATAACGCTTTGCCCGTCAAATGTTCGAGGCGTTCGATGGACAGCGCCAGATGCGCTCCACGCTTGTCGTCCGCAACGGCGTGTATTTCGTCGATGATAACGGTGTGCACGCTTTTGAGGATTTCACGGCTCTTTGCGGCGGTCAGCAGGATGTAAAGCGATTCCGGAGTGGTAACGAGGATGTGCGGCGGGTGCGCGACCATGGCGCGTCGCTCCCGCGCCAGCGTGTCGCCCGTGCGCACGGCCGTCCGGATCGGCGGTATTAAAAAGCCGCGCTCGCGCGCCAATTGCAAAATCTCACCCAGCGGCGCTTCCAGGTTTTTCTGGATGTCGTTACCAAGCGCCTTCAGAGGCGATACATACAGGATTTCAGTCTCGTCGCGCAGTTCTCCGTCGAGCGCTTTCCGTATCAATCCATCAATGCACACGAGAAACGCGGCGAGTGTCTTGCCTGACCCGGTCGGTGCGGAAATCAGCGTAGCGTGTCTGCCTAAAATGTGCGGCCAGCCAAGCTCCTGGGGTTCGGTAGGGGTGCCGAATCGCGAGACAAACCAATCGCGGACGAGTGGATGCGCCCACTCGAGACCCCTAGTAATTTGTTCGGTCGTCGCACTCATGCTCGAATTTTAATTATACGCTGATGGCAAAAGGCTTGCCGCAGCAGCAAAGAAAGGCGGATGGCTCTTTGAATTGTGAAGATGCAGTACGGGGGTGGAACCGTCATGGTCTGGGACCGTGGAACATGGATCGCGGAGAGCGACGACATCGTAGCTGCGCTCAAGAAGGGAGACCTCAAATTTGCGCTGCATAGCGAAAAGCTGCACGGTTCTTGGGTCTTGGTGCGGACCCGAGGATTTGGCAGCAAAGCCCACAAGTCCTGGTTGCTTATCAAACATCGGGACCGTTTCGCATCGACTAAGGACATCACGATTGAGAAGCCGTGTTCGGTAGTCAGCAGTCGTCTCCTTGCCGAGATTGAGGGATGAAGGTGGAGATATAGCGAAAAGCTTCGACAGGAGATCCAGAAACGAAAGCCCGGCAGAAATCGAAAGGAAAACGAACGACGGATGGAAGGCGAGGATTACGATGACCATAGTGACGCAACATCCGTGAATGTGCTCTATGACACTACTGGGAATGGCCCGTAGCCTTGTGCTCTGGAGTCGTTGACTCAACCGGGTCTGACGAACCACGAGAATCAGGGGAGGCATCCGTGCCGGAAAAACGACTTTTCACAACCGGTTAGCATGCCCATTGATTGTCCGCAATCCGGCCAAACGATGTTCGTCCGAGTTGGATTGACTCCAAACGCAGCCAGAAATCAAATTGAACGCCAGGAAGCAATCCCGTGATCTCAAGGTATGCTTCCCAAGATTGTCGGGAGAATCCAAGATAGAACTACTTCGCTGCAGTTGTCGCTAGCATCTTCGCGCGACCGGTGAACATGCGATAGTTCGTGAATTGACCGCGACACCAATAAACTCGCTTCTTCTTGTAGCGAGCCTCCGAAAAAATGGTCAGAGGAACGAGCCTGTGAGGCTCATCCGCCAGAATCGGTCTCGGGAAAAGCGCGGCAGATTTGGCACAGGACTGACAATCCACAAATGGCCATCTCCTAAGACGGACGAGCCGTTGCATCTCATGGGTCTCGGTAAATTGGGGTGAACGATCGGGTAAAGCAAAAATGAACGAGTTCGTACATGAAATACAGTATGGATCGGGTATTCCCGACACCGTAAAATCGTCGCATTCAACTTCCTCACCCTGACCAATTGGGACGCTTCTCTGAGGCGTCCCCTTCCTATTTTGCGAATACCCGTGAGAAGGCGGTCTGCTTTATGATGCGCATGGCGAAACTTCTTCATTCTGGCACCCACCCAGCTTAATGCGGGAATACGGAGGTAAAAAAGTTGCGTTATTTTTGTGTGGCCTCTGATTACGACGGGACTTTGGCGCACGACGGACAAGTACAGCCAACGACCATAGCCGCATTGAAGCGCGTCCGGGCATCGGGTAGAAAGTTGGTGCTCACGACGGGGCGCACAATCGATTCGCTACTGAGCGCATTCCCGGAGATGAAGGTTTTTGACCTGGTGGTCGCCGAAAATGGTGCGCTGCTCTACAATCCCGCGACCGCTGAGCGACGTGCACTTACCAATCCGCCTGCGCCCGCGTTTGTCGCCGAGTTGCAGCGCAGAGGAATTCAGCCACTTGACGTCGGACAGTGCATCATCGCTACATGGCAACCAAATGAGGCGGATGTATTGGACGTCATTCGTTCTCAAGGATTGGAACTACAAGTAATATTCAATAAAGAGGCAGTAATGATCCTCCCATCCGGGGTAAATAAGGGAACGGGCTTACGTGTGGCTCTGGACGAACTTGGGCTGTCTCCGCACAACAGCCTGGGAATAGGAGACGCCGAAAACGATCATGCGTTTCTGGGCATTTGCGAATGCGGCGTGGCTGTGGCGAACGCTTTGCCCGCCATTAAAGACCACGCCGATGTGGTCACTGCGGGAGCAAGCGGAGCCGGGGTGGAAGAAATCATTGACAAGCTGTTGACCGATGATTTGGCAAGCGTGAGCTCACGGTTAAAGAGACATGACATTCTTCTCGGATACACCGCAGATGGAGGCGACTTTCGTTTCGAGCCATACGATTCGCGCATTATAGTTGCGGGGCCTTCCGGTGGAGGAAAATCTACAATTGTAACTGCCATTCTGGAGCGGTTAATCGGAAGTGAGTACCAGGTGTGCGTTCTCGATCCCGAAGGCGACTACGACAATTTTGAGCTGTGTGTGAGTCTCGGAGGGCCGGACCGGATTCCCGCAGCATCGGAAATTCTCGAATTGCTGAAAACCGGACGGCAATCCATTAGCGTCAATCTTCTCGGTGTACCACTAACCGATCGGCCAGCCTATTTCGTGACCCTACTGTCGAGGCTCCAGGAGCTACGTGCGCACACAGGGCGACCGCACTGGCTCATTGTGGACGAGGCCCATCATCTCTTGCCGCCTGAATTGGACTCGGCGAGCCTCAGTATTCCAAGGGAGTTAGGAAGTTTTGTCTTGATAACGGTGCATCCGGAACGCGTGGCAGCAGTGATCCGAAACGATGTGAATATCGTTATAGCCATCGGCCCTGATCCCGCCGGCGTCGTGCGAGAAGCCAATCCGCTTGCGGGTGAAGAACTATATTCCCCAAACATTACGAGCTTGGAAGCACGCTCAGGAGAAATGCTCCTTTGGAAAAGAGATGCGCGAGAGGCGAGTAGGGTAACGCTGGAACCCGCGAAAACAGAGCTGCTCCGTCACAAGCGGAAATATGCGACCGGTGAACTTGGGGTGGACAAGAGTTTTTATTTCCGCGGGCCAGCCGGAAAAATGAATCTACGCATACAGAACCTGACACTCTTCGCTCAGATTGCGGAAGGGATTGATGACGAAACGTGGCTATATCATCTGCGCCGGCACGACTACTCAACATGGCTGCGCAGTGCCATCAAGGACGTAGGCATTGCGGACGAGGTTGCCGCCATCGAAAGCGACGACGAGCTACCGGCTGCCAAGAGCCGCGCCCACATCATCGGCGCGATCCGCAAGCAGTACACAAGTCCGGCATAGCGCATGCTTGGAAAAACGCGGCTGGTCTGCTACTTCAATTCGGTGAACTGTTTGGGGCAGACGTTGCGGAGTCTGTGGTGCTTGCATGGGCCATATGCTCGTTCGTGCCCCGCACTCTAACGCCAGCTGTGCTCATCTTGCCTTGAGCTGGCACATCCAAATTCGGAATTCCTTTTATAGCCTGGCTTTGCCAAGACGAGGAGCCGGCATGATGATCCGTGCCCAAATTTGTTTCGGTCGATTCTACGACGAACGGGAATGAAATCAGGCGGAGCTCAGCCGGAAATACAGTCTCTTCCTGATTGTTGGCTCTATAGATCTCCAGGACAATCGAGAGGCTGCCCACTGGGAACGCAGAACTGGATCTCTGCGCTTCGAGACAGGGTAGTGGGGACAGACGCCCCAGTCTTGTTATCATTAACTTTGCCCCAGTATTAGCATGGGGTTTGAGCTTTCCGGCTGGATGCGCGCCATAGGAGAGGGTGCATGAAAATAGCGGAAGTGGCGCCCTTGTATGAAAGCGTTCCCCCGAAGACCTATGGAGGAACGGAGCGCATAGTTTCGTATCTCACCGAAAAACTTGTCGCAATGGGTCACGAAGTGACGCTATTCGCAAGTGGTGATTCTGAGACCAAGGCGCGGCTAATCCCCGGTTGTTCTCGTTCTTTACGCTTGGATGAGCAATGCAGCGACAAATTGGCCTATCACCTCGGTATGCTGGATGATGTTATGCGGAAAGCGGCAGAATTCGATATCATGCATTTTCACATCGATTATCTTCATTTCCCCCTTTCCAGGTACTGCGGCCTTCCAAGTGTTACCACGCTTCACGGGCGCCTCGATCTTCCTGATCTCATTCCGCTATACCGACGGTTCAGAGGCATTCCCCTAATCTCCATCTCCTTTGCACAAAGAAATCCTCTACCTTGGGTTAATTGGATTGGTAATGTTTATCATGGATTGCCAGCAGATCTTCACCCCTTTCACCCAGAGCAAGGTAATTACCTAGCGTTCTTGGGTCGAATATCCCCCGAAAAGCGGGTAGACCGAGCAATCGAGATCGCGTTGCGATCTGGGATGCACCTGAAAATTGCTGCCAAGATCGATCCTGTCGACCGGGAATATTACGAATCGGAAATTAAGCCATTGTTGCGTCAACCGCATGTCGAATTCGTGGGGGAAATCACCGAAAAACAAAAAGCCGATTTTCTGGGTAATGCATATGCCTATTTATTCCCCATTGATTGGCCAGAACCGTTTGGTCTCACGATGATTGAAGCGATGGCTTGCGGAACTCCGACCATAGCTTTCAATTGTGGCTCTGTCCCTGAAGTTATGGTGGACGGTGTGACAGGTTTCATTGTCAACGATATTGAAGGAGCGGTAAAGGCTGTAGAAGAGACGGTTTCTCTTGACCGTGCTGCCTGTAGAAGCTCGTACGAGCAGAGATTCACTGATTCCCGGATGGCAGAGCAGTACCTGGAGCTATACGAAACAGTGGCTGAAACATGCCCCGGGCACCTCACGACGGCTGACGAAAATCCAAAAACCATAGGATGATGCTTGGATGGCAGACATAGTCCGCGTAAGAAACCAATATTATGTGCGCGCAACTTCCGCGCTCGCGGATGACCGCACGCGCGTCTTGAAGTACGGTGACACATTTGCTGTCTTCAACCGGTACGGGGATATCGAACCATTGGGGTTCGGCCAATTCGGCCTGTTCCACGCCGAAGCACGGCATCTATCACGCATGACACTTCAGTTGAACCAACAACAACCTATGCTACTCAGCTCAACTATACAGGACGACAATGCTTTCCTCTCCGTCGACATGACGAACCTCGACCCTCCGACGAAGAATGATATAAACCCCCCGAGAGGAACCATCCATCTGTTCCGTTCCAAATTTCTCGACAGTGGCGCATGTTATGAACAAATACGGCTTCTCAATTTTGGGCTTCAGTCGGTTCACATATCTCTTGTTTTCCAATTCAACGCGGACTTTTCCGATATTTTCGAAGTGCGTGGTACGAAACGCTTGCTAAAGGGAGAACGGTTGGACGATTTAGTCCACGGGGACTGTGCCATTCTCGCGTACAGAGGGCTAGATGGAGTGGTCCGAAAGACACATCTCGAATTCTCACCGAGACCTCGAGGACTTACTCCGCGGCAAGCTCGTTATGAGATTTCTCTCAAACCCAAAGAGGAATCATCCATTTTCACCACGGTTTCTTGCGAACGGGATTCCATAGCAATACAAAAGCTTTCATACAAGGCTGCGTTCGAACAACTTCACATTCGCAATAGTCACGAACGGTTAAACGACTGTCGAATTGTGACTTCAAGTAAGAGTTTCAATGATTGGCTGAAGCGCTCGGAAGCGGATCTTCGAACCTTGACCGAAGGAAACCCTGAAGGACCCTACCCTTATGCGGGCGTTCCGTGGTTCAGCACCGTTTTTGGCCGCGACGGCATCATCACTGCTCTGGAATGCCTGTGGTGCGCGCCCAAGATATCCGAGACCGTCCTTCAGTACTTGGCAGAGACTCAGGCCACGGAAGAAATCCCGGAACAGGACGCAGAGCCGGGAAAAATCCTTCACGAAATGCGACGCGGCGAAATGGCCACACTACGAGAGGTTCCTTTCGGCCGCTATTATGGGAGTGTGGACGCAACCCCTCTTTTCGTCATTCTTGCCGCGGAATATTTTTTTCGTACTCTCAACCGACCGTTCCTGGCGAAAATCTGGCCCAACATTCAGTCCGCCCTTCTATGGATCGATAAATACGGTGACGTGGATGGCGACGGTTTCGTCGAGTATACCCGGCGTTCTGCGCAAGGCCTTATCCAGCAAGGTTGGAAGGACTCTAGCGATTCCGTCTTTCATGCGAATGGCCAGCTTGCGGAACCTCCCATTGCCCTGTGTGAGGTTCAAGCCTATGTGTATGCTGCCAAACGATCGGCTGCATTGCTTGCAAGGGAATTCGGCGACATCGGACAAGCGGAAAGGCTTCGCCTCGCGGCGGACTCCTTGCGACAGAAATTCGAAAACGCCTTTTGGTGCGAGGCGTTGGGCATGTATGCCCTCGCCCTGGATGGCAACAAACAGCAATGTAAAGTTCGTTCTTCGAATGCCGGACATGCACTTTTTTGCAAGATTGCCAACAAAGAGCATGCTCAAGCCCTGTCCAAGTCGCTCATGACCGACCAGCTTTTCTCCGGCTGGGGCATACGGACTATTGGGGCGTCGGAATCCCGCTACAACCCGATGTCGTACCATAACGGTTCTATTTGGCCCCATGATAATGCCCTCATCGGCTGGGGGCTTTCGTTGTATGGGTATCAAGAGGCGGTCTCGTCGATCCTGGATGGATTCCATGACGCCAGTGTGCATATGGATTTGCATCGATTACCAGAACTATTCTGTGGTTTCCACAAACGTCCAGACTCTAGTGGTCCCACTCTCTACCCGATGGCATGTGCACCCCAGGCCTGGGCTGCGGGGAGTGTGTACCTCTTGATGAGTGCCTGCCTAGGCCTGAACATACGGGCCCAAGAGCGCCAAATTCACTTTGAGAATCCCTCTCTTCCACCGGGCCTGGATGAGATTAAGATCGAAAACTTGAGAATCGGAGATGCTAGCTCTGATCTCAATATCCGGCGCCACAAAGGGGGGACAGTTGTGGATGTTCTTCGCAAGGAAGGTAAAGTCGAAGTAATCGAGTCGGTTTAATTTGGCCTGGACCTTTCAAGTGGTCCGTTTTCAGCAAAAACTCTTATATTTCCAATCCCCTAACTCCCCACAAATGTAAGTGCCCGCCGTAGCTTTCGCCGAAGAAGTCGGCCTTTGAGACTCCAAGATATTTCAACAGGCCTACCACGTCTTTGGCGTATTGCTCGATGGAAAGCGGACGCTCCGGGATATCCGCGGTGCGACCATTTCCTTGGAGATCGACCGTAATGACCGAATGGTTTTTAACCAGCACTGCAAATGACTGCAATCCTGCGGCCCCGAAAGCAGGGGGAATGAAAACGAGCGGATCGCCGGTTTCCTTGATTTCATAATACATCTTCAGACCGTTGACAGACGCGTATCCGCTGACTTCCTTCGCTTTGCCGTTATGTAAGTTCACGGACTTACTTTCTGATTGGTCATAGTCTTTGCTTCTGGATGTAGCTCATTTTTTCTTTGCCTCTTCCGGATGGGCGTCTTCCCAGCGGTATTCCTTGCGTGAGCCGTTTCCAAATTGCTCACTGAAAATTCCGAAAAAGTAGTTCCAACCTCTCTCATGCCCTCTTGCTTCGTCAGTATCCGGCAGTTCCGAATGAACAAGGGTCATCAGGGTGCCTTCTCCCTGCCTCTTAAAGGTAATGGTTACTTTCGATTCTCTTCCCAAGGTGTTGGGTGATACCCAGGTATGCTGCATCCGACTCGGCCGCTCGATTTCCGTGAATCGGCCGTAATGGGACGCCCCTTGAGGGCCCAGTAAAAGAGACCGTCTACTTTCGGATCCAAAATAAACTTTTCGGCTGCATTCCAGGGATTGCCGGGGACCTTTGGATTCAACCACCCATCGAACACCTCGCCGAGGGGCGCACGGATCGCTCGTTCAACCGTAATTTCAATGGTCTTCGTAGGTTTCTTCATTACTTCTTCTCCTTGTTCTTTTTGTCCATAAAATACTGTTGAAACGTGTCGAGGCGTTCGTTCCAGAACAGTTCGTACTTATGAACCCATCCTGCCACTTCGCGGAGTGGTTCCCCTCGAAACGAAATCAAGACTTCGCGACCTCGCTTCTCCCGCTCAATCAGCCCAGCTCTTTCGAGGAGCTTCAGGTGCTTCGTTACTGCATTCAGAGCAGTGTCGAATGGTTTTGCAACATCCAGAAATCGCGCCGGTCCATTCGCGAGCTGCGCAATGATTGCTCGCCGGGTTGGGTGAGAAATCGCCGTCAAAACATCTGTCAGGTGATCCACAAATACATTACACCATAAGGTGTAACGAATTGCGAGAGTTTTGTTGGCCTCTATTGGACCTGCTCTCATTGCGAGAACACGAGACTTATTAAGATCGAGAGTGGTGGGTTTTCGGGCGTGGGTGGAAGAAAAACCGACCACGGGCTCATCGCCGCGAGGCGCATAATGGCGAGCCCTAAGTTGTGCGATGCAAGGTATCCCGCATATATATGAACGGCCGCATTGATCTCGTCGTGAGGAGACACCAGCAGCGCCGGATGCAAAAGCGCCAAGAGCGCCCCTGTGATCATAAGAAGCGTGCCTAGAAAGACCATCGTTCTCAGCCACCAGGGAAGCGCTACGCTCCCGCTCCATGACGGACGACTACTTGATGGAATGCCGTTATCACCGCTCTCAGATTCAGACATGCCAATGTTCCATTTCAGCAGCACGCTCGTTTGCCGGGTGCCGGTTTGATCATAGTTACGCGACCTGGGGCCACTAAGTTACCTTTGGCGATGCGATTTCCTGGCTAACTGAGAAGTCCCTGTCTTCTTCGGATCAACGGATTGAGGTATCTGGAAGTTATTCCGGGCCAGAAGTCCGGCTAGGGGAAAATACAAGTTTCACGACGCCAGTGACACTGTGATTTCGTCGAACCCCGTTTCTGGATGACTTCCGGGTTGCCGACAACCCGGCCAGAATGGCGCCGATCGAATTCAATCCGGGTTTTTTTGCGGGTACGCTCGGAGGCGGAGTGTCCCGAACCGATCGCACGCCAGGAGACAAACAGTCTAACGTGACATTAGAGATTGAACTTCCTGTTCGATTTCCGAGATAGCGATTGGAGCGAGATTTGCTTCTGCCAATTTCTGATTAAGCCGGGGGAGTTTAGTTGTTTTAAACTCGTTCCATTGTTCGATCGCTGCTTTTACGCGCTGGTCGGACTCATCGTAAACAGCAATCGCCTGTGAAGGGACGGTACGATCACCACTTTCGACCACGCGAAGCGCCGACGCCATATCGGCGAAGGCGTCCTGCAGACCTGTAGTCTGTCCGGGACCGGCCCCCGGGTTGGTTTCAATCTTTGAAATTTCAGTTTGACCATCCACCAGTACTGTTTTAATAGCCGAATCTTTCTCGCCAACCTTCTGCTCAAGATCGCCAAGTTGTTTCCGCAGTGAAGCGATTTCCGCGAGCGCGCGGCGCGCTTCCAGGGTTTCGGCAAATATCTGCTGACCGAGTTGCAATTGCAGCTGAAGTATCTCGGGAGTGGCGGCGGAGCGGGGATCCATGACGACTTTTAGACCCTGAGTCTGAGGCTTTCCGTCAACGGTGAGCCTAACCGTGTAGATCCCCGGCACAACTTTAGGACCCCTGGGATTGCGGTATTCGGATTCTTCATCCACACCCGCTCCTCCGGAGCTCCCCCAAGTAAGATCCCAGGCAAAGCGGTGCATTCCAGGATTCGTTTCGAGCGCCTGTGATTTGGGGAACCAGCGCTCGGCAATGGGAAGTGGTGGATGCTTTTCCGGATGCCGGCCTTCCGAGGAGAATCTGCGGACGAGTTTCTGGTGCGTATCGATGATCTCCAGCTTCACGCTGCCTGCGGAAGACTTGAGGACATAGTCGATGACGGATCCGGCGGGCGGGTTCTCGCC
>Ga0210403_10003089_pt1 | contig 14759 bp, 26 predicted proteins | sample IncBWC19MmetaG_FD_150863 | JGI IMG/M metagenome (GOLD analysis project Ga0210403, IMG submission 150863) | Forest soil microbial communities from Barre Woods Harvard Forest LTER site, Petersham, Massachusetts, United States - Inc-BW-C-19-M | ecosystem: Environmental > Terrestrial > Soil >... | reverse complement strand
TTCCGATGCCATCACGTCGAAGGCTATGTCGCAGACGTGACGGCATTCGAACAACAACAAGCAGCGAAGTAACGCTGCTTCCTGATCAAATCTTTTTCACAACAATGGAGCAAGTGATATGGACTACACGAAAATTCTTCTGCACGTCGCCAGCTACGTCAGCGGCGGCGTGATGGTCGTGGTCGGCGCTCTCGCCGAGCTCGGCATGTCGTTTCCCGGCATCGCCGTCGACAATCCGAAGACCGTGGTGGCGACCGGCGCCGGCATCATCGCCGCCGCCGTCAAGGGCGACCAGGCCGCGGCCGTGGCCGGCTGGGTCGTGGCAGCGCTGCTCGGCAGCTTCCTGCTGGCCGGCCCGGCAGAGGCGGCCGATCTCAAGCTCGCCACCAAGGCGGCGCCCGCGGTCTATGATCCGATCGGCTCCGGCGGCTGGTATGTCGGCGTCGGCTCGCAGCTCGAGACCGCCAAGGCCACCATCGGCTCGACCGATGTGCTCTCGCAGTCGGGCGCGCTCGGCGTCATCGGCGGCTACGGCCGCGGCAACGGCGTCTCCTGGTGGCAGGGGCAGGTCGAAGCCTACTACCAGAACCTCAGCGGCTCCGGCTTCTGCGGGCTCTCGACGCCGTGCGGCGTGAGCTCGAAGTTCTCCGGCGCCGCCGTCGTCAAGTTCGGCGGCCCGATCACTTCCGTTCTGCTCAACGCGCTGCCGCAGGTCTCCTCGCTGTTCCCCGGCCTGTCGCCGACCGCGATCGCCACCAACGTGTTCCCGTACATCGGCGGCGTCGTGAACTTCGAGGACATGAGCGGCACCTTCGGCGACGCCAATGCGCGCGACTGGCGCTTTCCGATCGGCTTGCGCCTGGGCGCCATCACCAAGCTGACCAACGGCACGGTGAGCGACGCCGGCGCCGAGGTCGATTTCGCCGGCTCCGGCTTTGCGCTCGGCAAGGCCAGCGTCAATCCGGGCGTCGCCTACAAGGCCTATCTGCACTTCGCGTTCGGCGCCTAGCATCCCGGCAAGCGCCGAGCACGGGGAAAGGGGCGGCGCCGTCAGGACGCCGCCCCGGTTTCCAAGCCCGTCAACCGAAGGGTTCGAGCGCATGGGCATGGAAATGTGGGCGTCGGTGGCGATCGGCCTCATTGCGCTGATCCTGCAGACCATCGCCCTGATCGGCGGCGGCATCTGGGCGCTGTCGCGCACCGAGCAGAACATCCGCCAGCAGATCGCCGATCACAAGCTCGAAAACGAGGAGCGCATCAACGCCAGCATGCGCGCGAGCGGCGAGACCTTCAGCGCCATCCGGCAGAAGATCTTCGAGGTCGATACCGCGACCGGCAAGCGCATCACCGACATCGAGCTCTACGTGCGCGACACCTACCTGCAGAAGGATTCCTTCCGCGCCGTCATCGCCGAGATCACCCGCGACATGAAGGACCTCGGCGACCGCATCGAGCGCGGGCTGGAGCGGATGGAGAAGAAGATCGACAAGGCCCGCGATCATTCGTCGGATTAAGCATGCCGGAGACCAATATGAGCTATGAACTGAACGCCGATCTTCCTGGGGTGACCCCGGAAGTGATCGCCACCAACGAAAAAATAAAGAACATCGCTGGCCAAATTACTGCTTTCGACGGCTGCGATCCCAGCGCTCGGGACGCGCTTGCCGCGCTCGATTGCCAACTGGCCGAACTCACGGACAAAATGGAGAGAGCCGGCTTTAGAACAAACGAAGTCGGTAATTGGGTGAGAACCGGATAAGCATTGGACCAGGGGGGGGAGGGGGCCCATGAACTTCGTGCGCGACTTCGCCAACGGCGCCAACGGCCAGCGTTCGGCGCTGCGCCAGCTCGCCTGCGCCACGGTCGGCGCCTTCATCGCGCTGATCGCGCTGCTCGGGCTCATCTTCGCCGCGGCGATCTGGTGGGCCCGGCCAGCCCCGGCGCGCCCGGGACCGCAATGGGCTGACGAGCCGCGCGCCATCCGCGAATGGTTCCAGTCGCTGATGCAGCCGGATAACCCGTACATGAGCTGCTGCGGCGAAGCCGACGCCTTCGAGGCCGACAATTTCGAGCAAAACGCGGCCGGCCAGTGGGTCGCCATCATCACCGACGGCAAGGGCGTGATCCCCAACGGTACCCGCATCGCCATCCCCGACGCCAAGATCAAATGGGACAAGGGCAACCCGACCGGGCACGGCATCGTGTTCATCGGCAGCGGCGGGCAGATCTACTGCTACGTGACGCCGGGTGGGGTGTGAGCGTGAGCCGGATTGTTGTAGCCGGGACGAAGCGTGCGCTCTACTTCGGCTGTCTCGGCGGTACCGGGCATTATCTCCACGACGCCGACGAAAGAAAAATTTGGGACATGGCGCGCGTCCCCGGATTTCCGTGGACGCTCGGACATCTTGACACCGGCTTGCTGACAAACGGTCGGCGCCCGGACGTGTACGACGGCAAGGTCTTCTGGACCTGCGGCGGCACTCCGCTTTGGTTGGCGTTCTTCTGGTGGGACCGCTCGGTAGATCATCGCGGGGCCTCGAACTCCGGTTTCTACGTTCAAGGTTTTGACCACGAGCACGCGCAAGACGCGTTCGAATACGCCTGCGCCGCATTTCCGCAGGTCGTCGCGCGGCAGCGTCATCCGCTGGCGCTTCAGGGGAATCCCTCCGCGCCGGCCCGGCTTCGAGCTTTGTAAGCGCGTAGCAGCGATCCAGGAGGATCAGATGGCAATCCGATGTAAGATGCGTCTGGATGACGTGGTGGGCATGGAGTATGGCGGCCGCAAGGCGTTCTTCTCCTGCCAATACGATCAGAAGCTCGCGGCCGAGGACGCCTCGTTTCAGAAGGCGACCCCGACTGGCCGCGCCGAATTCGTGATCGACAATCCCAAGGCCACGGAGCAGCTCTCGATCGGCGGCTACTACTACGTCGATTTCACGCCGGTGCCGCCGGCCGCGCCGGCCACCGCCTGATCAGTTTCGCCGGAGATCCGCCGGCCGGCGACCGCGACCACGCTGGTGCAGACCCGGCATGGTGTCTCCTCTCTGTGAGACGTTTCCTCCCTAGACTTGGCCGTGCCGGCGCGAGCTGGCGCGGCCTTTTTTTTCATTGCATAGGATGTAGGGACCATGTGTCCCGAAATCGCCACTCACCTAGCTAGGAGGGCAGCAACATGAAGAACGATAGGAAATAGTCCAGCGCCGCCTCACAGCCTTCGACCTCCAAGGATGTCGATGGCTGCGTCACAGGGCCCTGGTCGCGCGAGCGGCCGGGGCCTTTTTTCGGCCTTTGCGCGGGATGGAGGCGGCGGCTGCCCGCTTCGGGATCTGGCGCTCGAGGCCGTGCAGGACCTGGCGCGCAAGCGCTGGCGTCAACAGCCGGCCGATCACATCGGGCGGGATAGGGTGCTCGCGCTCAAGCTCGAAGCCGCGTTCGAAGTGATCGTCGATGCCCTCGATCTGCAGGCTCGCCTTGAGCCGCGCGCTGATGAGCGATGAAGCCTCCAGGATCAGCACGCAAGTGACGGCGTTTTGCCGGTACGCAAGCCAGAACAGCGACATGGGCGAAATTTGGCGTCTGCGGCCGTGGAGTCAAGCCGGCTCGGCGACTGGCTGCCGCGGAACATCTGCAGAACAGATCACACGGATTTTACACGGGTGCCAAGCGTCGTTTAGCGTTCCGTTCCCGTCATGAGACGTTGCGAGACGTGTGCTCGGATTGCCAAAAGCCAAGCAAACACGGGCTTTCCGCGATTCCAAAAAGGTGCGGCCGGCTCCGGGGGGAGAGCGCGGCGGACTTAATTAAATCAGATGGTTGTCGGAAATTGGGGCCGACTCCACGTCCGAACACACGGGCGGCGGCGCGTCTTCCTTCTCGTCGTAGTCTGCCAGTTGCTCGCGCTCGACATCGATGGCCGCCCGAATTGCGGCGGTAGCGTAACGTTTGATGTCCTCGATCGAGGCGGTGAACCACTCCCGCCCGACCGCGTGACGTTGAAGGCATCGATGCACCAAGATTTCGACGCGGCGTGCATGCCGGGCGAGCACCGGGCGGCGCATCACGATCGTTATCGGATAGGGATTGTGCAAGCGCATCTGCTTCAGCCGGCGAGCAACGTTCTGCGTTATGCCGACCTTAATCCATTGGCCGCACTGGAAACCGTAGAGATAGGCCATATCGTTCCAGCCGTCGTCGCTCATCCGATTTTCGCGGTCCTGATCGACGGCAGCAGGTCGACCTTGCTCCACTCCTCGCGCGCCACGGCATGGGCGTAACGCCGGGCGCTGCGCTCATCGTTCCAATTCCCGGTTGCCTTGAGGCCAATCTCATCGAGTCCGCCATAGCGGCGCATCCAGGTGGCCCAGGTGTGGCGGAACGTGTGGAAATTGACCCAGGCGAGCCGGTTGACCGGCGCCTTCCATCCCTTCGGGCGCCGGCGTGGGCAGGGGAGGCCGAGCGCCGATAGCTTGGCGCGTGTCAGAAGGTGCTTGAGGTGGCCGCCCTGGTGGAACCGGAACACGCGCCGGCGCGTGGCTTTGCTCTTATGTGCCGCCAGGCCTTCGCTGATTTCACCGCGCAACCGCAGCATGCCGGCCGGGCCGCCCTTCGAGCGGCGCACCCAGGCGGTCGCATCCTCGAGCTCGATGTCCTCCCAGGTCATCCTGACCGCCTCGCCAAGGCGGACGCCGGTGTAGAGCAAGAACGTGAGCAGCAGGGCGAGCTCTGAATCGAACGATTCCGCGGCGCGAATGACGGCAGCGGCGTCGTCCAAGACGAGCCAGTCTGTAACGACCCGGCCCTTGGCGCCCTTCGGCCGTCTGAGTTTGAGATCGACGCCGCTGTTTCGCAGGATCGCCGACACCGGCGTATAGACCGCGGCGTTGCGGGCGCCTGGCGTCACGTTCGGATGGAGCTTGACGGCCGCGGCGTCGATCGCGGCCTGATCGATTTCAGGCAGCGGTGTCTCGCCGAAATGCTTGATCAGATTTGCGACGTACCGCCGGCGCCGCCCGGCCTCGAGATAGGCCAGCGCCGCGCTCAGGAATGTTGGTCGGTCCGGACTAACGATAGGCGCGGCCGGCGGGTATTCCCGACGCTCGATTTTTCCCCGGAGCTCGGCAAGTTGCTCGCGAGCGACTGATCGCCGGTCAGTTCCGCTGCTCTGATCAACATAGACGCCGAGGTGCGTCCCCCGGATCCGCCAGTTCGGGCTTTGCCCTTGCCGGGGCGGGACGAGCTTGAGGGGCATCGCTTTTCCTCCCGGGCCCTGGTCGCCGCCCGCAGCGCCGCCTGGATGCGGGCGATATCGGCAGGATAGAACACGCGGGCGCGGCCGTGGAAGCTGTAAAACGGCTCGCCCTGTGCATCGAGGCGGTTCTTCGCCAGCCAGTCCCGCAGGCTGCGCGGCCCCTTCATCCGCAGCGCCTTGGCGGCGCCGGCGAGATCGAGCGGCTCGTTCATGGGGTGTGCGCCGCCAGTTGCGGCGCGAAGTAGCGCCGCGTCTGCGCGCCCGTGGTCTTGCCGCTCGGCAGCACGCAGCGGCTTTCGATGGCGACCCGGATGACGCCATAGGCGGCGAGCCGTGACAGGCGGCTGCCGAGGCTCGTCTTCTTGGCGCCGAAATGCGCGCACACCGCGAAGGCATCGAGGCCGTCCGGATGTTGGCGCAAGAGGTCGATGATGGCGTCGACGGCGACCCTGGTCATGAATGAATGCCTTCCACTAGCTTGGCCTCTTCCTCGAGCTTGATGCGCGCCAGCGCGTCGGCGACCGTGACCTTGCAGCCGAGCACGACGATGAAGGCGGCGCCGATCGCCACGATATTGGCGCCGCAGGCGTAGACGGCGATGGCCTGATGAGCGTCGTCGTCGATGAAGGACTTGCGGAACGCACCGCAGGCCGGGCAGGCGTCGATGGCGGCGAGGCGGGCGGCGAGCGCAGCGGTGAGGGTGGGAGCTGGCATCGCTTATCCCGGCCGCCGCCAGGCGATGACGCCGGCGGTCGAGCGCGCCCGCGTGCGCACGGCATGGCCGTCGTTGCCACTGATCGCCAGCACGCGGCCGGCGCCGAGCACGGCCAGCACCTTGAACACGTGATGCGACATGACGCCGATGACATCGGGCGCCGGACCGGCCGCCGCCGCGCCCCAGCGCGCCCAGTTGCGCGCCAGGTTGAACGCAGGCCCGGGATCGCGGCCGACGTTGTGGCGCATCCAGTAGCCGCACCAGGCGGCGGGGCGGCCGCCGGCCATGGCGGGCGTGAGCGCCAGCAGTAGCGCGGCGGCGCAGAGGAGGCGGGCGCGGGCGTTCACGGCCGCGCCTCGGGCGTCAGCGAAATCTCTTTCGTGCGCACCGGGCCGCAATTGCTGCACTCGAACGCATGCAGCGCGCGGTCGCGCCGGGACGGATGCGGGGTGACCGACGTAAGGCGTATCGGCTTGCCGCAACGCGGGCATGTTTCCTCGACCTCCAGCAAAAAGTTCAATGGCGTCCTCCCATGTGTTTCGTTGAGAAAGCAGCACTCGACGCAACACACGAGAACTCACGCACGGAGAATGGGCCGCCGCCGTACGCGGGGGCCTTGAATTTCGCGAACGTCACCCGAGCCTGCCGAGGACGATCGCCGCGATATAGACGATAGTCAGCGCCACGAAGGCGAGGCCGAGCCACGGGCGCCGCCTACGGCGCGTCCACGACTGCGGCACGTAATATTTATTGCCGTGCCATTCCGCCCGCACGATCGGGTCCTGGGCCGGCGGGGTGCGGATGATTCTCACAGCAGCCTCCAGAGCGCGACGGCGATGGCAATCATGATGGCGCAGCTGAGCGCGCAGGCGACCAGCAGGATGAGCGTCAGGTCGCGCGGATAGTCCTCGGCCTGGTCGACGAGGCCGTCGTCGTCCCCGCCTGAGAGAATGCGGATTTGCATCATCGCCGCCTCCAGCCACCACGCAGGTGATTTTTCCAGCCCGACGCAAACGTGCCGACGATGACCTGCTGCGGCGTGGCGCGCGCGCCGATATGGCGGTCGCGCACGCGGTTCGATTTGGCGATCACCGGGAGGTCGTAGTGTGACGACTTCTCACGCCAGCAGGCGCGCGAGAGCACCGCGCAGTTATCGAGCGAGCTGTCGGGCCTGATCGCGTCGGGCGTAATGTGCTCATAGAAGATCGCGCCGGCGACAAGCCGCACCCCGCATCCGGTTGGACGCTTGAGCCAGGGGACGAGATGGCACTCGCAGATGCCGCACGCGCGGGCGAAGGCCTCGCGCTTGGTCGCGGCGGTGAATTCGAGGCGGCGGGCGCGGAAGGTCATCACTCCGCCTCCCGGCTCGCCTTCACCGGCAACGGATCGGCGTGGTCGCTGTCGACGTCCATCAGATCGAAGATCGCGCAGTCGCCCGGATAGTCGGCGTAGACCTCGCTGCAATCGTCGATGGAGTTGATCGCGCCGGCTTCAAGCTTGAGCGCGGTCGCGTGCCAGGCCGAGGCGATGAGGCGGGATGCGTCCGGATCGGCGTGCTTGTCGGCGTCACGCCACAGCACGGCGGCCATATGGCGCAGCTCTTGGGCGAGGGCGGACTCAGCCATGGCCGTTCCCGTTGGTGACGTCGTCGGGGTCGAGGTGCGGGCGATACCAGCCGAGATCACGCTCGGGGCGCCGCAACGCCTCCACATGGCGCTGCACGCAAACCAGCGCGGCGCGCAAGTCGTTCAGATGTTCGTGGGAAACCGAGGCGCGGCTGGCGCACCCATCGATGCAGAGCGCGTTGGCGCCGATCGCTTCGGCGGCGGAACAGAGATATTCGAGATCGGCGATCTGATCGGCGTTGAGGTCAGCCATTGGCGTGAACCTCCGCCCGCTTGGCGACCAGCCGCAGGTGATGTCCGCCCGCTGCCGTCGCCTTGGTCAGCGCGTCACGTACCGCCGTCGGGTGGCTGGTGGAGAATTCCCCGCAGCTGCAGCGCACGTACCAGGAATGCGCGGCGCGCCCATAGGTGACGACGTGGATCTGGGAGGCCGACGCAATAGCCCGGGCGAGCTCGTCGGCGCGGTACTTCCCGATCGGCGTCAATGCGCGGCGGCTGCCGGAATAACGCAGCGACAGACCCGCCTGCGTCAGCCCGATGTAGTCCAGCTCATTCGGCGATGGGGCGCCCGCGGCCCGCAGCTGCGAGGCGCAGGCCTGCGCCAGCTCGCCGCCGCGCAGCGTCAGGAGCGCGATCTGCTGGGCCGGCGGAAGGTGGCGGGGATCATGCGGGTCGCGTGTAACCAGCGGAACGTCGGAAATGGACATGGGCGGTCTCCCCCGATGTGATGGGAGACCTATACAAAATATGTTAGACGATTGTCAACGTAGCTAGATAAAAAATGTTGCCGCTTTAGATGCTATTGACGAAGGCTGCGAATTTGGCCCGCTGTTCGGCCACGGAGGGAATGCAGGCGAATAAGTTGTGGCATCCGCCGGAAAAGGTGATCTCAAAAGCGCCGGCGCCCTTGGCGAGCCGGGTGATTGTATAACCCGGCTCGGTCTCGGCATCCTCGACGCCATTGAACGTCTGAATCAGGAGGTCGGTTTGTGTCTGGATTCGCCAGCGTGAGTTGGTGGCGATCCACGACAGCGCTCTCGACCACTTGGTATCGCAATCTGGGCCCTGCTTGCAGACGATCGGCGGCGGCGGCGGCTCGGTCGCGGCGCGATTAGCGGCGCAGGAGGCGAGGGTGAGTGCGAGAACCGCCCCAACTGCGGCTTTCATGGCTGTCGAATGGCCTTGATGATCTTGATAGCCTGCTCCCAGACTTCCGGTGGCTGCCCGCGCAAGAGCGCGTCCGCGCTCGGCTGATCGGGATGACGTTCGAGGTCGCTCGGATCGATGCCCAAAGCCTCCGCCACGGCCGCTCGGACGTCGCTGGTGAGTTTTGACGTGCCCCGCTCCCAGCGCGACACAGTCATGTCGGCCACACCCAGGCGGTCCGCCAGCTGCTTCTGGGTCAACCCGAATCGGTCGCGCCACTCCGCGAGGTAGATTCGACGCGTCTTGCGGGGTCCGATGCGGGCTGCTCCGGGCATCCGTCAACATCGCAAATGCTTGAAAATACGTCACTCTTCTAAAAATGTTGATATGGCTTGACACTTTGCCAACATTTTTTGTATAGGCCGAAACCATGACCGCGACCAAGTCATTGCGCCAACGCCGCGAAGAGCTCGGCCTCTCGCAGGAGACACTGGGCGAGAAGATCGGCGTCGATGGCATGACGGTCTCCCGGTGGGAGCGTGGCGAAAGCGTTCCGCAAAAACGGTTCTGGCCGAAGCTCATCGAAATTACCTCGCTGACGATCGCCGAGATCATTGCGCCGCCGATTGCGCCGACTTCCTCGGAGGCCGCCGAATGACCTCACGAATGCAGCACCATCCCCGCTGGCGCCCACGGACTGGCCTGGGTCGAAAGCTCGCGGCGCACACCGCCGTCGGTCAGGCTCTCCTTCGGCCGGATCAGGCAGAGTACCGGGATTTTTCTGAGGATGCCGCCCTGACGCGTCCACACGAAGAACACGCTGCGGAAGTTGTGCCCCAGATTGTCGACCGCCCCGATGCCGTCCGCGTAGATGTCCGCCGGCAGATCGTAGCCCGAAAAGTCGCACCACATCGTCGCCTCCACACGCTGCACAATTTTTGCTCGCAACGAGAGGTAGTGTGCGGCCATTATCTGTTCGGTGCTGATCACAAGAAAGTTTCTCCCCGGTATTCACCTGGTCAGGTCTATGCCCGATTGACTCCTGCCACGGCGATGGCGGGCCAAGCGCCGGCCGGCGGTTACGCAATACCCATCCGCGCCGGCCGGCGCCTTCCTCGCGCCGGGGGGCGCGCGAGTCGAGTTGTTGTTGCTTGCGGGGTGCGTGCATGGGCGAATCAGAATCCACAAGGCGGGCGCGGTCAAATCGCGGGGCTGCAGAAATCTGCAGTGAAAATTTCTGCGCGGCCCGGCGTAGAGGATTCTTCCGCGTCGTCGCCAAATACGCCTATCCGCGCAAGACGGTTCCTGGCATTCACGCGCTCACCGGCTATCCCGAGCGCACGATCTACGAGTGGCTCGCCGGTAGGACGGAGCCGCCTTCTGGCGTCATGCTCCAACTCTTTGGTGAGATCAGCCGGGACTGAAGGCGGGGAGGCGGCCATGAGGATTCCTCTTGTCTACTTCGCCGCGCATGGCGGCCTCATAAAGATTGGCGTATCGACCGATGTTCCCGCTCGGCTGGCGACCATTCACACGGAATTGCGTTTGTCCGGGGAATTTGAGCTGATCGGCACAATGCCGGGCGGGTACAGGTTGGAGACAAAAGTTCACCGGTGTCTACGCGGGCACCGGGAAACAGGCGAATGGTTCCGTGATTGCGGGACGACGCGCCGATTTATCTCAACCCTTCTTAAGGAGGGGCTACCCAAAGGGTGGGACAAGCAGGAGAGCCAACCACCCCGGAAGCGCGGATTGAATCCCGACCAGCTATCCCGCCTGACATTAATTCTTTGGCCAGATGATCCGGTCGGCGGATTGGCGACGTGCGGCGAAGTGACCGATGATGTCGCTCGGGAATGGATCAATGGCACATCGAAAATGCCGCGGCTCGTGCGCTGCGCGTTTGCCTGCGCGGCCCTGGAATATCTCGGGGATGACCTATGATGCCATCCTCAACCCGTCCTGGCGCGCCATCCGCGCCGTCATCGACGAGATCAGCGAATAAGTTCGCAAGCCCTGGCACGCCGAACGCGCTGAGCTTGCGTGAATCCCCGGAAGGAACGGCCCTTCCGGGGAGCCCTTTGCGGAGCGCCGCATGAGCATCGCGCCCGCCGTCTATCTCGTCGTGTGCTGGGACCTCGTCCGCCTGTTCCGTTTTGCGGACTGATCCAAGAATCAAGTTCATCGTCGCGTTTTGTTGTTTTCGAGTTGCGCGGGTCGCGAGACGGGGCGGATCAACCCCCGTTGAAACGATCGCCTCGCGGCCTGCGCGCGCATTTGGGGTTGGGCATGCAGACATTCCTCATCGTCAGCCTGATGCTGCTGATCCCGTCGCTGACGGCGGCGCTGATCGCCATCGCGCTGCGCCCCCGGCGCAAGGACGACGTGATGCAACAGGCGGTCGGCGATGCGCCCGGCATTCTTCCTGATCGGCCGTGGCCGCGCGGCGGCTACGCGGCGATGGACGAGCGCGCGCCGATCGAGCGGGAGCGCGGTTGATGCCCTTCGAAGTCCTCGAGACCGAGACCAAACATAATCGCCCGCTGATGGCGGCGATCTCCTATATGCGCCCGACCCGCAGGGGCAAGGGCGAGCCCAAGAAGGGCGTCAAGCCGCAACTGCTGATCAGCATCCCGACCGCGCTCTCGGCGATCGGCAAGAAGAAGTTCTTCGTCCTGCAGATCGGCCGCGGCCCGGACAAGGGCAACGCGCGCATCGCCGGCCAGAACGCCAAGAGCAAGGCCACCGTCGAGCCGAAGTGCTTGAAGTTCACCCAGATATTCAACTTCGGCTTCGTGCCCATGCTCGGCGAGGACATCGCCGGCCTTGAGCACATCCCGGTCCGCAAGATCAACGACGATGAATTCGAGGTCGATCTGCCGGCATGGTTCAAGTCCGAGGGGCTTAGATGAGTAAATCAGCGAAGAAATCAGCCAAGGGCACCGGTCTCTCCAAGCGCACCCAGGCGCAGCGCGACGCCATCAACGAGCGCGCGGCCGCCGGGCGCAGCAAGAAGCCCAGGGCTGCCAAGCCCAGGCGCGTCATCACCGTCGCCGGCCAGCCCACCCGCTTCATCCGCGAGATCCACGTCGGCGCCCGCCACCGCAAGGACATGGGCGACCTGGTGGGTCTGGCCAAGTCGATCGACGAGCGCGGCGCGCTCCTGCAGCCCGTCGTCATCGACAAGGACAACAACCTGATCGCCGGCCAGCGGCGCCTGGCGGCGTGGCCGCTGTCGAAGTTCCGCCGCGAGCCGATCCCCGTCACCGTGGTCGATATCGACGCCATCGTCGCCGGCGAGTGGGACGAGAACGCCAAGCGCAAGGACTTCACCCCCTCCGAATGCGCCTCGATCGCGCGCGCGCTCGAGCCGATCGCCGCCGCCGCCGCCAAGGCGCGCCAGCGCGCCCACGGCGGCACCACCCACGGCCGCGCCGCGGCGCCGAGCGAGGAGAACGGCAACGCCGCCGACCTGGTCGCCGCCTATGTGGGCAAGGACAGGAAGACTATTCGCCGCGCCCAGGAGGTGGACGATGCCGCCGCGCGGGATCCGGAAAAGTTCGGCTTCCTCAAGGAGCAGATGAACAAGACCGGCAAGGTCAACGGCCCGTGGAAGCGGCTGCAGAACATGCAGCGCGGCGAGGAGCTCCGCCAGGAGCCGCCGCCACCGCCCGGCAACGGCCCCTATCGCACACTGGTGATCGATTTCCCCTGGCCGGCCGACCTCGACGGCCACCGCGACCAGGAGGCGCGCGGCTACTACCCCTACGCCACCATGCCGATTCCGAAGATCGTCAAATACGCCGAGGAGGTCATCGCCCCGGTGATGCACGCCGACGTCGCGGTGTGGCTGTGGATCCCGAATTTTCACCTGGTGCGCGGCTGCCACGTGCCGGTGCTCAAGGCGCTCGGCGTGCAGGGCTCTTCGCTGCTGACCTGGATCAAGACCCAGATCGGCCAGGGCCAGCGCATGCGCGGCGCGACCGAGCACGCGATCCTGGCGGTGCGCGGCGAGGTGCCGGTGCTGGGCGCATCGCAACGCACCTGGTTCGAGGGCCTGCCCGCGTCTGACGAGCATTCCGCCAAGCCGGCCGAGTTCTTCGCCATCGCCGAGGAGATCACCCCGGCGTCGCGGTTTGCCTATTTCTTCGCGCCGAAGGCGTTGCCCAGCGACAGGTGGGACGGGCACGGGGACCGGCTCGGCGTGCGGGCGGATGAGACGCATAACGACACGCATAATTCGGGGTCGGATTTGGCACCGGCGGAGGAACTCTCGGAGCTGCAAATACTTACGCGGGTCGAAACCGAACTTCGAACCGATCAACTCACGCCCGCAATCGTCGCTTCGCTCAAGGAACAGAAGCTCGCCCGCGGCAGCGTCAAGCTCAAGCTCACCAAGGCGGGCATCGCTCGGCTCAAGGCGCTGCGGGAGGCGGCGGCAGAGCAAGACCAAGCCAAGCAGCAAGCCGCCGAGAAGGCCGCGCGTGATCGGTTGCGACTGGAAGGTCGCGCGATCGAGTGCGGCCACAATACGTTCACCGAGCATGGCGACTATCAGTTGACCGCGAAGTGCCAATGCGGCTGGAGCGCTTTCGTTGATCTTGGTGCCGGTCAAGCCAAGCTCGATGAGGCGATCGAGGAGCACTGGCGCGAAGTGACGGCGGACTCCTTCCGAGCCGAGGCCGCGGAAAAGACCGCGAAGCGCGGCAGCAAGCGCGCCAAGCGGCCGCCGGCCGATGTCACGATCATCGGGGTCGACCCCGGCACCGAGCACGTCGACTGCCGCGTCTGCAGCGACGGGACCGGCCTCTGCGCCGAATGCGTCCCGGCGGCCGAGCATCAAGTCAGCGTCTCGATCGACGACGAGGGCTGGAACGTCGGGGAGTGCGGCTGCGGTTTTGCGGTCCGCTTTCCGCGCACCGAGCAGCTCAACCTGGATGCCGCGATCAAAGCCCACTGGCAGAACGTCGTGACCGAGGCCCAGGCCGCGGCCGAATCCACCAGGGAAATTGAATTCGATCGCGTCAAGCTCAACGCCGCGATCGACGAGATGCCGGACCTCCCGGCAAGCCTGCGCCGCGCACCCGCCGAGGCCGCCGAATGAGCGACCGCAGCGCCATCGAATGGACGGACGCGACCTGGAATCCGATCGTCGGATGCTCGATCGTCTCGCCTGGCTGCACCAACTGCTACGCCATGAAGATGGCGGCTCGCATCGAGAAGATGAACCGCACCGGCGGCAGCGGCTCCAACTATGTCAATCATTACGACGGCACAACCAAGAGCGTGAATGGCAATGTCGTCTGGACGGGAAAGCTCACCCGCGCGCCGAAAAAGACCCTTCTGGCGCCGCTCGGTCGCAAAACCCCGACAAAATATTTCGTCAATTCGATGGGTGATCTTTTCCACGAAGACTGCCCCGATGAATGGATAGATCAGGTCTTCGCCGTCATGGCGCTCTGCCCGCATCACACGTTTCAGGTGCTGACCAAGCGCGCGGAGCGGATGCGGGATTATATAACGTCGGTCACATTTTCGCGCATCGATCGAGCGGCGTCATCCCTCAATGCGAAGCATTGCGTGCCTGCTCATTCCCTTTTTACCAACGTCTGGCTCGGCGTTTCCTGTGAACGGCAAGAGGAAGCCGACGAGCGCATCCCGCTCCTTTTGCAGACGCCGGCCGCGGTGCGCTTCATCTCGGCCGAGCCGCTGCTTGGGCCGACTGATCTGACGAATGCCTGCAACGGCCATTATTTCTTCGACGCGCTGCGCGGCACGCGCTGGCACGATGATCCTGAAGCCAGCAATCCAGCGTCGAGATTTGCACCTGGCCTCGATTGGGTCATCGCCGGCGGCGAGAGCGGGCCCGACGCGCGCCCCATGCATCCCGACTGGGCGCGCTCGCTGCGCGACCAGTGCCAGGCGGCCGGCGTGGCGTTCTTCTTCAAGCAATGGGGCGCGTGGGGGCCTGATATAGGACCGCCCGCTGATGGCGCCGATCGTGTCATGGAAGGCCGTGTCCGGT
>Ga0210403_10003087_pt1 | contig 14765 bp, 14 predicted proteins | sample IncBWC19MmetaG_FD_150863 | JGI IMG/M metagenome (GOLD analysis project Ga0210403, IMG submission 150863) | Forest soil microbial communities from Barre Woods Harvard Forest LTER site, Petersham, Massachusetts, United States - Inc-BW-C-19-M | ecosystem: Environmental > Terrestrial > Soil >... | reverse complement strand
GCAAACAACGACGCCAGCAGGAAAAATCGACGCATCGGTTCACCCCAGTTCCAGAAAGCGCGAATACCTCGACCAACTTAAAAGAAATGGCTCCGGAGACGGAGCACGTTTGTGACGAACATTACCAAAGTTGCAAGAATTAGAGCGGAGACAGTGAACAGCCGCAATAACTCGAAAGCATTACGAGACGAGAAGTGACCGAGGTTGCGAGAAGGGGCGCGCCCATGGTGCCCCCCGCGGGATCATCGCTCCGGAGCAGACCATATTGTGATTGTGACACGAAGGAACGAAGAATTTACGACCGAGGGTTGGAGGGCACAGACAGAAACATGGGAAGGGGCTCGCCTTGACGATGCGGGCTTAATCACTTAGTGTCTTTTATTTGATATGAGACGACCAATAACATCGGCAATTAGCATCCTGGGTTTGGCTATGGCCGCGTTTTTTCTGACGGCTCGAGATTCCTGCGGGCAAGCGGCGGCGGAGTACCGGACGCGCTCGGAGGCCGCGAAACAATGGCCGCGGCAGGCCGTGCGCGGGGCCAAGGCGATGGTCGCCACCGATGAGGAGGTGGGGTCGAAGGCGGGCGTCGAGATTTTGCAACGCGGTGGGAATGCGGTGGACGCGGCGGTGGCCGTGGCGTTCGCGCTGGCGGTAGTGGAGCCGGCGGCGGGAAATATTGGCGGCGGCGGATTCATGCTCGTGCGGCTGGCGGACGGGCGGACGTCGTTTTTGGATTATCGGGAAGTGGCGCCGGGTGCGGCGACACGGGACATGTACATCAAGCCGGACGGGAAGCTGGATAAAGAAGCTTCGGTGATCGGGTACAAGTCGGTGGCGGTCCCGGGAACGGTGGCGGGGCTGGAATTGGCGCTGAAAACATATGGGACGATGAAGCTGGCGGAGGTGATGGAGCCGGCGATTCGTCTGGCGGAAAACGGGTTTGCGGTGAGCGAGAAGCTGGCGGGGGAATTGCAACGAGAGAAAAACACGCTGGAGCGGTTCCCCATAAGCCGGCGGATTTTCTTGAACGACGGGAAAATGTGGAAAGCGGAAGAAACGCTGAAGCAGCCGGAGCTGGCGGCGACGCTGAAACGGATTGCTCGGAATGGTGCGGAAGAGTTTTACAGCGGAGAAACGGCGCGGATGGTGGTTGCGGATGTGGCCAAATCGGGCGGGTTGATCACGCTGGAGGATTTGGCGGCGTATAAACCAAAAGTGCGGGAAGTGCTGCGCGCGAAATATGAGAGCGGCGCGCACGAATGGGAAGTGCTGACGTCGCCGCCGCCGAGCTCCGGTGGCGTGGCGATTATCGAAGCGCTGAATATGCTGAAGGATGTGCCTCTGAAGAGTTGGGATGACGTGGAGAGCGTGCACATGGTGGCGGAAACGATGCGGCGGGTGTTCGCGGACCGCGCGGCGTATCTGGCGGACCCGGATTACTCAAACGTGCCGGTGGCAGGCTTGACCGCTTCATGTTACGCGAAGGAGTTGGCGGGCACGATTGATGTCCAGCGGGCGACGTCGAGCAAAGAAGTGCACGCCGGTAAGCCGCATGCGTGTGGTGCGGTTGCGGCGGGAGCCGGGCCGTCAACGCTGGTGAGCTTGGGCGAAGGGCCGCACACGACGCATTTTTCGGTAGTGGATGCGGCGGGGAACGCCGTGGCGAGCACGTATACGCTGAATGACAGCTACGGGTCGCATGTGACGAGCACGGCGGGATTTTTGCTGAACGACGAGATGGATGACTTTACGACGCAGCCGGGCGTGCCGAATGCGTTGTTTGGTTTGGTCCAGTCGGATGCGAATGCGATTGCTCCGGGGCACCGGCCGTTGAGCTCGATGACGCCGACGATTTTGCTGCGCGACGGGAAGCTGAGCTTCGTTACAGGATCGCCGGGCGGGCCGACGATTATTTCGGCGACGCTCCTCAGTGTAATTAACTGGATGCGGCTGGGGATGGATGCGCAGGCGGCGATCAATGCTCCGAGGTTTCATCACCAGTGGCTGCCCGACCAGATTTTTATGGAAGATGATTTTCCGGAAAGCACACAGAAAGCGCTGGAAGCGCGGGGATTTACGGTGAAGCGGCGCGGGCATATCGGGTTGGTGAATGCAATCGGGATTGACGCGAAGACCGGCGAGAGGCTGGGAGCGGCGGATCCGCGCGACAAGGGTTCTGCAGTAGGCTACTGAGGAAATAAATTTACTCCAGAGATCTCCGAGGGCACAGGGAAAACAGTGCAGAGACTGCTATCGACGTACCTTTTTGTTTCACGGAAGCTGACTCGCGAGCTGCTCGGGCAAATTGCCGGAGCGGGATTCTCGGGCGTGGAGATTTTTTGTTCGCGAGCGCATTTTGATTACACCTCGAAGGCGGAAGCGCAGGAAATCGGAGCGAGCCTTGCTGATCTGGGGCTGACGCTGAGTTCGCTGCACGCGCCGACCAGCCGCGACTTGAGCGCTACGCGGGAGAGCGGCCAGCCTCTTTCGATTTGCGAAGTGGAACGGGTGCGGCGCATTGAAGCCATGGATGAATTGAAGCGGGCCATTGATGTGGCGGAGGATTTGCCGTTTCCGCGCATGATTTTTCACATGGGCGGGACGCGCGAGACGATGGACCCGCGCAAGCGCGACGCTGCGTTCAGTTCCCTCGAGCATTTGATTTTGCACGCGAAGCACGTGGGCGTCACCATTTGTGTGGAAAACACCGCGAGCGAGATGGGCGACCCGGCGTATTTGCGCGCCTTTTATGACGAGACCCGGCTGACTGGACTGCGATTCAATTTTGATATCGGGCATGCGCATCTGGCGGACGGGCCGGAGGAGGAGCGCGTGGAGAAGGGATTTGCTCCTCTGAGGGAGTTGGTCGTAGGCGCGCATATTCACGACAACCACGGGGAGAAGGACGAGCATTTGCCACCTTATGACGGGACGATCGATTGGAAGAAGGCGATCAAGATGTTGAAGACGGCGCCGGACGAAAATTTGCCGCTGCTTCTGGAATTGAAAGAGAAGACAGGGCCGGAGGCGCCGTCGGCGCAGGAGCAACTCGCCGCTGCCCGGAAAGCTTGGGACCGCTTTGAGGAGGAATGGGAAGAATCTAGCAATTGACCATTATTATGACTATGGTCTATAATTATGACCACCGGTGGCACCATGGAAAAAATTGCTATTTCGGAATTCAAAGCGAAGTGCCTTGCAGTGCTGGAACGCGTTCGTAAAACTAAAAAGCCAATTTGCATCACTCGCCACGGAAGGCCTGTTGCGGAGGTAGTTCCTCCGTCCTCGGTTGAGAATCGATCCGCCTGGATAGGATCGATGAAAGACTCCGTTCAAATCTTGGGCGACATTATTTCCCCGGCGAACGAAGAGAACGAATGGGAGGTCCTGCGCGATTGAGACTTCTCCTGGACACTCATGTCTGGCTTTGGCTCCTTTCAGACCCCGGCAAGCTAGGACGACGTACCTTCCAAGAGTTGAAAGACGAGAACAATGAACTCTGGCTCTCGCCGATAAGCACATGGGAGGTGCTGACGTTGAACTTCAAGGGGAGAATTCGTCTCGAACGCGAACCAAGGGAATGGTTATCGCGGGCGACGGCTGGCACACATGAAGCTCCTCTGACGCATGAAATCGCGCTGGCGGCTCGGGAGATTTCCTTGCACCAGGATCCAGCGGACCGGATTCTGGCGGCTACCGCGCAAGTCTTGGACTTGACCCTGGTCACTGCAGATGCGCGGCTGTTGGGACTGCCGAATATCCGGAGTCTAGCCAGCCGCTGAACGGCACAAGCCGACTCGCACCAAACCAGGAAAAAGACAACGCTGAGACGCAGAGTGTGCTGAGACTGCGCAGAGAGAGAAGAATGACGGTAATTACTATCGAGCAGGCTGGGAAGTACGACGGGCAGGAAGTGACGATTCGCGGGTGGCTTTATAACTTGCGCGAGTCTGGAAAACTCGTGTTTCCTATTTTTCGTGATGGGACCGGAATAATTCAGGGAGTGTGCGCGCTGAAGGAGAATCCCGAAGCCTTTGCGGCGCTGAAAGGGTTGACCCAGGAATCGAGCGTAATTGTTACGGGGAAGATTCGCGCGGAGCAGCGCGCGCCGGGCGGATACGAGATGGGGGTCAGTAAGGTTCACGTCGTACAGAAAGTTCCGGAGAGCACGCCGTTTCCAATTCAGTTGAAAGAGCACGGCGTGGATTTTTTGCTGGACCACCGGCATTTGTGGATGCGCACGCCGCGGCAAGCGGCGATTTTGCGGATCCGCGCGGAGGCGGAACGTGCGGCGCGCGAGTTCATGGACAGCCAGGGGTACACGCTGACGGATGCGCCGATGTTTACGCCGGCGGCTTGCGAGGGGACTTCGACGCTGTTCGAAGTGAACTACATCGACGACGAAAAGGCCTACCTGACGCAGAGCGGGCAGCTGTACATCGAAGCGACGGCCATGGCGTTGGGGAAGGTGTACACATTTGGGCCAACCTTTCGCGCGGAGAAATCGAAGACCCGAAGGCACCTGACGGAATTCTGGATGCTGGAGCCGGAGGCGGCGTACGTCGAGCTGCACGAGGTCATGACGCTCGGCGAGGGGTTGGTGAGCGCGATCGTGCAGTCGGTGCTGAAGAATAAGCCACGCGAACTGGAGACCCTGAGACGAGACACGACGAAGCTGCAAAACGTGAAGCCTCCGTTTCCGCGGATCAGTTACGAAGATGCGATTAAGGTGCTGCAGAAACACGGGAATCCGGCGAAGTTTGGCGATGATATCGGCGGAGACGAAGAGACGATCATTTCAAATGAGTTTGACCGGCCGGTGTTGGTGCACCGCTACCCGGCGGCGATCAAGGCGTTTTATATGCAGCCGGACGCGGAACGTCCAGACCTGGCGCTGGCGTTTGACATGCTTGCGCCGGAGGGCTACGGCGAAATTATTGGAGGAAGCCAGCGCATTCATGACTACGACTTGCTGTTGAAACGACTGCGCGAGCACAACCTGCCGGAGGAAGCGTTCCGGTGGTATCTGGATTTGCGACGCTACGGCAGCGTGCCGCATTCGGGGTTTGGCATGGGGCTGGAACGCACGGTGGCCTGGATTTGCGGGGCAGAGCACATTCGCGAAGTGATTCCGTTCCCACGCATGCTTTATCGCGTGTATCCTTAGTCCTCAGCTAGGAAATCAAGAATGGCGCAGAAAATACGAATCATTGGTGTGCCCATGGACCTGGGCGCGAGCCGCCGCGGCGTGGATATGGGGCCGTCGGCGCTGCGCGTAGCAGGATTACAGGCGCGCATCAAACAATTGGGACTGCAGGTGGAGGACATCGGCAACATTTCGGTGAAGCAGCCGGAAGAGATGTCTTACGGAGAAAAGCGCGCCAAGTATCTGGCGGAGATCGCGGACGCTTGCAAAGATCTGGCCACGATTGTGGAGAAGACGCTGGACGAAAGCATGATGCCGGTGGTGCTGGGCGGAGATCATTCGATTGCGGCGGGTTCTTTGTCCGGAGTGGCGGGCCATTTCAAGAAGAAGGAAAAAAAGATTGGTTTGATCTGGCTGGACGCGCACGGGGATATCAACACGCCGGAGTCTTCACCTTCCGGCAACGTGCACGGGATGCCGCTGGCCGCGGCGATGGGTTATGGAGCGACGGAATTGGTGGAGTTGGAAGGATTCAAGCCGAAGGTCGAGCCGCAGAATATTTCTCTGGTGGGGATTCGCGACTTGGATTCGCACGAGAAGAAGCTGGCGAAGAAATCCGGCGTGCACGTGTTCACCATGCGCGACATCGACGAGCGCGGCATGCGCGAGGTGATGAGCGACGCGCTGAAGTATGCGATGGATGACACGGACGGGATTTCTGTGAGCCTGGACATGGATTTTGTCGATCCTTCGGATGCGCCGGGCGTAGGTACGCCGGTGCGTGGCGGAGTGACGTATCGCGAAGCGCATCTGGCCATGGAGATGATTGCGGATACGGAAGCGATGGTGTCGCTGGAGGTCGTGGAAATCAATCCAGTAATCGACGAGCACAACCGCACGGCGCTGCTGGGCGTCGAGTTGGTGCTGTCCGGATTGGGCAAGAAGATTCTCTGACGAGAGACAGTATGCTGCTGCCAATCCCGTCTGATTCTGGAAACACTGTGCAGGTCTCCTCTTCGGGGTTGCAGCTTTTTCTGGAAAAATAATCGGCGTGAATACGGAAAAGAAGCGGTTGCGGGTTGGCGTGTTGTTTGGCGGGCGGTCGGGCGAGCATGAGGTTTCGCTGGCCTCGGCGGCCGCGGTGATTCGCGGGCTGGACCCGGACAAGTACGAGCCGGTGCCGATCGGGATCACGAAGGAAGGGCACTGGCTGGTGGGGGCGGGTGCGCAGAAACTGCTGCCCGAGGTGTTGAAGGGCGGGCAGCGGGTGATGATGACCGCGGACCCCACTGATGCGGCGCTGGTGCGGCTCGATGGGAGCGGCGGCGGGCAGCGGCTGGATGTGGTCTTCCCGGTGATGCATGGAACGTACGGGGAAGACGGCACCATTCAAGGATTGTTGGACCTGGCGGGGCTGCCGTTTGTCGGCGCGGGCGTGTTGGGGTCGGCGATTGGTATGGACAAGGATGTGGCCAAGCGCCTGATGCAGGTGGCGAAGATTCCAGTGGTGCCGTGGATCACGGTGCACCGCGCGGTTTGGGAAAGGCAGCCGAAAGAGATTCAGCGCAGCATTGAGCGAAAGTTCAAGTACCCGGTGTTCGTGAAGCCGGCCACGCTGGGCTCTTCGGTGGGGATGACGAAGGTGCATTCGCGGGAGGAGCTTGCACCCGCCTTGAATCTTGCGGCGGAGTTTGCGATGAAGCTTTTGGTGGAGCGGGCGATGGTGGCGCGGGAGATTGAAGTGGCGGTGCTGGGAAACAGCGAGCCCGCGGCGTCGATTCCCGGCGAAATTGTGCCGCACCGCGAGTTTTACGACTACGCGGCGAAATATCTGGAAGAAGGAACGCAGCTCTTGATTCCGGCAAAATTGAAACCGGAACAGGTGAAGAAGATTCAATCGTTCGCTCTGGCGGCGTTTCGCGCCCTGGAATTGAGCGGCATGGCGCGCGTGGATTTTTTCCTGGAGAAGAAGGGCGGGAAGATTTTCCTGAATGAAGTGAATACCATTCCTGGTTTCACGTCCATCAGCATGTATCCCAAAATGTGGGAGGCCAGCGGCATTCCGTTTCGCGAACTGATCGATCGGTTGATCACGCTGGCGCTGGAACAGCATGCTGAGAAAGCAAGAACGAAGTATCAAATCGAATTGCCGGAAGGCGCCGGCGGGGCGCTAGAACCATAGCTCGATCCGAGAGCGAGGAGAAAACCCTCAGGCCTATAAGGCAGGCCTGAGCTACAGGTAAACAACAGAGCCTGCGCTGTGCTACGCTCGCATTTGCGGAGATTCTCGATGAGCCTTCTCGAACCGCCGGTGGAAACTTCCAATAAGTCGCGCCCTTTGAAATTTGTGGCTGGCGCGCTGGTGGTATTGGCTGCCGTGGTGCTTTACTTTGCGTTCCGATACTACCCCGAACAGCGAGCGACACAACACTTTTTCGATGCGTTGGTGGCCGGAGACACCGATACCGCCTATCGATTGTGGAAGGCCGCGCCCAGCTATCGTTTGCCGGACTTCCTGACGGATTGGGGGCCGCACGGATATTACGGGCCGGTGAAAAGCTACAAGATCATGAAAATAAGCGCGGCGAGGGATTCGGCCAACAGCGTGGTCGTGGAAGTCGCGGTGAGTCCCTTTGCGCCGATGCCGGAGGCGACCGATGCAGAGAAGAGCCGGAGGACGCGCGTGGTGACCGTGTGGATGAACACGCAGGAGAAATCGTTTAGTTTCCCCCCGTAAAGAAAACTCTTTACCCACGTTGACAGCGTTGCTGGTGCTAACTCCGTGAAAGCGGCGGCAAGACCGCCGCACTCCAAAAACGCTTGGCCTCGCTAGTGGCGAATTTCGCCCAGGGCGCGGGTCAGCTCTTCCGGTGTGACCGTGGCGGTGCCCAGTTTGCTGACGGCCACGCCTGCGGCGGTGTTGGCGAGGATGGCGGCGTCGGAAAGAGAAGCACCAGCTGCCGCGGCTAGCGCCACGACGCTCAGCACGGTGTCGCCTGCACCGGTGACGTCGAAGACCTGCCGGCCGCTGGCCGTGCGGTCTACACCGGATTGGCCGACTCGAGCGTAGGTGACTTCAAATCCCGTCGCGGGAATATGCAGGGCGCGCGGCGAGCTTTCTTCGATGAGGCTCATGCCCTTTTCGCCGCGGGTGATGAGCACCGCTCCGCAGCCAAAATGCGCGAGCAGGGCGCGTCCCGCTTCTTCCACGGATTTATCCTCTCCCAGAGAACGAGTTACAAAGAATCCCGCTTCCTTGGCATTGCAAACGATGGCGCGCGCGCCGCGATAGGCATAGAGTCGTGAAGTTTTGGGCTTGACGAAAACGGCTACGCGCAATCGATGGCACGCGCTGAGAACGCGTTCGGCGAAATTGTCGGTGACCAGGCCTTTGTCGTAGTCGGATAAGACAAGAGCGTCGAGGCGTTTGAGCGCGGCGAACAGTGCGCGCAGGAGCCGCTCTTCGGTTTCCGGCCGCAGGGGCTCGCGGCGCTCGCGGTCGACGCGCACGACTTGCTGATGACGCGCGATGATCCGGGTTTTCACAGTGGTCATCCGCTTCGCGTCGCTCAGCACGCCTTTGTCAACGACGCCCGCTTCGCGCAGGCATTTGCGCAGGGCCGCGCCTGGTTCGTCATTTCCCATCGCGCCGAAGCACTCTACGCAGGCACCGAGAGCGGACAGATTTGCAGCGACATTGCCTGCGCCGCCGAGGCATTCGCTCTGCTCGACAAAATCCACTACGGGAACGGCGGCCTCCGGCGAAAGGCGCGAGGCGGTGCCCCACAGGTAGCGGTCCAACATGAGGTCGCCGAGGACGCCTATGCGTTTTCCGCGCAGGCGAGGGATCAGGCGCTTCAGACGGCCGGCATCACTCTTGATTTTGCTGGGCATGGAAGAAGGCGAATCGCTGTGTAGGTCCCTTCGCTACTCGGGGGCGACCGTTGCCTCTTCCGGGAGCATCACGGGGATGTCGTCGCGAATGGGATAGACCCGCCGGCAGGTTTGGCACTTCAGGCCGGCGTGGTCCGGCGTTGGCTTGACGAGTGTCTTGCACACGGGGCAGACAAGAATCTGGAGCAGCTCTTGCGAGATGGCCACTGGCCTCCTCCTCGATCGGCATTGCGGGCGGTGCTGGCACTGTACCAAAGGGTTCGCGGGCGGGCAAATGTCGCGGTTGCTTGTTGGTGGCTGGGCAGGCTTGTGCTACATAGGAGGCCGCAAAAGACGGGAGGAATCATGCTGGTGCGCCGGAAAGCATTTTTTGCAGTTGCCCTCACACTTCTTGCTGTCCCTTGCTTTGGACAAGCTCCGGCGAAGCAGCCGGAGGACAAGACCACGATTGTTTTCGGCCAGACGATTCATTACTGGGACGTAGGCTCGGGTCCGGTGCTCGTGCTGGTGCATGGGTTGGGGAGCAGCAAGGACGGAGATTGGGGCCGGGTGGTGGCGCCGCTCTCCAAAAAATATCGCGTGATCGCGATGGATCAGATCGGCTTCGGGCGCTCGGACAAGCCGCTGATCGACTATAAGATCCAGACATACGTGGATTTTCTGAACGAGTTTTTGCATGCGCTGAAGGTGGAGAAGGCGAGCCTTATGGGCGAATCGCTTGGCGGCTGGATTTCCGCTTTGTACGCGGCGGAGATTTCCGGAGGCGCGCCCTTGGTTCCTATCGAAAAGCTGGTCCTGGTGGACGCTGCAGGATTGCAGCAAGACAAGCCGATTCCGAATCTAAATCCGAGCACGCTGGCGGATATGCGCAAATTGCTGGAAGCAGTTTTTTACGATACGAGCTGGGTCACAGACGAGGTTCTGCAAAAAAGCTTTGCGGACAAGCTTGCAAAGCACGACGGCTATACGGTTCGAGCCATCTTGAGCAATCCAGGTTTGGCTTCCGAACGGCTTGACGACAGGATGGCGCAGATTCGTGTGCCGACGCTGGTCGTTTGGGGCAAACAAGATACTCTGCTACCGATTACTTCCGGCGAGAGATATGCGGCCGGAATCGCAGGGGCCAAGCTGGTGAGCTTCGACCAGTGCGGCCACGTCCCGCCGTTGGAGAAGACCACGGAGTTTGTGCCTGTCGTGGAAGCGTTTCTCGATGGCGCCGCGCCGCATTGAAGCGGGAACTGTGTTCGCTGGGTCGACGCGGAGCCCGTGGAGCTGGGGCTCAGTTGGTCATTTCCCAGAGAGGTATGCAATGCGCAAATTGTTGCCGGTCGGCTTATTGGTTCTGTCTTGCGCGATTTTGCTGCTTGCGCAGGACTCGACAAAGCGAAACGGGGAGGAAGGCCGCTTGCTGGCGCTGGAAAGCGCATGGAATCACGCGGAGGTAAGCAAGGACGCAGCAGCGCTGAATCAGTTGCTGAGTGAATCCCTCGTGTACGTCGATTACGATGGCACGCTGCAGAACAAGAAGCAGTTTCTGGAAAGCACGTTGCATAGCGACGCGGAGCAAGAGCAGATCAACAATGACGGAATGACCGTGCACCTATATGGGAACGCAGCGGTGGTCACCGGGCTGTACAGGGATAAAGGAATCGAGAAGGGAAAGCCTTATTCGCGGCGCGGGCGCTTCACGGACACCTGGATCAATCAGAATGGCGTGTGGCAGTGCGTGGCCACCCAGTCGACACTGATAGCCCACTAAGGACTCCAAGAGGGTGCACCCCCCTCCCCCCTTTTTCCGCAAGTGTTCATTCTAAAGGTGGTTAGAGGAGAGTGGGCGGTGCGTCGTGGGTAGTGAGCAGTGGGTGGTTGAAACAGGAATCGCGGTAGCCCCCACGCGGGTGTTTTGGGAAAAGAGGCTGCAAAGAATTGACAGGTCGAGAGTTAGGGCTGGATTGATGGGACGGGTAAGAGAGATTTCTTCGAGATAACGTGCGCAGCCCTAGACGTTTATCAATAGTAAACTTATAAGTGTAATGTCGTGAATGGATTACGCCAGAATTTTGACCTGAAGTTTCCGATGGCTGGTGCGCATATCGTTCTAAATGGAACAGTTTTCCGGATGGCTTTCTCGTACCGTATTGGAGTGAGGATGAGCGACGTGTGGGCGAAACGACTGTCCCCGGTTCCCTATTCCAAGGTTGGTGTCGCTGCCGAGAAGCGCGCAGTCCGTCGTTCCTGCCTGGTGTGCCTATTCACCTGTATGGGGATTGCCTTTGCGTGTCCCGGGCTTCGTGCGCAGGAAGCGCCTCAAAGCGCCGCTGCGCAAGCAACGCCACAAAACGCAACCCCGGCACTGGCAGAGCGCGACATCTCCTGGCGCGCCCTTCCGCGGAACCTTCTCCAAGATCAGAAAGACATCTGGTTGTTTCCGCTGCAGCTTGCCAAAGGGCGGCAATGGCTCCCCACGCTCGCAGTAACGGGCGTGACCGCGGCCTTAATTGTCGCTGATCCACACGACACGCCCTACTTCCGGCGCACTACTGAATTCGAGGGCTTCAACAACGCCTTCTCCGGACCTATCACCGCAACTGAAATTGCGATTGTTCCCGCCGCCTTTCTGGTGGTCGGACATTTCCGCCACAATTCCTACGCCGAAAAGACGGCCCTCCTAGCCGGTGAAGCCTATGCCGACAGCGCCATCGTCGGCATAGCGATGAAAATAGCGACCCGACGCCTGCGTCCATCGGACATCCCACCCCCCGGCCCTTTTTCCGACACGTTTTTCCGCAGTCATGTGTCTCCCACCGGCATTAATACAAGCTTTCCTTCCAGTCACGCGGCGGCGGCGTTCGCTGTTGCGACCGTGTTCTCCCATCGCTATCGCCAGCATCGCTGGGTGCCCTGGGTGGCGTACGGCATGGCCTCGGTCATCAGCTTTTCCCGCATCACGAACCAAGCCCACTTCCCCTCAGACGTTTTCCTGGGAGCCGCCCTGGGCTTTACGATTTCAGAGTTCGCCGTGCTGAGGCCGCGATAGCTACAGCAGAACTGGCCGGAATCAGAGGGTCAATTCTGTACCTCCGAATACGAACAAAGCGCCCATCGTGGTGCAGGTTTTCATTCTAATGGGTAATAAATCGTCTTACCGGACATCTGCCCTACCGTTACTCCACATCTCCGGTACGCGTTTATCAGACACAGCTCCAGCGCAGCGTGGTGATCGAATCGGCGGTCAGCGCTACTTTAGCAGCCTGGCCACCGCACGCGACCGTCACCTCCCGCGCGTCACCCGGATTCGTCAGCGCCAGCACCATGGAGCCGTCGGAATTTTTCGCGGCGGTGTGATACACGCGCGAAATCGCGGAGCTATTCGGCGTCGACGTCACCGTTGATGATGAGGCCGGCTGGCCGATCAGTGCGGCGTTCACTGCGGGAAGGTCACCGTTCGCGTCGTGCGAAGCGACAATCACCGCGCCGCGGCGAAATGCGCGGGCATGGTGCACCAAGGCCCAATACAATCCCGTGCGCGTGATTTCTTTCGTCTGCGAATGAATCTGCACCAGACCGCCGCAATCGAACGGACCGATGTTGGGCCGGCCGCGTTCATCGAGAGCCAGATTCCACATGGTGACGCTTTGCGGGCCGTTGGCCAGAATGCCGGCGAAGGTCGCGCCCCACTTGCTCCAGTTCGTCAAATAATCAGCGAATTTGTAGTCGTCGCCGCCTTCGGTCCAATGCATTTCCACTTCCGGAAATTTCTGCTTCACGATGCCCATCATCTCCGGGCTGCCCACGTAGCCGTGCCAGGCCACGGTGTTCACGTATTTCTTGATTCGGGGCCTGGAGAGTTGATCCAGGGCGCGGCCAAACAAATTGTAATTGTGGTCGAGCGTCCAGATTCTTGTGCCGCTCGTCTCGAGCAGAGGGCCGAGCGCTGCCACCAGGCGCTCCTCGTCCTCTTCCGGCCAGGGGCACGCTGGCATTCGGCCGCCCTGGTCCGCGTCGATCTCGTTCTGGGTGGTCACCGCGCGCACGTTCACGCCGGCCGCCGCGTACCCCTCCACGAATTTCTGAAAGTATCGCGCGTAGGTGGGAATATTTTCCGGCCGGATGTTTCCGCCCAACATCGAGTTGCTGTACTTCATCCATCCGGGAGGACTCCACGGCGAGGCGAACAAAAACAGATCCGGATTGGCAGTGACCGCGGCGCGCAACGTTGGCAAAACGTAATCGCGGTCGTGGTCGATGCTGAAACGCTTGAGCTCCGGATCGGCCGCACCGTCGTCGTAGCTGTATGCCGCGGTGCTGTAATCGCTGGCGCCAATGGGAATGCGCCCCATGCTCAGGGCATGCTGGTCCTGCCCGAACATCGAATGTAGGAGGTCCGCGCGGTCGTTATCGCTCAGGCGCGAGAGGGTAAAGCACGCAGCATCGGTAAAGGCCGCGCCAAAGCCCAAGATCGTCTGCGCCGGTTTCGTCGGGTCCACCGTCACGTCCGCTGGTGCAGCCTTTTTCGCAATCTTCGTCCATGCAACCTCGGCCCCGGCGGCCAGTCGCTTCCCGCTCTTGTCAGTGACTTCCGTCTGCGCGGGCTTCGTCAGCGCGTGCTCGTCATTCGTATCGATTTTGGGCGCTTCGACTTTAGCGTTTGCCGTCACTCCCAACAGTGAAGCCGCCGCCGCACCCGCTCCCAGCCCCGCATACTTCAATACTTCTCGACGTGTGGTCATGATCGGCTCCCGGTTATCACTGAATAATTCACGCGGCCGCTAGCCAAGGCGGTTTGCTACGGCGGACAGCATACTGCAAAACTTATTATCTGGACACGCCGCACAGTCCTGGTCGACCTGCATGTGGACTGAAGGTGCCGCATCTACGGCGCTTAGGAGGAAGAGACAATGAGGGCGAGCGATAGTCGCGGAGGCGAAAACCTTCTCGATGTTCGTGGTGGTTTTGGTCCGTCCTGGAGCTGGGTTGCCCATCTGCGCGGGGTCGTAGGAGCACAGCCAGATTGGCTGTGCCACAAGGGCCAGTCCCTACATTTTTAGCGGAACTGCGAGTTGTAGTAGCGGTGGAGATCGTTGCGGAACTCCTGGGCCTTATCGGAGTCGAGTGTGCTATCGATCATGGTCTTGAGGATGGGTTCGAGGAAGCGGGCGTATTTGGCGAGCGTGGCGCGATCGTGTTGCGCGAAGGCGTTCGCGACGGCGCTTGCGGTTGCCGGAGTGACCAGCTCGAGGCGGCCTACGAAGACGCGCGTGGTTTGCGTCGGAGCGGGCTTGATGGTCAGCGGCAGCACGGTATTCACGAATTCGGGGGGAACGATGTAGAGGAGGCGGCTGCCTTCCTCAAACCAGGAATCGCGCCAGGTTTCGATCATGGCTTGCGCCTCGTCTTGATAGAGACCCTGGGTGACGAGAATTCCTTCGAGGTCGTGCGCCAGGGAATCGACGGTGGCAGTCAGGTCGGGCGGGTCAAGCGCCGCTTCCGTCTGCAGCGCATTGGCGATGCGATAGCCGACTTTTTCGCCGCGGCGCTCGAAGAGAATGACGGAAGGGAAGGTGTCGTTACCGCGGTTTTGCGCGCGCACCTGGCCCGCGGGTGTGATAGTAGCGGATATGGGAACATCGAAAACGGAAACTCCGCGATAGAAGAGAAATTTTTCGTGCTGCTCGCCGGCGGGCGTTTGCACGCGAAGGGGCGTGGAAGTGGTCGCTCGCGC
>Ga0210403_10003086_pt1 | contig 14767 bp, 8 predicted proteins | sample IncBWC19MmetaG_FD_150863 | JGI IMG/M metagenome (GOLD analysis project Ga0210403, IMG submission 150863) | Forest soil microbial communities from Barre Woods Harvard Forest LTER site, Petersham, Massachusetts, United States - Inc-BW-C-19-M | ecosystem: Environmental > Terrestrial > Soil >... | reverse complement strand
GATTTCGAAATGCGCGAGCCCCTCCTGCAAGGCTGCCTCGGTCGCTCGCTGCAGGTCCGGCAGAATGGTCGAGTGAACCGTGTAGGAATCGGCGGTGAGAGCATCGATCCCGGCGGCCGCCCTGGCCTCATGAGCGAGGTGATCGACGAAATGGAAGCCGAGGTCGCGCCGCGGATTGACGTAGGCGATGAGGCCCGCGGTCGGATTGGAGGCCTGCTTGACCTCCGCGGCGCTGATGGCGCCGTCCTCCTGCATCCGGCCCAACACATAGGCGAGCCGTTCTTGCGCGCGATCCGGATGCTGGTCGGGGCTGAAATAACCCGGCCCCTTGGTCAGCGCCGCCAGGAGCGCGCCCTCGCCCAGGGTGAGCGCCTTCGCCGACTTTCCGAAATAGCTCCGGGCCGCCATCTCGACGCCCCAGGAGCCACGGCCCAAATAGGTCGAATTGAGGTAAAGCTCCAGGATTTCGGCTTTGGTGAGCAGCCGCTCGACCCGGGCGGTCAGGATCATTTCCCGGATCTTGCGCTCATAGGTGAGGTCTTCGCCCACGAGCAGATTCTTCACCACTTGCTGGGTGATGGTCGAACCGCCCTGCGGCCGGCCGGATTTGGCGATGTTGCCGATGAAGGCGCGGATCAGCGAGCGTTCGTCGATGCCGTTGTGCTGATAGAACCGCTTGTCCTCGGCCGAGACGAAGGCCTGCTGCACCGGTTTGGGGATATCGCCGAGCGCCACCCAGACCCGCCGCTGGTCCGCCTCGAAGAGTTCCGCGAAGCGCGCCCCCTTGCCGTCGAGCACGACGGTGGCCCCCGGCAGCTTCGGCCTCTTGAGCTTGGCGGGATCAGGCAGATCGGCGACCGCCTTGTTGTAGAAATCGATGACCTGGCCCAGGTCCACGGCCGGCTTCTCGACCGTTTCGTTCTTGCAGAACTGCTTGTAGGCCGTGAACAGGTCGCCGAAATTGATGCCGCGAAAGACCGCGATCCCCCCGGCCACGCCTTGGGGGTCCTCCATCGCGGTGGCGATCAGGTCGTCGAGGTTCAAATCCTCGATATCGAAGGCTTTGCGCATATGCGCACAGCCCGCCTGCAAGAGCTGCACCACCTGCCCTTGATCCTGGACGCGGTCGAACTGGGTTCTGACCTTGTCAGGTGTGGTCGTCACCTGGCTCAAAGTCAGAGCGGTGGCAAAGATCTTGACGAGGAGGGCGTCCATTGGGGGCGGCGTGACCGGCCGGTAGGCGGGTTGGGGCGGGAGAGTAGAACCCAGTAAAACGGCTTTTTATGGGTTCAGGTTCCAGGCATTGAGGTTCTAAGGTTAAATAAATGTCATCCAGGTGAAGAGCCGGTACGAGCGTCGGACCCGAGCACAACAGCAGAACCGCGCGATCCGGCCAAAAAAAGCCGCCCGGCGATCCTGGGTAAACCCAGGATCAAACGGGCGGCTTGGCTGTGGCAGGCCCTTCCGGCTTGCGCGAGCGTCACTCCGCGGCCGGAAGCTGCGCCGGCTGCTCGGCGGCGGCGGCAGCCGCCTTGGCGGCGGCCTCCTTCTCGCGCTCCTCGAGAATGAGCGCGTCCCGCTTGCCGGCGACCTCGCGCAGGCTGTTCATCATGGCGCCGGTCCCGGCCGGGATCAGGCGGCCCACGATGACGTTCTCCTTGAGGCCCTCGAGCGTGTCGATCTTGCCGTTGACCGCGGCTTCGGTCAGCACGCGCGTGGTTTCCTGGAACGACGCTGCCGAGATGAACGAGCGAGTCTGCAGCGACGCCTTGGTGATTCCGAGCAGCACCGGATGGGCGACGGCCTCCTTCTTGCCTTCGGCCCGCGCCCGCGCATTGATCTCGTCGAGCTCGATCTTGTCGATCTGCTCGCCCTGGATCAGCTCGGTCTCGCCCTGCTCGCTGACCTCCACCTTCTGCAGCATCTGCCGGACGATGACCTCGATATGCTTGTCATTGATGCTGACACCCTGCAATCGATACACCTCCTGGATCTCGTTGACGAGATAGGCGGCAAGGTCCTCGACGCCCTTGATCGCCAGGATGTCGTGCGGCGCCGGATTGCCTTCGACGATGAAGTCACCCTTCTCCACCACGTCACCTTCCTGCAGATGAATGTGCTTGCCCTTCGGGATCAAGTACTCTTTCGGCTCCTCGCCCTTGGTGCTCGACTCGATGATGACGCGGCGCTTGTTCTTGTAGTCCTTGCCGAACCGGATCGTGCCGGAGGCCTCCGCGATGATCGCGGACTCCTTCGGGCGCCGCGCCTCGAACAGCTCCGCCACCCGCGGCAGACCGCCGGTGATGTCACGCGTCTTGGCGCTCTCGGTCGGAATGCGCGCGATCACGTCGCCCGCCTTCACGTTCGCACCCGGATCGACCGAGATGATGGCGTCGACCGCGAGCTGATAGCGCGCGTCGCCGCCGCGACTGAGCCTGTGGATCTTGTTGTGCTTGTCCTTGATGACCATGGCCGGACGCAGGTCCTGTTGTCCGCGTCCGGACCCGGTTCGCCAATCGATGACCACGCGCTTGGCAATGCCGGTGGATTCGTCGAGCGTCTCCGACATCGACTGGCCCTCGACCAGGTCCTCGAAGCCGACGGTGCCCTCGACTTCGGTCAAGATCGGACGGGTGTACGGATCCCATTCGGCGATGCGCTGGCCGCGCTTGATCTTGTCGCCATCCTCGACCCGCATGCGGGCGCCGTACTGAATGCGATGAACCGCGCGTTCGGTTCCATCCGGATCGAGCACGGCGACCACCATGTTGCGCGCCATGGCGATCATCTCGCCGTCGGAATTCTTCATGATGTTCTTGTTCTTGATCTTGATCTTGCCGTCGAAGTTCGACTCGATGAACGACTGCTCGGAAATCTGGGCAGCGCCGCCGATGTGGAACGTGCGCATGGTGAGCTGGGTGCCGGGCTCGCCGATCGACTGTGCGGCAATGACGCCCACGGCCTCGCCGATATTGACCGGCGTGCCGCGGGCCAGATCGCGCCCATAACACTTGCCGCAAACGCCGGTGACGGTCTCGCAGGTGAGCACCGAGCGGATGCGCAACTCCTGCACGCCGGCGGTGACGATCGACTCGACCTGCGGCTCCTCGAGCAGCGTGCCCTTCTTGACGATGACCTTGTGCGAGGACGGATCGCGCACGTCCTCGGCCGTCGTGCGGCCGAGGATGCGCACCCCGAGCGAGGCGACGACCTGGCCGGCATCGATCACGGCGCGCACATTGATGCCGCCCGAAGTGCCGCAATCCTCCATCGTGATGATGGAGTCCTGCGCCACGTCGACCAGGCGCCGGGTGAGATAGCCTGAATTGGCGGTCTTGAGCGCGGTATCGGCGAGGCCCTTGCGGGCGCCGTGGGTCGAATTGAAGTATTCGAGCACGGACAGCCCTTCCTTGAAGTTGGAGATGATCGGGCTCTCGATGATCTCGCCGGACGGCTTGGCCATCAGGCCGCGCATGCCGGCAAGCTGGCGCATCTGCGCGGGCGAGCCGCGCGCGCCGGAATGGGCCATCATGTAGATCGAGTTGATCTGCAGGTCGCGGCCGTCGGAACCCTTCTTGACGGCCGAAATCTCGCGCATCATCTCGTCGGCGATATGGTCGGTCGACTTCGACCAGGCGTCGACCACCTTGTTGTATTTCTCGCCCTGCGTGATGAGGCCGTCGTTGTACTGCTGCTCGAACTCCTTGGCCAGCGTGCGCGTCTGCTCGATGATCTTCCACTTCGAAGCGGGGACCACCATGTCGTCCTTGCCGAACGAGATGCCGGCCTTGAACGCGTTGAAGAAGCCGAGCGACATGATCCGGTCGCAGAAGATGACCGTCTCTTTCTGTCCGCAGTGGCGGTAGACCTGGTCGATCGTGTTGGAGATTTCCCGCTTGGTCATGAGCTTGTTCACGGCCTCGAAGGAAATCTTCGGGCTCTTGGGCAGCACATTGCCGAGCATGACGCGGCCGGGCGTTGTCTCGTAGAGGCGGTACGTCGGCTTGCCTTTGTCGTCGACGCCCTCCCAGCGGTACTTTATCTTGGTGTGGAGGCTGATCGCGCTCTCTTGCAGCGCGTGCTCGATTTCGCTCAGATTGCGATAGAAACCGCGCACGATGTTCTTCTTCTTCGGATCGCGCTTCTGCTGCTCGTCGGTGTAGAGCTCCAGCTTCCATTCGCCCGGGTCGCCATCGCGCATGAGCGAGAGATAGTAGAGACCGAGCACGATGTCCTGCGACGGCACGATGATCGGCGAGCCGTTGGCCGGGTGCAGGATGTTGTTGGTCGACATCATCAACACGCGCGCTTCGAGCTGGGCTTCCAGCGACAGCGGCACGTGCACCGCCATCTGGTCGCCGTCGAAGTCGGCATTGAAGGCGGCGCAGACCAGCGGATGCAGCTGGATCGCCTTGCCCTCGATCAGCACCGGCTCGAACGCCTGGATGCCGAGGCGATGCAAGGTCGGCGCGCGGTTGAGCAGCACCGGATGCTCGCGAATGACCTCGTCGAGGATGGTCCCAACCTCGGGCTTCTCCTTCTCGACCAGCTTCTTGGCCTGCTTCACCGTGGTGGAGAGACCCTTGGCGTCGAGACGCGAGTAGATGAACGGCTTGAACAGCTCGAGCGCCATCTTCTTGGGCAGCCCGCACTGGTGCAGCCGCAGCTCGGGGCCGACCACGATCACCGAGCGGCCGGAGTAATCCACGCGCTTGCCGAGCAGGTTCTGCCGGAAGCGGCCCTGCTTGCCCTTGAGCATGTCGGCGAGCGACTTCAACGGCCGCTTGTTGGCGCCGGTGATGACCCGGCCGCGCCGGCCGTTGTCGAACAGCGCGTCGACGGCTTCCTGCAGCATCCGCTTCTCGTTGCGGATGATGATGTCGGGCGCCCGCAGCTCGATCAGCCGCTTCAGCCGGTTGTTGCGGTTGATGACGCGGCGATAGAGGTCGTTGAGGTCGGAGGTGGCGAAGCGCCCGCCGTCAAGCGGCACCAGCGGCCGCAGGTCGGGCGGGATCACCGGGACGACCTTGAGGATCATCCATTCCGGCTTGTTGCCGGACTGGATGAACGCCTCGATCAGCTTGAGCCGCTTGGCCAGCTTCTTGGGCTTGAGCTCGGAGGTCGACTCGGCGATCTCCACCCGCAGGTCGGTCGCCATCTTCTCCAGGTCGAGCACCTTGAGCATCTCGCGGATCGCCTCGGCGCCGATGAGCGCGGTGAAGCTGTCCGCCCCGTAGAGCTCCTGGGCCTTGAGATACTCGTCCTCGGAGAGCAGCTGCCGGTCCTCGAGCGCGGTCAAGCCCGGCTCGATCACGACATAGCTCTCGAAATACAGGATGCGCTCGAGCTCCTTCAGCGTCATGTCGAGCAGGAGCCCGATGCGCGAAGGCAGCGACTTCAAGAACCAGATATGGGCGACCGGAGCCGCCAGCTCGATATGCCCCATGCGCTCGCGCCGCACGCGCGACAGCGTGACCTCGACCGAGCACTTCTCGCAGATGATGCCCTTGTACTTCATGCGCTTGTACTTGCCGCACAAGCACTCGTAGTCCTTGATCGGCCCGAAGATGCGCGCGCAGAACAGCCCGTCGCGCTCGGGCTTGAAGGTGCGATAGTTGATGGTCTCCGGCTTCTTGATCTCGCCGTAGGACCAGGAAAGAATCTTTTCCGGGCTCGCGATGGAGATCCGGATCTGGTCGAAGACCTGCGCCGGCACCTGCGGGCTGAAAAGATTCATGATCTCTTGATTCATCGAGTCTTCTCCATGTGGAGCTGTCGGTTGCCGGAGGACGGATGACAGACGACGGACGACAGATGAGACCGCTTGCCTCGGCTCTGTCGCGCTCGGGAAATCTGTCGCCTGTCCTCCGTCATCTGTCCTTCCGTCTATTCCGCGGCCTCGGCGCTTTCGCCCGGCCCGGTTCTCTGCTGCTTCGAGTTGTGCAGGTCGACGTTGAGCCCGAGCGAGCGCATTTCCTTGACCAGCACGTTGAAGGATTCCGGAATGCCCGCCTCGAACGTGTCGTCGCCGCGCACGATCGCCTCATAGACCTTGGTGCGGCCGGCCACGTCGTCGGACTTGACCGTCAGCATCTCCTGCAGCGTGTAGGCGGCGCCGTAGGCTTCGAGCGCCCACACCTCCATTTCGCCGAAGCGCTGGCCGCCGAACTGCGCCTTGCCGCCCAGCGGCTGCTGGGTGACGAGACTGTAGGGGCCGATCGAGCGGGCATGGATCTTGTCGTCCACCAGGTGATGCAGCTTCATCATGTAGATGAAGCCGACCGTCACCTTCCGATCGAAGGTGTCGCCGGTGCGCCCGTCGTACAGCGTCACCTGCCCGGAATGATCGAGCCCGGCCAGATCGAGCATGTGCTCGATATCGGCTTCCTTGGCCCCATCGAAGACCGGTGTCGCGATCGGCACGCCGTGACGCAGGTTGTTGCCGAGCTCCACCAGATCCTTCTCGCCGAGCGATTTGATGGTCTCCTCATCGCCGTAGATCTTCTTCAGCAGATCCTTGAGCGGCTTGGTGTCGTGCTTGCCGTTGTAGAGGTCGACCGCCTGCCCGATCCGCAACCCGAGCCCGGCGCACGCCCAGCCCAGATGGGTCTCCAGAATCTGGCCGACATTCATCCGGCTCGGCACGCCGAGCGGATTGAGCACGATGTCGACCTGTGTGCCGTCGCTGAGGAACGGCATGTCCTCAATCGGCACGATCTTGGACACAACGCCCTTGTTGCCGTGGCGGCCCGCCATCTTGTCGCCGGGCTGGATCTTGCGCTTCACGGCGACGAAGACCTTGACCATCTTCATCACGCCGGGCGGCAGCTCGTCGCCGCGCTGCAGCTTCTCGACCTTGTCGAGGAAGCGCTGCTCGAGCCGCTTCTTCGATTCGTCGTATTGCTTGCGGATGGCTTCAATCTCCGCCATCAGCTTGTCGTTGGGCGAGGCGAACTGCCACCACTGCGAGCGCGGATATTCCTCCAGCACCGCCCGGGTGATCTTCGAGTCCTTCTTGAAGCCCTTCGGCCCGGCAATGCCCTGCCGGCCCTCGAGCATTTCCGCCAGACGGCCATAGACGTTGCGGTCGAGGATCGCCTGCTCGTCGTCGCGGTCCTTGGCGAGCCGCTCGATCTCCTCGCGCTCGATGGCCAGCGCCCGCTCGTCCTTCTCGACGCCGTGCCGGTTGAACACGCGCACCTCGACCACGGTGCCCTGCACGCCGGGCGGCACGCGCAACGAGGTGTCGCGCACATCGGAGGCCTTCTCGCCGAATATGGCGCGCAGGAGCTTCTCCTCCGGCGTCATCGGGCTCTCGCCCTTCGGCGTGATCTTGCCGACCAGGATATCGCCGGCGCGCACCTCCGCGCCGATATAGACGATGCCCGCCTCGTCGAGGTTCTTGAGCGCCTCCTCTGACACGTTGGGGATATCGCGGGTGATCTCTTCAGGTCCGAGCTTGGTGTCGCGCGCCATCACCTCGAATTCCTCGATGTGGATCGAAGTGAAGACGTCGTCCTTGACGATGCGCTCGGACAGGAGGATCGAATCCTCAAAGTTGTAGCCGTTCCACGGCATGAAGGCGACGAGCACGTTGCGGCCGAGCGCGAGCTCGCCCAGATCGGTCGAGGGACCGTCGGCGATGATGTCGCCCTTCCTCACCTGGTCTCCAACCTTCACCAGCGGACGTTGATTGATGCAGGTGTTCTGGTTCGAGCGCTGAAACTTCTGCAGCCGATAGATATCGACGCCGGATTTCGACGGGTCGGTCTCGCCGGTTGCGCGCACCACGATACGCGTGGCGTCGACCTGGTCGACCACGCCGGTGCGGCGCGCCGCGATCGAGGCGCCCGAGTCGCGGGCGACCACGCCCTCCATGCCGGTGCCCACGAACGGCGCCTCGGCGCGAACCAGCGGCACCGCCTGACGCTGCATGTTGGAGCCCATCAGCGCGCGGTTGGCATCGTCGTTCTCGAGGAACGGGATCAGGGCGGCTGCCACCGAGACCAGCTGCTTGGGCGACACGTCCATGAAGTCGACCTTGCCGGCCGGCACCATCTGAACGTCGCCGGCGTGCCGGCACACGATCAGATCCTCGGTGAAGCGTCCGCGCTGGTCGATAGTCGCGTTGGCCTGCGCAACGGTGTAGCGCGCCTCCTCCATCGCCGAGAGATAGATGACCTCGTCGGTGACGCGGCCATCCTTCACCTTGCGGTAGGGCGTTTCGACGAAGCCGTACTTGTTCACCCGCGCAAAGGTCGCCAGCGAGTTGATGAGGCCGATATTCGGTCCCTCCGGCGTCTCGATCGGGCAAATTCGGCCGTAGTGGGTCGGGTGCACGTCGCGCACCTCGAACCCCGCCCGCTCGCGGGTCAGACCGCCGGGTCCGAGCGCCGAAAGCCGCCGCTTGTGGGTGATCTCGGACAGCGGATTGGTCTGGTCCATGAACTGGGAGAGCTGCGAGGAGCCGAAGAATTCGCGCACCGCCGCCGCCGCCGGCTTGGCGTTGATCAGGTCTTGCGGCATCACGGTGTCGATATCGACCGAGGACATGCGCTCCTTGATCGCGCGCTCCATGCGCAACAGGCCGACCCGATACTGGTTTTCCATGAGCTCGCCGACCGAGCGCACCCGCCGGTTGCCGAGATGGTCGATGTCGTCGATCTCGCCCTTGCCGTCGCGCAGATCGACCAGGGTGCGGATCACCGCGATGATGTCCTCCTTGCGCAGGACGCGCATCGTGTCGGGCGCATCGAGGTCGAGCCGCATGTTCATCTTGACGCGGCCGACGGCCGACAGGTCGTAGCGCTCCGAATCGAAGAACAGCGATTGGAACATCGCCTGGGCGGTGTCGAGCGTGGGCGGCTCGCCCGGACGCATCACCCGATAGATGTCGAACAGCGCGTCCTCGCGCGTCATGTTCTTGTCGACCGCGAGCGTGTTGCGGATATAGGCGCCGACATTGACGTGGTCGATGTCGAGAAGCGGCAGCTCCTTGTAGCCGGCCTCGACGAGCACCTTCAGGTTCTTTTCCGTGATCTCTTCGCCGGCTTCGGCATAGATTTCGCCGGTCTTCGCGTTCACCATGTCCTCGGCGAGGTAGTGACCGACCAGCTCCAGGTCGGTCATGCGCAAGGCCTTGAGGCCTTTCTCGGCGAGCTGGCGCGCCTGGCGCACCGTGAGCTTCTTGCCGGCCTCGAGCACGATCTTGCCGCTGTCGGCGTCCACCAGATCGGCGACCGCCTTGTAGCCGCGGAAGCGGTTGGCATCGAACGGCACGCGCCAGCCGTCCTTGTGGCGCTTGTAGTGCACCTGCCGATAGAACGTGTTGAGGATTTCCTCGCCATCCATGCCGAGCGCGTGCAGCAGCGAGGTCACCGGGATCTTCCGGCGACGGTCGATGCGCGCATGGACGATGTCCTTGGCGTCGAACTCGATGTCCAGCCACGAGCCGCGATAGGGAATGATGCGGGCGGCAAACAACAGCTTGCCGGAGGAGTGCGTCTTGCCCTTGTCGTGGTCGAAGAACACGCCCGGCGAGCGGTGCATCTGCGACACGATCACCCGCTCGGTGCCGTTGACCACGAAGGTGCCATTCATCGTCATGAGCGGGATGTCGCCCATGTAGACATCCTGCTCCTTGATGTCCTTGACCGATTTCGCGCCGGTCTCCTGGTCGATATCGAACACGATGAGCCGCAGCGTCACCTTGAGCGGGGCCGCATAGGTCATGCCGCGCTGCCGGCACTCGTCGACGTCGTATTTCGGCGGCTCGAATTCGTATTTGACGAATTCCAGCATCGACGTGTTGGAAAAATCCGAGATCGGGAACACGGATTTGAATACGGTCTGCAGGCCCTCGTCGGGCCGGCCGCCGACCGGTTCCTTCACCAGCAGGAATTGGTCGTAGGACGCCTTCTGAACCTCGATGAGGTTCGGCATCTCTGCGACTTCCTGGATTTTCCCGAAAAACTTGCGAACGCGCTTGCGACCTGTGAACGTCTGCGCCATGCTTTGTCTCTCACCTCGTCGAACCGCCGGGACCGGGACGACTCTCCGGAAGGCCGCAATCCATCGCGACCATCAGGACAGGCGTCGAGCCCGTGCCGTTCATGTATGTATGACCCGGCCCGCGGCCGAATCGACTTAAATCGCGACCGCCGCCATGCGGTCTATGGGGCGATTCCGGGGCTTCCCGAAATCACCGTTTTGTGTTGGCCGACGGCCTTGCCCGGCTCGGCCCGTCCGGTCTTTGCACGCTATCTCCGCACGCGACCCGTTCCTGCACGCGACCCCGCCTTTGTACGTGGAGCACGGCCGGCGGCCGATCCGCTTGCGGCCTGTGTTTGCGGCAGGTCGGACGCGGCCCCGCTTGCCACGCGCGATCCCCGGGTCGCGTTTTGCCCGCCCGGGGGATTTCGCTGAAATAAACGGTGATTATTTCAGCTCGACCTTGGCACCGACCTTCTCCAAGGTCGTCTTGATCTTCTCGGCTTCTTCCTTGTTCACGCCTTCCTTCACCGGCTTGGGAGCCCCTTCGACCAGATCCTTGGCTTCCTTGAGGCCGAGACCGGTCAGGGCCCGGACCTCCTTGATCACCTCGATCTTCTTCTCGCCCACCGCGGCCAGCACCACCGTGAACTCGGTCTTCTCCTCGACCGGCGCGGCGGCCGCCGCCGGGCCCGCCGCCACTGCCACCGCGGCAGCCGCCGAGACGCCCCACTTCTCCTCGAGCATCTTGGCGAGGTCGGCGGCCTCGAGAACGGTCAGGCCGGAAAGATCGTCGACAATTTTCTGCAGATCAGCCATTTCAATGTCCTATCGGTTCGAACCGTTCGAGCTTGCAAAGGGCCTCACGCCGCTTCGCCTTTCTTGGCATAAGCTTGCACCACGCGGGCGAGCTTCCCGGCCGGGGCATTGACCACCTGGGCGATCTTGGTCGCCGGCGCCTGGATGAGGCCGACGATTTTCGCCCTGAGCTCATCCAGCGACGGCAGCGCGGCGAGCACCTTGATGCCGTCGGGGTTGAGCGCGGTCTGGCCCATCGCCCCGCCCAGGATCACGAACTTCTCGTGACTCTTGGCGAAGTCGTTGGCGACCTTGGGCGCAGCCACCGGATCGCGCGAATAGGCGATCACTGTCGGTCCCTTCAGCAGGGGCACGATCACGGCTGCGCCGGTACCTGCAAGCGCAATCTTGGCGAGACGGTTCTTCGCAACCTTCACCGCCGCCCCGGCGTGCTTCATCTGCCTGCGCAGGTTCTGCATCTGGGCGACGGTGAGGCCCGAATAGTGAGCAACGACCACGACATTGGTGTCCTTGAAGACGCCATTGAGTTCCGCGACCAGCTCCTTTTTAGCCGCTCGATCCACCGCAAGCTCTTTCCGGTTTGGCGGTCCGAATTTGATCTCTGGAACCGCCGGTTGCGACCAGCCGCCCTGCCCGCTTTGGACCTGACGGCGCTCATCTGATCCTGCCCCTCGCGCACGGCCGAAAGCCGCGCGGAGTTCCAAGGTTCGAACCGGTCGCGGCGCGCCAAACCGACGGCCATTTACGGTCTCGCCCCGTCTATGCAGGGGATTAAGCCAAGCCCGAAGGCCGGCACCTGCAGTCTTGGACAGGACCGCCGACCCGATCCCGGAGCGGCGGCGCGCCCTCAGTTCACGTCACAAGCCCTTCCAGCTCTTAGAAAAATCCCGCAGGACGTGCTCTAAGAGGTTGGGGCTCACCACGTTTTTGAAGGACGCATGAAGGCGCGCCGACGAACTGGGCCGGCGCGCCCACTGCCACTATGTAGTGGATTGAGAGTGCCTTGCCAAGCCCTTAAGGCGCAGGTTTTGAGGGAAAATCCCCATAATTCCGCGTCCGCAGGCCGAGCCGGGCCGCGACCGTTTGTCCCGATGCGGCGGGCCTCGATGGTAGCACCTCAGCTTACCGCAAAGAGCGAGGATGGCTCGACCTTCACGCCGGGGCCCATGGTCGAGGAGACGGCGACCCGCTCGATATAGGTGCCCTTGGCGCCGGGAGGCTTCGACTTCTGAACCGCATCGGCGAACGCCTTGATGTTTTGCACGAGCTTGTCGGCCGAAAACGACGCCTTGCCGATGCCGGCCTGGACGATGCCGGCCTTTTCCACCCGGAACTCGACCGAACCGCCCTTGGCGCCCCTGACCGCGTTGGCGACATCCATGGTGACGGTGCCGACCTTCGGATTGGGCATCAGGCCGCGGGGGCCGAGCACCTTGCCGAGACGGCCGACCAGCGGCATGAGGTCGGGGGTCGCGATGCAGCGGTCGAAGTCGATGTTGCCGCCTTGCACCTTCTCGACCAGATCTTCCGCCCCCACCACGTCGGCGCCGGCCGCCCTGGCTTCGTCAGCCTTGGCGCCGCGCGCGAACACCGCGACCCGCACCGAGCGGCCGGAACCGTTCGGCAGGTTGACGACGCCGCGCACCATCTGATCCGAGTGGCGCGGATCGACACCGAGATTCATGGCCACCTCGATGGTCTCGTCGAACTTGGCGGTGGCCCGCTCCTTGACCATCTTGATCGCCTCGCCGATCGGATAAAGCTTCATGCGATCGACGCCTTCGCGGGTCTTCTGCGTCCGTTTTCCGTGCTGGGTCATGGCGCTTACTCCGTAACCTCGATGCCCATGGATCGGGCCGAGCCTTCGACCATGCGCATGGCCGCCTCGATCGTGTCGCAGTTCAAATCCTTCATCTTCTTCTCGGCGATCTCCTTGACCTGCGACCTGGTCACTGCGCCGACCTTTTCGCGGCCGGGGGTCTTGGAGCCGCTCTCGAGCTTGGCCGCCTTCTTGATGAAATAGGAGACCGGCGGGGTCTTCATCTCGAACGTGAAGGAACGGTCCGCAAACGCGGTGATGACAACAGGAATCGGCATGCCCTTTTCCATATTCTGGGTCTGGGCATTGAACGCCTTGCAGAATTCCATGATGTTGAGGCCGCGCTGGCCGAGCGCGGGCCCGATCGGGGGCGAGGGATTGGCCGACCCCGCCGGCACCTGCAGCTTGAGATATCCGGTGATCTTCTTTGCCATTAGCTTGCTCCTGTCGTTGGCCGCTGTGCTTTACCAAAACGTGCTTGGCCCACAGCCGGCCGGGTTCAGGGTTCGTGGTGCGGATCCAGACGGTTGGCTGCCGCCTTCACCTGCCACGGTCCAGAGAATGGACGACAGAGGACGGACGACGGAAGAAAGCTATCCGTCCTCTGTCGTCCGTCCTCCGTCGTCTGCCTTATAGCTTCTCCACCTGGCCGAATTCCAGCTCGACCGGGGTGGCGCGGCCGAAAATCGAAACCGCGACCTTGAGCCGCGAGCGGCCGTCGTCCACCTCCTCGACCGTGCCGTTGAAGGAGGCAAACGGGCCGTCCGAGACGCGCACCTGCTCGCCGACCTCGAAGGAGATCGAGGGCTTGGGCCGCTCGATGCCCTCCTGCACCTGATGCAGGATGCGCGCGGCTTCCGCGTCGGTGATCGGCATCGGCTTGTTGTCGGCCCCGAGAAAGCCGGTGACCTTGGGGGTGTTCTTGATGAGGTGATAGGCCTCGTCGGTCAAGTCCATCTTCACCAGCACATAGCCCGGGAAGAACTTGCGCTCCGCATCGACCTTCTGGCCGCGGCGCACCTCGACGACCTTTTCGGTCGGCACCATGATCTCTTCGAACAGGTGGTCCAGATGCCGTTGCTTCGACTGCTCCCGAATCGATTCCGCCACCTTCCGCTCGAAATTGGAATAGGCCTGCACGATATACCAGCGAGTGGTCATGGCCGCAAAATCCATCGATCCTCAGCCGCCGATGCCGAGAAGGAAAGTGACGACAAGACGCATGATCTGATCCGCAACGAGAAAGAACACCGAAGCCACCCCGACCATCACGAACACCATGGCGGTGGTAATGGCCGTCTCGCGCCGCGTCGGCCAGGTGACCTTCTGGGCTTCGGCGCGCACCTCTTGCATGAACTTGAACGGGTTGATTTTCGCCATGATTCCTGCCGCTGCCTTGAGCGGCGTGGGCCGCAGCCCTCTATATATTATGTATTCGGACCAATGCAGCCCGCCCGACTCTGGCAGGAGTGGAGGGACTCGAACCCCCAACCCCCGGTTTTGGAGACCGGTGCTCTAGCCATTGAGCTACACTCCTCCGGAAGCGATTGCGGCGGCTCCCAGGATCAAACCCTCGGGCCCGCCGCAAACGTGTAAATGCATGATCGACGCCCGCAATGCAAGCCCGCCGGAAAGCGAAACCGGGGTCGGACCCCGCCCGGCCACAGCTGCGGTCGCCGGCGGCCTGGTTTCATCATGTCCCGGCCTTGAGCCGGGACCGTTCCAAACTCAGAGCCTGGGATGGTCCCGGCGCGAGGCCGGGACAAGCGGGCGGCTGCGGCCAAAGCGCGGTTCGCATGGCCACAGCGGCTTAACGGCCGCCCATCATCTCGCGCGCACCCGCGATGACGTCGCCCGGCAACGAAAAAGCCCGGGCGAGCGCGCTCGCCATATCCTCGCCGCGAACCGGATCGACGTGGAGATTCTTCCTGGCGACGTCCAGCCGGAAGGCCTCGTCGGCCATGGTGGCGTCAAAAGCGTGCCGCAGCTCCTTGACGCGCCCGGCCGGCACGCCCGGCGGCAGCATTACCGGCCGGTCCAGGTTCTGCGACACCATCAGCAGGTCGAGCTGCTGGCGGGTCGCTTCGTCCTTGACGAATTCCATGATCGTGGGCGTATCGGGAAATGCGGCGCTGCGTT
>Ga0210403_10003085_pt1 | contig 14771 bp, 13 predicted proteins | sample IncBWC19MmetaG_FD_150863 | JGI IMG/M metagenome (GOLD analysis project Ga0210403, IMG submission 150863) | Forest soil microbial communities from Barre Woods Harvard Forest LTER site, Petersham, Massachusetts, United States - Inc-BW-C-19-M | ecosystem: Environmental > Terrestrial > Soil >... | reverse complement strand
GAAGAACGCTCGGCGGCCGTGCCAGTCATATCCCCAGTGGCCCCAGCCCCACCCAAATCCTCCGAAGAATCCGATGCCAAATCCAATTCCAAAGCTAAGGCCGACGCCGCCCCAAAAAATCCCGGGCTCGGGATACCAGCCTGGATAGGCGATGATCGGGGCCCCGTACACTAACCAAGGATCGTAGGCTGGGACATAGATCACTTCTGGGTCGGCAGGTTCAATCTCGATCGTGCTGCCTTGCGTGCTCACCTTCTCCTGTTCGTTGCTGTTCAGGTGGCCAGCGTTATGGGCTTGCTGACGCAGGGTTTGTACCGCATCTGTGACATCCTGCGGCTGGTCTGTATATGCCTCGCCGAGCGACGAACTCCAAGACAGGTTCTTGTCCATATTTTCGAGAACCGAGGGAAACTGCGCCATGGCCTTGACGCTCGGGTCCCAGTCCTGCTTGTCAACTTCTTTGGCTAGCTCTTCGCCCTTGAGGTTGGAGTGCGCTTGCATCCAGCGGTCCGCCTCGACGATTTGAGTCGGATACGTCGAAGCGGCCAAAATCTGCGCCACCAAAGCGTCCGGATATAAAGCGATCGGCGCGACAAGTTGCTGCAGCTCCTGCGGGGACTGCTTCACAGATGAAGCCGGTGGCTGGTTGTTCGATTGGCCTATAGATCCGTACGCCTCTCCCTGCGCTGTGAATTCCAAAAGTAACCCGCAGAGAAGTACAACTGATGCCTGCTTGAAAATCTTCACAATGCTCATGACAAATTCTCCAGTACTAAGGTTGAGGTCAAAGAAATATTCATAGTCCTAGTTCAACGCGCAGATCGGCTCATTGTCCGCGCAGTGTGCCCGGCTCGATGTCATTGCGGCGGGCCAGGTCTTCCAGTGCGTCGAGATCCGATTGCGTTTCGCGCACGCGCTGCTGCAGAATTTCAATGCCGGCCTCGGGAGTAGTGGCGAAGTCCTCGTCAGCCAGATTTATGCCGCCTGTTGATTCGCGGAGACTTCGCGCGTCGTCAATCGCTTGCCGGTAATCACGAAGCTGCGCCTGTCGGTATTCAAGTTCGTCATGCAGTATCGCCGCCTGCTCCGCATACCAGCCCGGGTCTTCCGTTTTCACATACTGTGCGGGCACCGGTGCCGATATCGGCTTTTCGTCAGCGTCTCTGCCTACGATGGAAATCAGGCCAAGACTGTGGAGCTTGTTGAGGTCCTCATTGGTCCAGACCATTTTGCTTTGGCCGTCCGTTCCGACGTGCGGCCGGTGGGCCGCACGCGATGGAATGGCCGCCATACCTAGTGCCAGCGAAAAGCATAAGCAGAAGTAGCGAATCATGGCCGAACCCAGTTACTTCTTCGAAGAGCCTGGAGGGAAGTGCTTGAACATTTTGTCCACGCCTTTATCCAGATTCTTGATATTTTTGTCAGAGTTGTTGGAGAGCGTGTCGCTTGCGGCGCCCCTCCAGATCAGTTGCTTGGTTTTGGTATCGAAGAGGTCCACAACCACGGTGCCTACCTTGTACGTCTCAGTGGTTGTCGTTGCCTCGCCAAATCCTCCTGCACCAAACCGCCGCCAACCCCAGCCTCCACCAAAGCCATCGTAAAAGGTATTCAATGTCTGCTGGTTGTGTGTGATCTCCATGGCTACCAGGGAAACATCGCCGCCGGACTCCACCTGCGTCCAGCCTTTCGCTGCCAAGGTCGCGTTGACCGCGGCTTTGATTCGATCAACGTCCAAGGCATCCTTCGTCTTAACCTGTTCCCACGAGTAGGTCTTGTACTGCGTGAAGTTTGCGCTGCGGTCGTAATCGGTCTTCACCTGCTGCGCCTGCGACTTGGCCGCGAACAACAGCATCATTCCCATCAAAACGAGCATTGCTCTTTTAAATTTCACAATCCCTCCTTTTCGCGTCGTCACGAAATATTTCAGCGCTTCGTGTGACGCAGCCGAAAAATGCAAGCGGCTTGCCAAACGTGTTGCTTGCGTAAGTGACTGAAAGTAGAGCCCCGCGCAGGCATTAGCGCGTTACGCGATGCCAGCCCGCTATACACGGCGTCCGTTATGCGGACAGCCTCAGTGAACTGAACCTATTTATTTGTTGAGTTTCAGACAGCCTCAGATTTAGATCGGCTCGGGAGGTAAGTGTTGGTGCGTTGCTCCTGCTGCATGGACAGAATCAATCGAGTGGAGGGCCGATTTCCGACGACATCGTCTCTGCTACGAGGAGAGGACATTTCTGCTGGTACGGGAAATGCCAAGCTTTTGCATCCGGAAATAAAGCGTGGACCTCTTGATTCCCAAGCGCGCCGCCGCCCCGTTGGGACCGGAGACCACCCACCGGGTATGCTCGAGAGTTTTAAGAATGTGGTCGCGCTCCGCGTCCTCCATGGTAATCGCCCCGGTCGATTCCGCCGCCGCCGCGCTGTTCAAACTCGTTAGAGGAGGATGCAGTACGTCGCCTGAAGTCACGATGACGCTTCGCTCGATAAAATTCTGAAGCTCACGAATGTTTCCAGGCCACTGATACGCGACGAGCTTGGACATCGTATCTGGAGGAATGTGTTTGATTTGCTTACCCATCCGGCGGCCATACAGCTCCACAAAGTGCGAGACCAGCGCCGGAATATCTTCGCGGCGCTCCCGCAGCGGTGGCAGCGAGACCGGAAACACATTCAACCGGTAGTAGAGGTCGCTGCGAAATTCGTTGCGCTTCACCATGTCCGCCAGATTCCGGTTTGTCGCGGCTACCAGGCGAACGTCCACTCGGTGGGTGCGCGTGCTCCCCAATCGTTCGAACTCTTGTTCCTGCAGAACACGCAGCAGCTTGGGCTGCAGGCCCGGCGGGATATCTCCTACCTCATCGAGGAAAAGTGTACCTTTGTCGGCCAACTCGAAGCGGCCAATCTTTTGCGCTATGGCTCCAGTGAATGCTCCGCGCTCGTGACCGAAAAGCTCGCTTTCCAGTAGATCGAACGGAATGGCAGCGCAGTTCAGCTTAATGAAGGGTCGTGCGAACCGCGAACTGGAGTCGTGAACAGCCCGCGCAATTAGTTCCTTGCCGGTGCCGGTTTCTCCCTGGATGAGAACCGTGGAATCCGTGGGCGCGACCTGTTCGACTTGATCGAGCACCGATTCCAGAGCAGAACTCTTGCCTATGATCTGCTCGAATCTCCGCGGATTGACGTCCTGGTCGGCGAATCCAAATCTTACAACAGCAGCCACGTAAGACCTCCTGCGCGCACGGATGCGCACCTCTACTTGCGGGCTTAGCTTTCCAGAGCGGCTCGAACTCCATCGAGCAAGACTTCGTTGTCGAACGGTTTTGACAGAAACTCCACCGCGCCTTCTCTCCGCGCCTGCAACCGCATTTTTTCGTCGCCATGTGCCGTAATGAAGATGATCGGAATCCTGCAGCGTTCCGCGTTCAAGTGCGCCTGCAGATCGAGACCGGACATTCCCGGCATGCGGATATCCGTGATCAGGCAGGCAGTCTCGTGCTGTTTCCCGGAGCTAAGGAATTCCTCGGCGGACGCAAAGCCGCTTGCCGGCAACCCAACTGCCTCCAGCAAGTCCTGTACCGCGCTGCGCATCGAATCATCGTCATCGACAATCACAACCAACTTGGTTTTATGCTGAGTGACCATGACAGAAAACTACCAGCTTCGCCGAAAGCGGCGCAATCACACGTTGGTATTATTCTATTTCTCGCTGGACGGAACCCCCAAATGCCCCGCCATCTTCACCAATTCCGCCAATGATCCAGCTTTCATCTTCTTCATCACCCGCCCGCGTTGGATCTTCACCGTAACTTCGCTGTTCCCGAGCTCACCGGCTATTTGCTTATTCAGCATCCCCGATACGACCAGGCCCATGACCTCGCGCTCACGCCCAGTCAGAGTCTCGTAGCGTTTTCGCAATTCAGCAATCTCAGCACGCCCTTGGCGTGTCGCTTTGTCGCGCTCCAATGCCTGTCGGATCGCATCGAGCAAGTCACGGTCTCGGAAGGGCTTGGTCAGGAATTCCACGGCACCCGACTTCATGGCCTTCACCGTCATCGGAATGTCTCCGTGACCCGTAATGAAAATGATGGGAATTTGGAAACCTGCATCAGCCAACCGTTTTTGAAAGTCCAGACCGTTGACTCCGGGAAGTCTGACGTCCAGCACCAGGCAACTCGGCCCGTTCGGCAGCTCGCCTCGCAGGAACTCTTCCGCTGCCCCAAAGGACTCGGAACGCAACCCGCACGACTCCAGTAGATCTCCGATGGACGCCCTTACCGAGGCATCGTCATCAATGATGAACACCGTGGGCGCGCCTGCGGACGTCATTCACTTGCCTCGACTTTGGTCGGTAGGCTGACGTGAAAGCTCGCGCCGCGCGGAGAGTTGTCGCCGGCCCACAAGCGGCCGCCATGCGATTCAACGATGGACCGGCAGATCCGCAGCCCCATACCGGTGCCGTGAGCTTTGGTCGTGAAGAACGCATTGAAGATCTGGTCCACTTGCTCGGGAGGCAACCCCACGCCGGTGTCGCTGACCGACACCAGAAGTTGCTCGTTTTCGGCTCGCTGCGACTTGATGGCCAACTCCCGCGTCCCCTCCACACTTTTCATTGCATCGATGCTGTTCGTCATCAGATTCATCATGACCTGCTGCAATTGCACGCGATCTCCCATGACCTGGGGAAGATCTGCCGTGAGTTCCGTCTGGACTGAGATCGAGTATCGTGTTGCCTCGCCGCGCAGCAGCACGATCATCTCCTCAATCACTTCGTTTACATCCACCAATTCCAATTGCTGTGTGCCCTTTTGGAAGAGCAGCCGAATTCGGCTGATGATTTCCGCCGCCCGCGTTCCGTCTTTTACGATCCTCGCGGCTGCCGCGCGCGCCTTGTCGAGATTTGGGACTTCGGAGGCCAGCCAGTGGAGACAGCTATTGGCGCTGGTGACCGCAGCGGCAATCGGTTGATTCACCTCGTGCGCCAGGGAGGCGGTCAGCTCTCCCATCATGGTTACCCGGTTCACGCGCGCGAGGTCAGCAAGCGCATGACGTAGTCTCTCGCGTTCTTCCTCTGCCCGCTTACGCTCAGTGACGTCCACCATGGTACCCACGAATTGCACCACGTCCCCGGATGCGTTCAAAACAGGATGGCCGACGGTGCGAGCGTATTTGAAAGTGCCGTCCGGAAGAAGGATTCTGTGTTCCACTTCGTAATCCGACTTTTCACTGATTGCCCGCTCAATTACTCCTTGCCACTTGGCTCGGTCCTCCGGATGCATGCGCTGCCGCCGTTCTTCCCAAGCCGACAGACCCTCTTCCGGATGGAAACCGTATATGCGATACCATTCTTCGGAGAGATGCAAGGCGTTTCCTCCCGCTACGCCCCAGGCCCAACTCCCCGTATGCGTGAGCCTCTGCGCTTCCGCCAGATAACTCTCGCTCCGCCGCAACGCTTCTTCCGCCCGCTTTGCTTCAGTGACGTCCATCACCGCTCCAACAAATTGGAGGCTGCCCGATACGTCGTTCATGGCATGAGCCACAACGTGGACATATTTGACGGAACCATCCGGCATGAGCAAGCGATGCTTAAAATCAAAATCCTTCCCATCCTGCGCTGCGCGCCCGATAGTCTGTTGCACCAGGGCTGCGTCTTCCGGATGAACCCGTTGGAGAATAAGTTCCACGGTCGGTTTCGTCGTTCGGTCGTATTGGAAAATTCGAAAGGATTCTTCGGACCAGAGGACGTTGCCGGTGGAAACCCTCCAGCCAAAACTGCCCGTGTGGCTTAATCGCTGTGCTTCCGATAAGTACGCTTCGGTCTCCAGCAGCTTCTCTTCCTTTAATTCCAAGGTCTGGGTAGCGAATCGCCTATCAACTTGGGATGTCAGCAGAGCCAATCCGAGGACGATAAATGTGGCAGCCGCAATTCCGCCGGTGCCAAGCGTCGAGATGCTTATGGCATGAGACAGGTTCGTCGGCATGCCGGAGGGCGTAAAACTGGCGGCGGCCATACCCGTATAATGCATGATGGGAATGGCGGCACCCATCACGACGGCTCCGGTTAACTTTTCCCAACCCATGCCCGTTTTCTCATCTCGAAAGTGAAACGTAATCCACAGCGCGGCCAGAGAAATCAGAACCGCGAACACAACGGACAGAACGACAAGAGAGGAATTAAACTGGCATATAGCAGTCAACCGCATAGCGGCCATGCCGATGTAATGCATGCTGGCAATACCCGTACCCATCAGCACACTTCCGCCGAGCGCTCGGAACCAACCCATTTTGTGCCGGCTCACCACGCCCAGCGCAACCACCGAAGCGAGGATGGCCGCAATCAGTGATAGCAGTACGGTCGGCCAATGGTAGGCCACAGGAATAGGTAGGATAAACGCCAGCATCCCAATATAGTGCATGGACCAAATGCCAGTCCCCATCGCACCGGCCCCGCCCAGCAGCCAAACCACGCGAGTCCACCCGCCCGCGGCAGTTACGCGACCTGCAAGATCCAGAGCAACGTACGACGCAAACATGGCGATCAACACCGAAAGTGCCACGAGTGCGTAGTTGTACGAGCCAATCAAGTTCACGGCAGCCATACTGACTCCATCCGGTTGCTATGCGGAGCCGTCTCCCAAGCTTCAACTAAAAATTACCCAGCGGGGCCTCTTTCCTTTGCCTCGATTTTCGCGGGTAGTGAGAAATGAAAGCTCGCGCCTCGCGGAGAGTGGTCGCCAGCCCACAAGCGTCCCCCGTGCGATTCAACTATGGAGCGGCAGATGCGAAGTCCCATGCCAGTGCCGTGAGCTTTGGTCGTGAAGAACGCATTGAAGATCTGGTCTACCTGCTCGGGGGGCAGCCCCACGCCGGTATCGCTTACGGACACCAGTAGTTGCTCGTTTTCCGCTCGCTGCGACTTGATAGCCAACTCCCGCGTCCCCTCCACACTCTTCATCGCATCGATGCTGTTCGTCATCAGGTTCATCATGACCTGCTGCAATTGCACGCGATCTCCCATGACCGGTGGAAGGTCTGCCGTTAGTTCCGATCGAACGGAGATCGAATGTCGCATCGCCTCGCCGCGCAGCAGGACGAACATTTCTTCAATGACTTCGTTTACGTCAACCAACTCCCCTTGCAAAGTGCCTTTTTGGAAGAGCAGCCGAATTCGACTGATGATTTCCGCCGCCCGCGTTCCGTCTTTTACGATCCTCGCGGCGGCGGCGCGCGCCTTGTCGAGATTTGGAGTGTCGGCCTCCAGCCAGCGGATACAACTATTGGCGCTGGTGACCGCGGCCGCAATCGGCTGATTCACTTCGTGCGCCAGCGAGGCCGTAAGCTCTCCCATGGTGGTCACGCGGTTGACGCGTGCGAGATCGGTTTGTACCTGGCGCAATCTCTCGCGCTCTTCCTCCGCTCGCTTGCGCTCGGTTATGTCCATCACGGTGCCGACGAATTCAACGTAATCGCCGGATGGGCTTGGAACGGGATGCCCGACCACGTGGATGTCTCTGATCCCGGCAACGGGATGAACGATTCGGTAGTCCAGCTCGAACTCCCTGTTCTCACGCCCTGCTGTCTCGACTGCTTCGCGAACTTTGGCTTGATCATCCGGATGGATGCGCTGAAAGAACGTATCGTATCGCGGTTGTCCATCGTGCGGATCAAGTCCCGTCACCCGGTAGCATTCTTCGGAGAAATACTTGATCTCGCCCCTGGCAGGTATCGATGCCCAGCTGCCCGTGTGGCTGAGCCTCTGCGCTTCCGCCAGATAACCTTCGCTTCGCCGCAACGATTCTTCCGCGGATTTGCGCTCGCGGCTCTCCGCCTGCAATGCCTCGTTGGTGTTCTGCAGCTCTTGCACTGTTACTTTGAGGTCGTCGCGCGCGCGCCTGAGTGATTCTGTGGCGCTCCTTTGTGCAGCGCTCAGCGATGCAGCAATCAGGGCTGACACGGCGAACATGGCAAAGCGTGGTATCTCTTCGGACTTTACGGCGAACGAATGCAGGGGTTCCACGAAGTAATAGTTGAAAGCGAGACAGGAGAAGGCGGTCGCGAGCAAGCCCGGCCCCACTCCACCCAGCCACGCACTGAACATGATGGCGCAAAGCAGCAGCGACGCGGGGGCTTCTTGCAAATGAAACGCTGGCCAACGCGTAATGATCAGGGCTGCGCTAACGGAGAGAACGGCAATCCCATAGCTCCAAATCGCAGGCGGCTTGGGCCGCAGAAGAAGATTTGATGTGCGCATGGTTCTACTCCGCCAAGGCAGAGTGTTGCTCCCTGCAATCCGAATCTTAACATCAGAAAGTGCCCTGCTCGGGCCAGGCCGGCCATTTGGGTCCGTCAGGCTTCTCTCACGGAGGGGTGGCAGCCTCCGTTCGTCCAATCCAACAGTCGAAATGCCAACACTTCGACAGTTTGGGCAGCGGCTGCCTTCATGACGGGACGACTGAATCGGTGTTATCTCTCATTCTGTCAGTCATTTCCAAGCGGCCTTCGCTATTTGCACATTCCGGCACTCCAATTGCCTCTTTACGTGACGGCTGGCATTTTGCGGCGAATCGAATTCGCAGAGAGCAAGCGTCACGTAACAGCGACGCCAGCCAAGAGACGGTGGCAGACAGGAGCGCAGCCATGAAGCCTATATCCATTCTCGACTGGTACCGCATTCTGCGCGCGCATCAGCAGTGGACGATATTTCAGTCCATTCGATACGCGCTTTGGCTGATGCGTTAATTCGTTTTCTTACTTTGTGCCGCAACGGCGGTGGAGGCTCGGATTCATGAGAACGTTGAGTATGACGACGGATATAAATAAGCAGCCCGACGGCGCGCTCGTGGCTGCCGCAAAGCACGGAGATGCGCAGGCTTTCGAGGAATTGGTTCTACGCCACAAGCACAGAGTTCTCGCCGTGGCGCAACGGATAACCAACAACCGGGAGGATGCGGAAGACGTAGCGCAGGAGAGCTTTCACAAGGCCTTCCTTCATCTCGGCACCTTCCAAGAAAAGTCGCGGTTCTCTACCTGGCTGACGCGCATCGTCATGAATCAGGCCTTCATGTTACTTCGTGGAAGACGGGGAGTGATCGAAGTCTTGCCGGAGAACCATGAAGATGGCGCGGAGTCCAACTCGGAGGCGTTTGTTGACCAGAGCCCGGATCCAGAAGAGTCCTGCTGGCGGAGCGAGCGCACCCAACTCTTGACTGCGGCCATCCATCGCCTGGGGCCAAGGGTCCGAAGCACGATCTTGCTTCGCGACATTGAAGAAAAATCGGTCGAGGAAACAGCGCAGATTCTAGGCACCTCGGCTGGCGCCGTGAAAGCACGGGTTTTTCAGGGACGCCGGAGGTTGCGTCGAATCGTGAATTCTGCGCTGCGGTGGGGAGTGTACGCTACACTTCCGGGCGAGGCGCAGCGCTGTTGATTCGTGCAGCCGGGCGTTTCCCCACGCGATGGGCAAACAAATTCTCCGTTCTCATGTTCGATGAGAACATATCCACCTTCATTCGCATCGGTGGTTCCCAAGTTAGAAACTTCGTTGTTTGATGTAAACTCGCTGTAGAAATTGTGAAGGGGCCTGACGAAGGCCCCTTTTCCATTTTCAGCTTCGACTCGTATTTGGATTTTGGGAATCGTCAGTTTGAGCCGCTGGGATTTGCACCCTGGGTGGTGTTTGCATTCGACGCTTGGCCAATTTCCAAGTCGTATTTTTCGCCGGTGAAGAAAACCTGGGTGAGAGATTGCTTGCCGTCCGCTCCTGGCTTGAGCGCATAGCCGTCCTGGTTATTCGAAGCACCTTCCGGCACGATCCGCGCGGGCACGGTAGCCACGGTTTCCTTACCTTTGAGAATGTTTACCTTCACGTCCGGACCTGAACCACTCCATTCGACCTTGTAGTCACCGGGCATCAACTGCGTTCCCTCGACGGTGACGCTTTCATATAAATGAAGCGACTTCTTGATCGTGTTTCCCGCGAAGGCGCTGACAGCAAACAACAAAGAACTTCCAAGCAACAGCGATGAAACCCTCGACACTTTCATATACAACTCCCTTTTTTTCTCTCCAGGAACTTTGACGCAAGAAAACGCGCCTTCGTCCGCAGAGGCTTATTATTTTTTACTACTTGTTATTTGATGGGTTGTGATCCCAAGCGGTTACAGAAACGAGAGAAAAATTGCGTTATTCATTCTTACCGACACTTTTGATCAGGTTGATTTCCGTCACCGCGACGCGGCCAGCGCGGAAACTCCTGAAAGTTTTCGATGGTCTTCGTCTGTCAAGCGCAGAGAAGCCGCGGCGACATTCTGCTCGAGATGTTCGAGCGAGGAAGTCCCCGGGATGGGCATCATTATGGGAGATCGCCGGAGAAGCCAAGCCAGTGCTACTTGTGTGGGGCTCGCACGGTGCGCCTGGGCAACCTGGTTAAGCACTTCGCCGGCTACTTTACCTGCTCCGAGTGGATACCAGGGAATAAAAACAATTCCATTGCGTTCGCAATAATCCACCACGTAGTCCCATTCGCGATCTGCAAAGCTGTAGCGATTCTGCACGGAGACGATGGGAACAATTTTCCGCGCGCGCTCAATGTGCTCTTGCGTGACGTTGGACAAGGCGACGAGGCGAATCTTTCCCTCATTTCGCAGCTGCGCCAAAGTTTCGACAGATGCTTCAAACGATATGGCGGGATCCGGAATATGCAATTGATAGACGTCGATGCGTTCCAGACGCAGTCTTTTCAGACTTCCCTCGACCGCCTTGCGAAGATGCGCGGGAGATGCATCGTGGGTCCACAGATTCGGGCCGGGACGGTTCCATCCTCCCTTGGTGGCAATCACAAGGCCAGCCGGATAAGGAAACAGCGCCTCGGCAATCACTTCCTCGCTGGCGTACGGACCGTAGGAATCTGCAGTATCCATGAAATTAACATTCAGTTCCACGGCCCGGCGCAGAACCGCTAACGCTGTCTTGCGATCCTTTGGCGGCCCCCAGATGCCCTCACCCGTAAGGCGCATGGCACCGAAGCCGAGACGATGCACGGAAATTTCTCCGCCCAGCGAAATTTCTCCTGCCAAACTTGCAGATAGTTCTTTATTGTTCATGATTGACCTCCACGTTCTCCTTTACTTGATTCCGCGCTGACTTTTCGTATCTCCTTGCCTACTTGAAAATTCGTTGCGTTTCTAGCCAAGCCACTGCGGGTTGGCATAGGTTCCATCGAAGTTGTGACTGGTTTTATAAAGCTCAAACTTGCCGGCTTCCGCGGCTTTTGCAGTTTTTGCGAGAAGCATTTCAACTTGGGAGGGTTCCATCCGCTGAAAACTGCGGGCTGCGTCGAGAGCTTGCTGAAGAATCGGCTGAGAATCACAGCCAGTGATGACCACGCTGGAGGGAAGATTCATTGCGTAGTGAAGACACTCCACCGCGGTGGCTGTCTTGCTGTCGAGAATAAAATGGTCGCCCATGGGCTTCATGCCCAGCACGCCGATGTCGCTCTTGAGCAGAACAGGCAAAACTTTCTTTTCGAAACTGTTGAAGTGCGCGTCCATAACATTCAGTGGCATTTGAACGGTATCGAACGTGAAGCTGTGCTTGGCGGCAGTCGCCAGCATTTGCAAATGAATGCCCGGGCTTTTGTGGCCGGTGAAGCCGATGTGGCGAATCTTGCCTGCCTTTTGCGCCTCTAATACAGCTTCTAGCGCTCCTCCGGCGGCAAAAATGCGGTCCGGGTCGGTGTCGCGAATCACTTCGTGGAACTGGAGCAGATCGATGCGGTCCGTCTGAAGGCGGCGCAACGACTCGTTGATCTGGGCCGTCGCGGCGACCTTGGTGCGGCCGTCGATCTTGGACATGAGAAAAGCCTTTTGGCGATAACCGTCGCGCAACGCGTTGCCCATGCGAATTTCGCTTTCGCCATTGTTGTAGTCCCAGCAGTTGTCGAGGAAATTGATTCCTTCATCGAGACCGGCGCGGATGATGCGAATGCTCTCCTGAGGATCTGCTTGTTTGCCGAGATGGTAGCCACCGAGGCCGACGAGCGAGACTTTTTCTCCGGTACGACCCAACGTTCGATAGGGAATGCCATTCCTGGATTCCGATCGTGGCGTGTGCAGGTCGGTGTTCGCCAGAACAATCGAGGCTGCTGCAAACCCGAGGAATCCTCGCCGGGAAATGCTGGAGTCCACGGCCTCGTGAATTCGTGGAACTGGCGCGAGATGCGGATGCAGCGAATCTTCCTGGCTCTGTTGGTTTTTCCTGTCTTCCATTGCATACCTCCTGCTTAAGCGGCTCGTCTTTGAAAGCGCCCGGCCGCTTTCTCGCGCAGCAATGCTGCCTACCGAATCCGGACTATTTTTTACCACGCAGCGAGCGAACGTAGGTTACGAGAGAATGAACCTGATCCTCGCTGAGCGAGCCCTTGAAGGAAGGCATTCCTCCCTTACCATCGGAAATGATTTGCGCGAGTTGCGCATCGGGCACCTTCTGGACCTCCGGGGAGCGAAGGTCCGGAACGTTCATGCTTTTGCCGACCGCCGAGCCGCTTCCATCTGGACCGTGGCACATCGCGCATTTCGTTCGAAACGTCGCGCTGCTCGCCGCGCTGTCTGGACCGGGTTTTGCCTGAACGATCGAGACAACAAAGAGCGTGAGGCCAACAAAAAACGCCAGCAGAATCGCAGAGGCGAACGTCACATGGTGCTGAGTCTTGTCTTGTGTCATGGCTCTTCCTTTACTTCTAATTTTTCATTCCAATTGTGGCTACTTCTCCACCACAAAGCGTGCTAGCGATTAACTGAAGCCGAGCTTTGTGATTGGCAGATCTCTTACTCGCTTCCCGGTTGCAGCGAAAATGGCGTTGCAAAGCGCTGCTATAAACGGCGGCACTCCCGGCTCTCCCACGCCCGCCGGTGGTGCGTCACTATCGACGATGTATACGTTCGTCTGGGCAGGCACCTCATTGATTCGAGCTACGGGATAGTCCTGAAAATTGGACTGGTTGATTACACCCTTTGTGGCCGTAATCTCGCAGGTTCGGGCCACGCTGGTTCCGAACACTGCGGCGCCTTCGAACTGGGCGCGAGTTGCTTCCGGATTTACTACCAAGCCTGCATCCAGAGCCGTATCCACTCGCGGAATTCGCACCTCACCCTGATCATTCACTTCGACTTCAACGACCGTAGCAACATAAGTTAAGAAGCTCTTGTGCGCAGCAATCCCAACGCCCGTTCCCTTCGCATGCTTGCGTTTTCCCCAACCGGATTTTTCAGCGACCAACTCGGTAACGTGGCGCAGACGGCCGGTTTCCCAAGGATAAGTCTCCAACGAAGCACCATAATTCGGGTACTCCACACCTTTGAAATCGATTGTGCGCGGCTGCCCGATCAGATCGAGCAGATAGTCGAGGGGATCGCGCCCAGCCGCATGGGCAAGTTCATCCGTAAAGCATTGAATACCAAAACCGTGATAGATATTCGCCACTGAGCGCAGCCAGCCGATACGCACATGGGCTTTCGCGGGCCCATTCTCGACGCGGAGATTTGGCAGATCGTAAGGAATATCCGTCCAGCCCTGCTGAAGATGACCCGGATCGCCATAGACGGCGTTCACGTCAAATATGGAAGGAATTGGAGGAAAAACGGAGCGCTGCAGCCATGCCGCCGGTTTGCCGTTCGTCCCGAGTGCGGCTTTGAAGTACATGGAAGCGACGGCGTTGTAGTAGTCGAACTTAATGTCGTCTTCGCGTGTCCAAACTACCTTCACAGGCCGAGCTAATTTCTTTGAAAGCACCGCAGCTTCCGCGACATAGTCGGGCTTTGACTTCCGTCCAAATCCCCCGCCAAGCAGAGTTACATGGCAAATCACATCTTCTTTCGCGATGCCTAATTCTTTCGACACGATGTCCTGAACAGCTTGAGGATTTTGCGTTGGCGCCCACAATGTTGCTTTGCCATTTTTGAATTCGGCGAGGGCGACCAATGGCTCCATTGCGGCGTGCGCAAGAAGCGGAACGTAGTAGTCCGCCTCATGAACTTTCCCGCCTTTGGCGAACACCGCGTCCGCATCACCAACGTTGCGCACTACCTTGCAAGGATTATGCGAGGTAGCTTGCAATTCTTTCTGGTAGGAATCCGAGTTGTATGTTTCGTTTGGCCCGTTGTCCCAGGAAATGTTCAGCTTCTTGCGACCTTGAAACGCAGCCCATGTGTTATCCGCAATCACTGCGACGCCACCCAGAGGCTGAAACGCGGGTGCGCCCTGAAATGGATCGATCGCGACAGTCTGTCGCACACCGGCGACCTTCAACGGTTCCTTGTCGTCGAACGATTTCACTTTCCCGCCTAGAACCGGCGGACGCTCAATAGACGCGTAGACCATGCCATCCATCCGAGCATCCATGCCATAAATAGCTTTGCCAGTCACTAGGGCTTCCAGGTCGTAGCTCACCGACCCTTTGCCGATGTATCGCCAGGCACTCTTTGGTTTGAGCTTTAACTCCTCTTGCTTGGGGACCGGAAACCGCGACGCGGCGGTCGCGAGTTCGCCGTAACCAGCCCGGCGGCTCGTAGCGCGATGAACAACCACGTGCAAATCCGTCTCGCACTCGGCCGCGGGAACATCCCACTGCTGAGCCGCGGCTTGAATCAACATGAATCGCGCTGTTGCTCCCGCCATGCGCATCGCGGTATAGAACCCGCGAATGGAGTGCGATCCGTCCGTATTTTGTTCGCCGTAACGCGGATCGCCAATGGCTTGTTCGATCGTTACGCGCTTCC
>Ga0210403_10003084_pt1 | contig 14772 bp, 13 predicted proteins | sample IncBWC19MmetaG_FD_150863 | JGI IMG/M metagenome (GOLD analysis project Ga0210403, IMG submission 150863) | Forest soil microbial communities from Barre Woods Harvard Forest LTER site, Petersham, Massachusetts, United States - Inc-BW-C-19-M | ecosystem: Environmental > Terrestrial > Soil >... | reverse complement strand
CTGCTCCCAATCTGCGCGAGGTAGCTATTGCCTGAAGGCCGGCGACACCGACGCCCATCACCAGCACCCGAGCAGGGGTAATGGTTCCGGCTGCGGTGGTAAGCATGGGGAAAATCCGTGGCAGAGCATCGGCGGCCATTAAGACCGCTTTGTATCCTGCGATTGTCGCCATCGATGACAACGCGTCCATGCTCTGCGCACGTGTTGTCCTTGGGACGAGTTCAACGGCGAATGATGTCACTCCCGTTGCCGCAATCTGTTGCACGACTTCGGAGGATCCCAACGGCCTCAGAAACCCGATCAGGACCTGGTCTCTCCGAAATAAGGGAAGGTCGGCCTCGCCTGTAATGTCGTTGGCGCCATAACACAAGACCTGCAAAATAATGTCGGCTAACTCGAAAACGCTGGCGCGCGCAGGCATAATCTTCGCGCCTTTCTCAACGTAGGCTGCATCTCGATATCCCGCTTCATCGCCCGCGCCGGTTTCCACAACCACTTCCAATCCGGCTTTGGTCAAGCTTGGAATTGCGGCAGGCACCAGAGCAACGCGACGCTCGTGCGGATATATTTCTTTGGGAACACCAACGATCATCAGGCGGTCCTTTTCAAAGTAATGGACGACAGGAAAAAGTACACAAAGGCCAGCAAGAAAACAATGGATAAGATTAAGCGAGGTTGGCGAGGTCTTTAGGATTCGAACTTCTCGGCATCTTTGAAAGTGACGCCGAGCGCGTCTTTTGCGGAAACAATCGGTTCCCCTTTTAATTGCCACGCGATGCTCAGATCGGGATCGTTCCAGGCCAAAGTCCGTTCGAATTCCGGATAATAAAAATCGGTAGTCTTGTAAAGCACCTCGGCATTGCTGCTGAGCACATAAAAGCCGTGCGCCAGCCCTGGAGGTACCCACAACATCTGTTTATTGTCGGCGGAGAGAGTGACACCGTGCCAGCGGCCGAAAGCCGTAGATTTCGTTCTGAGATCGACTGCGACATCGAAAATCTCGCCCGCAACGACACGAACCAGTTTCCCTTGAGGATGCTGAATCTGATAATGCAGGCCGCGTAACACATTTTGCGATGAGCAGGAATGATTATCTTGGACAAAGCGTTCGCGAATGCCCATATCAGCCATTCGTCTTTCGTTATAGCTCTCGAGAAAAAATCCCCGTTCATCTCTGAAAACCTTAGGCGTAATTACGAGGACACCGGGAAGGCTGGTTTCAGAGACATTCATTGACTGGGTCCGGTCAAAACACTTTCTCTTTTAGAAGCTGCAGCAGATAAGCGCCGTAGCGATTGTTTTTCATGGGGGCCGCAGTGGCTTCCAGTTGGTTGGCCGTGATGTATCCGTTGCGATAGGCTATTTCTTCGGGGCAGGAGACCATTAAGCCCTGGCGGGTTTCGATGGTCTCAATGAAATGGGAGGCTTCGAGCATCGCCTCGTGCGTGCCCGTATCGAGCCAAGCCATTCCTCTGCCCATCACTACAACTTCAAGCTGCCGTCGCTCCAAATACTTCTTATTGACGTCGGTTATTTCGAGTTCCCCCCGAGCCGACGGTTTCAGCGATTTGGCGATGTTCACCACTTGATTGTCGTAAAAATAAAGTCCGGTAACCGCGTATCTGGATTTCGGGACAGCCGGCTTTTCTTCAAGGCTCAAGGCTTTACCGGACTCATCGAATTCAACTACGCCATATCGCTCGGGATCGTGAACCGGATAGGCGAATATCCGCGCGCCGGTCATTCCGTTTCCGGCATTCATGAGGCTGGTTGCGAGGTCGTGACCGTGGAAAATATTGTCGCCTAAAACTAACGCACAGCTTGACGACCCGATAAAAGACTCACCGACCAGAAACGCTTGAGCGATTCCTTCGGGTCGAGGCTGAACGACATATTGAAAGTTGAGTCCCAAACGCGATCCGTCTCCCAGAAGCTGCTGGAATTTCGGCACGTCTTCGGGCGTCGAGATAATAAGGATGTCGCGAATTCCCGCCAACATTAGAGTAGAAAGCGGGTAGTAAATCATGGGCTTGTCGTAAATTGGCAATAGGCTTTTGCAAACGGCGTGGGTCACGGGATAGAGCCGTGTGCCGGAGCCTCCCGCAAGAATGATGCCCTTACTGTGAGAGGACTGTGTTGAAGACGTCGTCATTAATGTAATTCGAGAATGTCCGATTCCAACGATAACATCTCAGACGGAGTATTGTTTTGCCATCCACTGGCGATAGCTGCCGCTAGTAACGGCTTCGATCCACTCTTCGTTTGCCAAATACCACTCAATGGTCTTGCGGATTCCTGTCTCGAATGTCTCCTTCGGCCGCCAGCCGAGTTCCGCGTGGATCTTGTGCGCGTCAATGGCATACCGGCGATCGTGCCCGGGCCGGTCCTGCACATAGGTGATCAGCTTCTGATGAGGGACGACCGGGCCGTTCGGTCGTAGCTCATCGAGAATCGCGCAAATCGTGTGCACGATTTCCAGATTTTGCTTCTCATTGTTGCCGCCAATGTTGTAGGTCTCGCCCACCTTTCCTTTTGCGATAACGCTCTGGATCGCGTCGCAGTGGTCTTCGACATACAGCCAATCGCGAACATTTTTGCCATCTCCGTAAACGGGAATCGGTTTGCCTTTCAGGGCATGCAAAATGACGAGTGGGATCAGTTTTTCGGGAAACTGGTAAGGACCGTAATTGTTGGAGCAGTTGGTGGTCAGTGTGGGAAGTCCGTAAGTGTGGTGATAGGCACGAACCAGATGATCCGAAGCCGCTTTGGACGCTGAGTACGGGCTATTCGGAGAGTAGGCGGTCGTCTCGTTGAAACCGGGATCATGGGGACTGAGCGATCCGTAGACTTCATCCGTGGACACATGCAAAAAGCGAAACGCTGCTTTCGGCTCGTCCGCCAATTGGGCCCAGTATGCTCGGGCTTCCTCAAGCAGGCTGAATGTGCCGTTCACGTTGGTGCGCACAAAATCATCAGGACCGTGAATCGACCTGTCTACATGACTCTCTGCTGCGAAATGCACAATGGCGCGAGGCTGTCGTTTCTTTAGAAGATCAAACACCAGCGTCCGATCACAGATGTCGCCGTGAACGAAAATGTAACGGGCATCTCCCGAAATTTTCTCCAGATTTCGAAGATTTCCCGCGTAGGTGAGTTTGTCCAGATTTACGACCGCGGAACTTTTGGTCGCAAGCCACCTCAAAATGAAGTTGGAGCCGATAAACCCAGCCCCGCCGGTGACAAGTATCGAGTCTCTTTGCAATGGATGAACTCCAAACGGGACAGTCCGACGTAAAGTATAAACATCCGAGATGCAGTCTTTGAAAGAATTCGATAGTGCGGGGTCCTGAAATCACTTCCTTGCTCCGTAGGACCTCAGAAGTCCTGCAATAGCCGCCATTCCAAAATCATCCTCTGCACTCCAGAGAGGGGAACCGCTAGGGAATGGACCTACATTAGGGTTAGCGCCGCTTTCAAGGGGAAGTTTAACGACATCAAAATGGCCTCCCATAATGGCCCAGAGAAGCGGAGTCATATCGCCGTCTATCTCATTCAGGTTTGCCCCCGAAGCAATTTCTTGTTTCATGGCCTCGATGTCGCATCGCAGTACGGCTTCAATCAATTTATTTTTCAAGCCGTTGCTCCAGTTGCGATCTTCACATGCTCAGGTCGGAAACCCACACCAACCACTCGGGCCGGAATCCGGCGCAAGATTGGAAACCGTCGCAAAAGTTTCAAAGGCCAGGGAAGAGACAGCGGCTTGTTTGTCGTGAGGACGCGGCTGATAACGTTATCTTGGACGAAGACTTGCATACGCTGCGTAGCCCGAGTCGGAAACATCCTCCTCCGCTGAACCGCTTGCAGATCATTATCGTTGGGCACCCCGCGCAGGAGTTTGGGCCCGAGGATGTTTGCAGTCGCAACCGCATCCTGGATCGCCAAATTTATTCCGACACCTCCGATCGGGGACATGGCATGAGCCGAGTCGCCGATGCATAACAGTCCTGGCCTGGACCATTTGTGCAGGCGATCTACGACTACTGTAAGCAACTTAACGTCATCCCAGTCGCGCAATTCGTTTACCCGGTCACCCAAGAAAGTTTGTAGACGCAGAATTTCCTGACGAAAGAGTTCGATTCCCTTCTGGCGGATTTCGTCGGCCTTTCCCTTGGGAATTACGTACGCGCACTGCCAGTAATCTTCGCGATTCAGCAGCACGAGAATTCTTCCAGACTCCACGTGACCGAAGGTTTGTCCGGGATCGGTGGACCTTCGCGAGATTCGCATCCACATGACATCCATCGGCGCACCGAGGTTCACAATTTCGAGCTTTGCACGTTCGCGAACCACGGAATGGCGCCCGTCTGCGCCAACGATCAGCCCGGCGCGAATTTCCAGTTCACCTTGTAGAGTTTTGGCGCGAACCCCGGCCATGCGATTGTTTTCCTCTATTACGTCTGTGACTTCTGCCTCGGTTCTCAAATGAAAAGTTGGATACCGGCGAGCTTTTTCAGCGAGGAAATTCAGAAAGTCCCATTGCGGCATCAACGCAACAAAACGACAGTGAGTCGGAAGATGTGTGAAGTCTGCAATGGTTACGGTTTCGTTGCCGATTTGCCCGGAAAGCTCGTGCACTTCCTGATGCGGGCGGCTTAGAAATTCGTCCAGCAGACCGAGTTCGTATATCACATCCAGCGTAGAAGGATGGACGGTGTCTCCGCGAAAGTCTCGCAAGAAGTCCGCATGCTTTTCCAGAACGATTACGTTAACGCCTATTCTTGCGAGGAGAAACCCCAGCATCATCCCCGCTGGGCCTCCACCAACTATGCAGCATTGCGTGTTAAGAACTTCTGCCATGGGATTAGAAGATCGATTGGTAAGCGAATTTAAGGAGATCACCTTGGCTGCTGAAGCCGTAGCGAAACGACCAATTATCGCAGCGCTTCACACTTTCCAACAGTGTCATGTTGAGTCGAAACATCCCTATCTTTGCAAGCAATTTCACAGGAGGAGATTCCGCACAGTCCATTTGAAGGGAACAGGGATCCTTCGACTTGGTTCTTCTTCGCGAGCGAAGAAGAGCAGGCGCTCAGGATGACACTCTTCGTTGTTACTTCGCAACGTTCTTCCGCCAGCCTCGTGTTCTAATTGTCCCCAACGACAACACCGTTGATACTTGTGACCAGGAGCCTTCATATTGCATCTAACAAAACAGGTGATATTGCGGGCTGAAGGTTTGAAGAAAGTTTTTCAGACTTCGGCTTCGCAATTAGTGCTCTTTGAAAATTTATCCTTCCAGGTGGCGCAAGGGGAAATGCTTGCAATTGTCGGCGAGTCGGGTGCGGGCAAGAGCACTTTGTTGCACATCCTCGGCGCTCTTGATAGGGCTTCTTCGGGAGCCGTATACTTCGCGAACCTGCGAGTGAGTTCGCTCTCGGAGAATGATGCCGCCGATTTTCGTAATCGCGAGATCGGTTTTGTCTGGCAATTCCACTATCTGCTTCCGGAATTCACAGCCCTGGAAAATGTTGCTATGCCGTTGCTGCTACGCGGGCTTCCTCGTAAGGACGCTGAAGTAGACGCATCGCGGTGGCTCACGGAAGTCGGTTTAGCGGAGAGGTCGCGTCACCGTTCCGGGGAGCTTTCCGGAGGCGAGCAACAACGTGTAGCCTTGGCGCGCGCTCTCATTACCAAGCCAAAGCTCTTGTTAGCGGATGAGCCAACTGGAGATCTCGACGGCCGCACCGCTGATTCGGTTTTCGAACTGATAGACCGATTGCATCGCGACTATCAACTAACCTCTCTGATCGCAACCCACAATTTGTCTTTTGCAAAGCGATGCGGTCGCGTTTTGCGCTTGCAACATGGCAAGATTGAGGAGGTCGTACCCGAAACGCTAGGGGGATAGCACGTAACGGCAATTGACAATTCGACCGTAACGTGACGAAATGGTCAATGGGGTGGTAGTGAGCGGTGGTTTAGTTGGAAAAGTTTGTATTTGATTGCTTTCATGATTAATTATTTGGGTTTGTTGGTAACTGAATCCCAGGTGCCAATAGCCTATGGGGGATCGGGGGATCGTTGGCACCCCGATTGCATCAATGATAATAGGGCCACAGGGTTCCGAGGGCTGGAGGGCCATTTACAATAGGCGGCTTTCGGGGAATCCAGGGGGAAGGGCTATATGTTTGAACGTTATACGGAAAAGGCAAGGCGCGTAATCTTTTTTGCGCGCTACGAAGCCAGCCAATTTGGCTCTCCTTATATTGAGACGGAACACCTTTTATTGGGACTTTTGCGCGAAGATAAGGCCCTTACGAACAGATTTTTGCGCTCTCATGCGTCCGTTGAATCCATCCGCAAGCAAATCGAAGGTCACACTACTATCCGGGAAAAGGTTTCTACCTCTGTAGATTTGCCGTTGAGCAATGAATGCAAGCGGGTTTTGGCGTATGCCGCGGAAGAGGCGGAGCGGTTATCTCATAAGCATATTGGCACTGAGCATCTTCTTTTAGGACTGCTGCGAGAGGAAAAATGCTTCGCCGCTGAAATTCTGCATGAGCGGGGATTGAGGCTGTCTACTATCCGTGAGGAGTTGGCGCGTACGAGCCAGGAGAAATCTCAGCCTGCCCGACAACGCGAGTCGTCCCTATTAAGCGAATTTTCCCGCGACCTTACTCAGGCTGCTATGGACAATCAACTCGACCCGTTGGTTGGACGTGACGGTGAAGTTGAGCGCGTAGTCCAGATTCTCTGTCGCAGAACCAAGAACAATCCTGTCTTAATCGGAGAACCGGGCGTTGGGAAGACCGCAATCGTTGAGGGATTAGCTCAGCGGATCGCAGATGGAGAAGTCCCATCTTTTCTCGCAGACAAACGCATTCTTGCCCTGGATCTTTCGCTGATCGTTGCCGGTACGAAGTATCGCGGCCAGTTCGAAGAGCGCCTGAAGACCATCATGAAAGAACTGATGGAATCACAGAATTCCATCATCTTCATTGATGAGCTTCATACACTAGTCGGAGCAGGCTCGGCGGAAGGTTCGCTCGATGCCGCCAACATCCTGAAGCCGGCATTGTCTCGCGGAGAAATTCAGTGCATTGGCGCCACGACCCCGAGCGAGTATCGCAAGTCCATCGAAAAAGATCGCTCGCTGGAGCGCCGTTTTCAAGCCGTGAAAGTTCCGCCTCCCAATGAAGCGGATGCCACGAAAATTCTTTTTGGAATCAAAGACCGCTACGAGAAGTTTCACGCCGTCACCTATACCGACGACTCGATCAACTTCGCGGTCTCACATTCCAGCCGCTACATCCCGGACCGTTTTCTCCCGGATAAGGCCATCGATCTGATCGATGAAGCTGGAGCGCGCGTGAAGCTGCGCCAGACTTCGCTGCCGGAAGAAATCACCGAGGTGCAGAAGCGGATCAAGTTCATCGTCCATCGGATGGAGAATGCCATCGCGAATCACGAATTCGAGAAGGCACGTTTCTATTCGGACGAGGAACGCAAGGAGCGCGAGAACCTGCGCGCTCTTCGCGAAAAATATCATTTGGACGAATCGGCCACTGGAGTCGTCGGCCGCGAGGACATTGAAGATGTAGTCTCTCGCTGGACCGGCGTGCCGGTGATGTCGATTAAGGAAGAGGAATCGGCGAAGCTGCTGCGCATCGAAGAAGAGTTGCACAAGCGCATCATCTCGCAAGATAAATCCATCGTCGCCTTGGCGAGGGCGATTCGCCGTTCACGTGCGGGGCTGAAGAGTCCGAATCGGCCGATTGGATCATTCTTGTTCCTCGGACCGACGGGCGTCGGCAAGACCGAAGTCGCTCGCACTCTCGCTCAGTTTATGTTCGGAAGCGAAAAGTCGCTGATTCGGTTCGATATGTCCGAATTCATGGAGAAACACTCAGTATCAAAGCTGATCGGCTCGCCTCCCGGATACGTCGGCTACGAAGAAGGTGGACAGCTCACTGAGCGTGTGAAGCGTGCGCCATATTCGGTTGTGCTTTTAGATGAAATCGAAAAGGCACATCCCGACGTCTTTAATATTCTTCTTCAAGTATTTGAAGACGGTCAGCTCACCGACGGTCTGGGCAATACGGTCGACTTCAAGAACACAATCATCATCATGACTTCGAATATCGGAGCGCGTCACTTGCAGCGCCGCGAAGGCTTGGGCTTCCAGTCGAGCAAGGAAGACATGATTTCCGAAAAAATCGAAGACCTGGTGAAGAACGAGGTCAAGCGCACCTTCAATCCCGAGTTCCTGAACCGTCTCGACGAGATCATCCTGTTCAGCGCGCTGAGCGAGGCAGATCTTATCCAGATTCTCGAACTCATGGTCACGCTGCTGAACCAGAACCTGGCACAGAAGTCGATTACCGTAACGGTCACCGACGAAGCCAAGAAATGGATTCTCAGCCAGACCCTGGGAGACCGAAGTTACGGAGCGCGTCCGCTGCGAAGGGCTCTTCAGAAATACATCGAAGACCCGCTGTCAGAAGCGCTGATCCAGGGAACGATTACAACGCGGCCGGCATTCATCGAAGTCTTCCTCGACGATAACAAACTGTTCTATCGTCCCGTTGACTCGGAGAAGGCCGAAGGCGTGTTGCTGTACGAGAGCAGATAAGGCAGCATTCAGCGCTCAGCAATCAGCCGTCAGCGAAAAGCTGGCGGCTTTTGCCTTTGCATCTGACTGTGTGGGGACGGGCACTCCTGCCCGTCCATGCCGAACGAAGCTCGGCAGGATGTGAAACAACTCCTTGCGACTTTTGGGGAGAGCGCTCATCTCAAGACTCACCGTCGCGGTTCGCATGACGAGGAAAATATCCATGGAAAAGGTCAATTTCGCTGAGAAATTTGAAAATATCACCCAATACTGGAAGCCGCACATCGCGGGCGAACTGAACGGCCAGCTTGTGAAGCTGGTTAAGTTCAAGGGCGAATTCGTCTGGCATCATCATGAGAACGAAGATGAGTTGTTCTTCGTGGTCAAGGGACGCTTCCGCATGGACTTTCGCGACCGTGTCGTCTGGCTGGAAGAGGGAGAATTCCTGGTTGTGCCTCGGGGCGTCGAACACCGTCCCGTTGCTGACGAAGAAGTGTGGGTAGCGCTCTTTGAGCCGGCCTCGACCCTGAATACGGGGAATGTCGAGAATCAATTCACCCTGCGCCAGCTTCAACGCGTTTAGTTAGATTGTTCTTTGTTGATGATCTACGGGCGGATATTTCGCAACATAGTAAAATCAGCCAATGGAAGTTACTGTCTATTCAGCCCATTGGTGTCCTGAATGCCGCATTGCAAGGCGATTCCTGCAGGAACACAACATTCCATTCACCGACATTGATATAGAGAAGACTCCCGGCGCTGCCGAGGAAGTTATGAAGCGAACCGGGAAACGTGCCATCCCGCAGTTTGTGATTGATGGCGAGTGGGTGCAGCCTTATCGTCTCGGCGAAGGCTTTCTCTACGAGGAAATGACAGAGCGCTTGGGTATTAAGCAGGACACTCCTAAACAATGATCTGGATCTGTAAACAATGATCCGCGCTTACAAAGGTATTTCGCCGACGATCCCAGCGTCTTGCTACGTTGACGATTCGGCGCAGGTGATTGGAGACGTTGTGCTGGGCGAACATGCCAGCATTTGGATGAACGCCGTCGTGCGCGGCGACGTTCACTCGATTCGCATTGGGGCGTACTCAAATATTCAGGACTGCAGCGTGCTGCACGGCATGAAAGAGCAGTATGGAGTGTTTCTCGGAGAATACGTGACGGTCGGTCATACAGTGACGTTGCACGGATGCACCATCGGAGACCGCTGTTTGATCGGCATGGGATCAATCATCCTTAACGGCGCAAAGATTGGAGCGGGATCAATCATCGCCGCAGGAACGTTGATTCCTGAGAAAACGGTAGTCGCGCCGGGATCGCTGTGGATGGGCTCTCCCGGAAAATTTCATCGCAAGCTGGATGAGAAAGATCACGAAGCAATCATGCGGTACGCCAACAACTATTTGGGATACAAAGAGGCGTATCTGGCAGAACGCTAAATACCACTCTGTCATGCTGAGCGAGGCTGAGCTTCCGCTCGCGGAAGCTAAAAGAGTCCAAGCATCCCTATCCGGGGCAGATGCTCTAGCCGCTCGCCATGGGACGCAATAGGGATCCTTCGACTTGGTTCTTCTTCGCGAGCAAAGAAGAACAGGCGCTCAGGATGACAATTTCTTCGAAGGTCATGCAGGCCAGTGAAATTTCCGAGTTCATCCGGCAAGCAGCCCACGATGCCGGCTTCGAAGTCTCCGGCATCGCCCAGTTAAGCGATCATCCCGAACTCGCCCACTTCCCCGAATGGGTCGATGCAGGCCACGCAGGGGACATGAAATACCTCGAGTCGCGAGATGACTCCGGACAGCTGAAACGCGCGTTTCCAGGCGAGACTTTTCACTGGGCGCGCAGCGTAATTGTTTGCGCGATCAATTACAACACTCCGGTTCCGTACTCGATTCACGAACATGATCCGAGTGCAGGATGGATTTCCCGCTACGCGTGGGGTAAAGAGGACTATCACGATGCGGTCCTCCGGCGATTGCGGTTGGTCGAAGATGCTCTGCGAACAGCGGCCCCAGAAATACTCACGCGATGCTACGTCGATACCGGACCAATCGTCGAACGCGTGTACGCCAAATACGCTGGAATCGGATGGATTGGCAAGAACACCTGCATTCTGAATCAGCAGCTAGGGTCGTGGTTGTTCCTCGGTGTAATCCTGACATCGCTGGAACTGCCGCCGGATCTGCCGGCTGCTGACCGTTGTGGAACTTGCACGCGCTGCATCGACGCTTGCCCGACGAATGCTTTCGTCGGGCCTTACGAGCTCGACGCGACTCGCTGCATTTCCTATCTCACCATCGAGAAACGTGGCAGCATCCCCGAAGATTTGCGCGAAGGAATGGGCCGACATATCTTCGGTTGCGATATTTGCCAGGATGTCTGTCCGTGGAACCGAAAATCTCCAGTGACCCGGGCTGCAGAGTTCCAACCAAGAGAGGGTCTGGTGAATCCGGCATTGGATTGGCTGGCCAATATTAGCGAAGAAGAATTTCGAGCAAGATTTCGAGGCTCCGCAATCAAGCGAGCTAAAAGATCAGGCCTTCGACGCAACGCCTTGATCGCCATGGGCAACAGCGGAGATCAGGAATTCGTACCCGCCCTGGAGAATTTGAAGGCTGACCATGACGCCACGGTTGCTGAATCCGCGCAATGGGCACTCGCGAGATTGCAGAAGTCATAGGGGTTCCCGGAGCGTGTTAGCATCTCAAAGGCAGCATCGTTTCCAGCATCGATTCATGTGTCACTTGAAAAGCCTGATCCGGCGAACTATTGAAATCCTGATCTGCGCGAGTTTGTTTTTCTCAATCTCCGCCCAGGCTGCGCAACCCGCCAAAATTAAATGGATTCGAATAAGTTCCGACCACTTTTCAGTTCTATCCGACGCGGACGAAAAAAAAGCGCGCGAGGTGGCAGTTCGTCTGGAGCAGATGCGCGGTGTTTTCGGACAACTTCTTTTTAGAAGAAAGCTGAATATGTCCGAGCCGCTCGACATCATTGCCTTAAGAAGCGACAAAGAGTACGCCGACGTTGCGCCCATTCGCCAAGGCCAAGCGACCTCAGCGCCGGGCTTTTTCCTTTCCGGACCAGATCGCAATTACATCGTTTTAAATTTGTTCGAGCCGGAGAGTTGGCTTACGGTTTCCCATCAGTTTGCTCATTTGTTGTTGACCTATAACTATCCGCCAACGCAGCCTTGGTTTGACGAAGGCTTCGCCGAATATTTTTCTTCGCTACGCCTGGTCGGGAATCAGGCGGAAATCGGTGGCGACCCCGAACTTGGCGTGACTTGGGACGAAGACATTCTGGGAGATCAGATTCAAAAGCGTAACCCTCCAAAATCGTTGACTGACTTGCTGACCACACCCGTGTGGCTGGCCACGCCCGATTTATTCACCATGCATGACTACGTCTCGGGATATCAGGAGGGAACTCATCACTCGCTCTTCTACGCGCAGTCATGGATGGTCGTGCACTACTTGCTGAACAAGAACAAACTGCCGGAGACAGGGACTTATTTCGATCTGGTTCAGAATCAAAATGTATCTGTTCCTGACGCAATTCAGCAGGCTTACGGCATGTCCGTGGCCCAGTTCGATCAGGCGGTGAAAGATTATTTCAAGTCCCTCACACCTTTGTTTCTCGCGTTGGACGCTTCAAAATTGCCGGACACTAAGAGCTTTGATCTCAGCTCTCCTATATATCAAGTCTCCCATTTTGCGACGACGCAGGACGCGGAAAACATTGGAACCAGTACAGCGCAGGTCCCTGACGCTGAAGCGCAGGCGGCGGTAGCGGAGATGGCGGCTCGCCTCCCTGAACACCGGCAGCAAGCCACTTCACAATTGCAAGTCATCATCGATGATCCGAAGACGGAGAATGCGATTGCCCATCGTGCATTGGCGTGGGTGCACATACAGAAGAAAGAATTTGACCAAGCCGATGCCGAGTTAACCGAGGCCGCGCGAATCGATCCCAAGGACCCGTGGGTACACTACTATTCCGCACTCATGAAGTATCAACAGGCCCAGCTGAACGGTCAGATTCCAGGAATTGCGAATATGATGCAGGATTTGCGAGCGGTCATTGATTGGAATCCCGACTTTGCCGAGGCCTACAACATGCTGGCCATGTCGAGGTTGCAAGGGGGCGGCAATAATTCTGCAATGGACGCGATGCGGCCTGCCATTCAACTCAGTCCGCGCAGCGAAACTTATTTGCTGAATCTCGTAAGAATCTACTTCGCGCTAAAGAAGTGGGACGATGCCACGGCCCTGCTGAACCGGCTGAAAGCGAGTACGAATCCGCAGATTGCGCACGCGGCTCGAAAAGATCTCGAAGATTTGCCGACACTGAAGAAGTATGGAGTGTTGCCGCAACCGGAAGCCCCTGCGCCGTCGGTTGATGCATCATCAAAGCATCCCGCGGGACAGTCGAAACAGAATTCTCAGCAAGCTGATAATGACTCAGACTCCGATTCTGAATCCTCGCCGGCCCCTGCCGCGGATCCCAAGCCGGACACGCGTCCAATTAAATTTCTCAAGGGAACGCTAATCAGCGTGGACTGTTCCAAGCCGCCTGCGGCGGTTCTAACTGTGTCGTCAGCAGGAACGACGCTAAAACTGCGAACCGCAGACTACAAATCGCTGCTTCTCGTTGGAACGGATGCGTTCTCCTGTGGATGGCAACGCCAGACCGTCATGGTGAATTACAAGGCGAGCGGAAAAAGCAGCGGCGACCTGGTGTCCCTGGAGTTGCAATGAGCGCTTGATTTAAAACTGATAGCTGACGGCTGATAGCTGAGAGCTGATTTCAAAACAACAAACCCTCCCAGGGGAACTGAGAGGGTTTCTCCGACACGCGATTGACTCTATCCCCTGCTGACGTTTGACGCTTGAAACCCTTTGGGGCCCTTCAGCAAATCAAACTCCACGGTCTCGCCCTCGTTCAGAGTGCGGTAACCGTTTTCCTGGATTGCGGAAAAATGTACGAATACATCTTCCCCCGTGGAGCGCTGGATAAAACCATACCCCTTGGCCCCGTTGAACCACTTGACTGTACCTTTTTCTCTCACAAGTTACTCCTTTCGCCAAATTTTAATCCCGCATTTCCCGTGAAGCTTTCGCTTCGAATTACCCCCTCGGAAAATCCGGAGAAAACAAACAGGTGGACACTACGCGTCGCGGTTGAATCAACTCAAACGAGACAAGCTCCTGAGTTCCGCGTCGTCACATTAAAGCGCGGCAACAAAACCCCGGAGCCTGTCGCAATTGCGCGAGATTCCACTGCAATTCACGGAACATCTACCCTGAAACACGAAACTTGTTTCCAAAATGTAGCAATGAGCAAGAGATAATATTCAGGAACCAGCATTCTGGCAAGAGAAGAAATCGGATCGGCGGAAGCATTCGCTTGGAAGGCAAAGAGAGGGCCAAATTTGAGCCGAGCGCAGCATGGTCGAGGGGCTGACGAGATCGCCTTCAAACTATTGATTAGATTGACGGTTGGGTCAATTCTGCGGAGGTTTGCAATCCTGCGCTTTTACCTCGCGTGCGCGCTTCTGCTTTTGTGTGTCCCGTCGAGAGCCGTACCGGACACGGCCGCTCCCCCGACTGAGATAACGATAGAGGTCTCAGCGAGCGGCCATGTGAAGACGAGGTATCAGGAGAAAGGCAATTCATTCGTGTCCGCTGGACCTGGGGAGCAGCGGAGTATCGCTGTGAAACTCGCGCGACAATAGTAACGGGGGCCTGGCGGAGAATGTTCACTAATCACACTCACCGTGTGACCACGAACACATCCGAACTCTCGTTCGCCCAGTAGCATCGACTTACTCTCCGTCAGTCAGCTGGCCTCGAATTCCGAGGCTCGCAATGCAATTGTTTCCAATAGTTTTGGCGCTGCGCAACAAGTTCCTCCCGTCGGCGTTGCTGTTCGTGTTAACCCTGGCGGCTGCCGCGCAGCGTCAGCCTGTAGGCCCGCGTTACGGAGTTCCAACCCTCGTACAACTCAACCGAAACTCTGGATACATCTTCGTGGGGACCGTGAAGTCGGTGACTCGTTTCGAACCAACTTCCCCGACTGGAGTCGCGACAGTTCGAATCACTTTCCATGTGGAAAACGCGCTCCGTGGGGTTCGCCGCGGCCAGACGTTGGTTAT
>Ga0210403_10003083_pt1 | contig 14773 bp, 8 predicted proteins | sample IncBWC19MmetaG_FD_150863 | JGI IMG/M metagenome (GOLD analysis project Ga0210403, IMG submission 150863) | Forest soil microbial communities from Barre Woods Harvard Forest LTER site, Petersham, Massachusetts, United States - Inc-BW-C-19-M | ecosystem: Environmental > Terrestrial > Soil >... | reverse complement strand
GTCATCAACCTGCAGGGCCGGGTGTTTATGCACAACGCCGATGATCCCTTCCGCAAGGTTGAGGAATTGCTGAAGCAGATCGCCAGCAAAGTGGTGCTGCTTGATTTTCACGCGGAAGCCACCTCTCAGAAAATCGCCATGGGCTGGCACCTGGATGGAAGGGTCACCGCCGTTCTAGGCACACACACCCACGTGCCCACGGCCGATACCCGTATTCTGCCCCAAGGCACCGCCTATCAGACCGATGTCGGCATGACCGGGCCCTTCGATGGCGTAATCGGCGTCCAGAAGGAGCAGATCATCCACCGCTTTCTCACCGGCCTGCCCAGCCGCTTCGAGGCCGCGAAGGGCGATCCACGTTTCTGTGCGGTGCTCATCGACTGCGACCCTGAAACCGGTCGCGCACATTCGATTCAGCGGCTGATGCTGGGCGAATAACCGGAGCAAAAAAAGAGACGGCGCGCAAGCCGTCTCTCTTCGGTAGGTCCTCATCCAGACTATTTCTTCTTCTTGCTCCCCGCCTTCTTTCCTGCGGCCCCTTTCGGCGTAACTTTGGGCCTCGCTGGCGGCGGTAACTCGCCTTTTTCCATGGTGAACAGGAAGGGATCGGGCGTATAGCCGGTGAACACTCCGGTCACTTCGGTGAGGCTGCCAACTGCCGGCAATTTGAGCACCGGCGGTTTGGGCGCCGCCTTCTTGCCTGCCCTCGGCTTAGTCTCAGGCTTTTCGAGCACCACGTGAATGTCGGCCTTGTTGGCGTCCTGGTTGTCGGGAGTCAGCGCCACATCGACGCTATCGGTCCCCACGGCGATCACCTTGACGCTCGCCAGCTTGATCTTCACCTCGCCATCCTGCTGCATGTCATGCGTGATGTAGCTCCAGATCTTGTCGGCGGCAGCTTTATTGGCGGGCGAGCAGTCGCGGAATTGCAGCACGGTTTCCCGATCGGGAAACTCGATGCTCTTCACCGAGCCGGCGGCTTCCGCATCTTTCACCACCTGCACAGCGATTTCGCACGGAGTAGGCGCCCTGGTGATGTCCGTGAGCTCGGCTGGTAGGCTCGCCTGGGCCGCGGTCTTGGCCACAAAAGCGTCCCAACCGTCATTGCTGCCGTGATACTTCCTGTATTTTCCCTTGCCGTAGGCCGCGATTTGCTGCGCGCCCACGGTGTTGCCCTGGGTTTCAGCCAGCTTCGCAGCTTTCACGACGTGCCAGAATCCGTTGATGTCGATAGGATTCAATTCAAGCTCACACAGGGAAAGCTGGAAGGCGCTCTGCAGATCGGTGAGATCGGACTTCAGATAATGGTCGCGGGCCTTGGCATAGTCTTTGGCCTGCAACAGGCCGAATCCTGCTACACCGTGCAGAATGACCTCCATTTGAGCGCGCTGCTTGTCAAAATCTTCCTTGGAAACGCCCGCGGGCAGCGGCGCATTGGGCAGCACCTGCAGGGCGTGTTCGGCAGCCGCCTGGGCTTCCGTCGCCAGGGCCAACACCTGCTTGGGGTCCGTCTGCTGCGTAGCGCTGGCGCGCTTGGCATAAGCGATGATCAACAGGGCGCGATAGTGGTCGGGATTTGCGGCCACAATCTGCTCGGCCATGGCTTCAGCTTTGGCTGCGTTTCCGGTCTGCTGATAGCCGGCCATCGCGTAATCAAGAGCATCGCCCTTCACTATGCTCTGGGGATATTGGACCACAAACGTGTCCATGAGCTTGGCTTTCTGCGCGGGGTCCTGGGTATTCAGCGCCGCCATGTAGGTATCGAATTCTTTGGGGTCCTTGATCACCTTGTCCGAAGCGGGAGCGCCCGCCTGCGGTGTTGGTGTTGATTGAGGATTGCCCTGCGCCATGCCCGTAACCGAGAGCGCCAGCACAAGCGTCACAAACACTTTATTCATTTATTGCTCCTTCATCTCGTGAGCGCCGGCTCGCTCGAGGAATTCCGGCATTACAAGGGGCTTGCCTACTGGACCCAAGAATTCGAGAAGGACAGGATTATAAAAGACCCACCCCGGTATTAGGCAAGCCGGGTTTGTCCCATTGCAGTGGTCTTCTGGGTTCGGATGCGATTCATCCATTCCCATTCCGGCCACACGGTTGCGCCGCCTGTGTACTTTGCCGCCTGTGTACTCTGAAGACACAAAAAAGCAGCCTCGGACCCCGAGGCTGCCCATTCATGAAGGGGCCGCACGAACCAGGTCAGGCGGCCGGCTTGCGTGTGCCGGGCTTGACCGCCGAAGGCTTGCCCTTCGTCCCAGGACGCGGCTTGACTGGCGTGGGTTTCGTGGCCGCTGGAAGTTCAGCCTTTTCCATGGTGAACAAAAAAGGGTCCGGCGTATAGCTGGTGATGACGCCGGTTACGTCTGTGGAGCTGCCCACCGCCGGGGCCTTGGCCACCGGCTTGTCCAGGACCACATGCAGATCGGCTTTATTCGCTGTCTGGTTCTCTTCGGTCAGGGCCGCATCGATGGCATCGGTAGTGGCTGCAATTACTTTTACTCCCACCAGCTTGAGCTTGGCTTCGCCACCCTTCTGCTTGTCCTGAATATACTTCCAGATGTTCTCGTCTGCCTGTTTGCCTGCGGGCGAACAATCTCGCTGTTGCAGCACGAATTCGTAGTCCCCGAACGACAGGTCTTTGACGCCGTCATTCTTCACGGCATCCGTGACCGCCTGCACCGCGATGTCGCAGGGCGTGGGCTTGGGTGTAATCAACTTCTGCAGATCGGCCTGCGCCGGGGGCGAAGATTGCGCCATGGACTGCTTGGCGAAGTTTTCCCAACCGTCTACGCTGCCGTGGTAACGGTTGTACTGTTGCCGGCCGTAGTCGCCAATCGCTTTCGCTCCTGCGGCATTGTTCTGCGCCTGGGCCAGTCCCTGGGCCCTGGCAATGTGCCAGTAGCCGGTCAGGTCCTGGGGCGTCATCGAAAGCTCCGCGATGCCGGCTTGGTAGGCGTCCTGCAAGCTGCTCATGTCAATCGCCAGCGCTTTGCCATAGTAATCGCGGGCCACATCGAATTCCTTGTTCTGCAGCGCGCCAAAGCCGGCCGCCCCGTTGAAGATGAATGCCATCTGTGTGCGCAGCTTGCCGAATTCGTCGTCGCTCATGTTTTCCGGCTTGGCCCAGGTCGTCATGGCCTTCAAACCTCTCTCGGAATAGGCCCGGCCTTCCTGGGCGGCGGCGGGCGTTCCTTTGGCCCGTGTGAGGTAAGAGAGAATGGCCAGGGCGCGCACACTGTTGGCGTCGTTCTGCAGCAGGAGCTTGGCCAACTCTTCCACCTTGGCCTGGTTCCCGGCCTGCTGATACGCCGCCATAGCGTTCTCCATCGCTTCGGTCTTCACAATACTGTCAGGATACTGTTTCAGAAAGGCTTCCATCAGGGCGGCCTTCTGTACCGGGTCCGTGGTATTGAACGCTGTGATGTAGGCGTTGTATTCACCCGGGTCCTTGATGGTCTTCTGAGCTGCTTGCGATGCAAGCGGCATTGGACTTGCCAGTAACACACCTGCTGTCACCAACAGCAGTAACGCGACAAGCACTTTTTTCATAACAATGGCTCCTTCAGTATTTTTGCCCGTCGAAAGCTCTGGCGGTTCAAATTGTACAGGGGAATTGCCTAGCGGAAGCATTAAATTCCCGCACATCATAAGACAGCTCCGCACATCCGGCAATCACCAAAGACGGTAAAATCGTCTTCCTGCCTATTGAGATGCGGATTTGCCCATAGACAAACGGGGTGCCCAAACGGTTTCTTGGGACGCACCGGAAGCCCCAAAACGCAGGTCTCCCCGGATTCCCCTTTGTTCTGCACACATTAGACACCGGACCGGCACAATCCGGCCCATGATTGGAAAAGTGCCTTTAGAATACCGCTTTATCTAGTAATACTGCTTTACCGGAAGTTTCGATAAAGAAGTACAACATAAGGAGGACAGGCGTGACAACAAGTCTTTCGGGCAGAATTGCGGTGGTGACCGGCGGCGGCCGGGGAATTGGGGCCGCCATAGCATCCCGCCTGTCGTCTATGGGCGCTCAGGTGGTCATCTGCGGCCGCGATCAGGCGCGGCTGGCGCAAACCGCCAGTGCGTCCTCCTGTGAGGCCCTACCCTGCGACGTAAGCGACTGGAACTCGGTGGCCGCGCTGGCAGAGAAAATAAAGCAAACCCACAGGCGTCTCGATATTCTGGTGAACAACGCCGGAGTCGCCGATTTCGGGCGTCCTCTGCATGAGCTGCCCCTGGAACGCTGGGAAGCCATGGTGAATACCAACCTGCGCGGCGTCTTCTATACGATCAAAGCATTTACGCCGCTCATGACCGCCTCCGGCGGCGGCCACATCATTAACATCTCTTCCATCGCCAGCAAGAACGCCCTGCCCAACGGCGCCGCCTACGCAGCCACCAAATGGGGGCTCAACGGACTCTCCTCTTCCGTGGCCGAAGAGCTCCGGGCCAGCAACATCCGCGTGGTCGTGGTCTGCCCGGGCTCCACCCATACGGAGCTCTCACCCCATGCAGGCAAAGACCCGCGCAAGATGCTGCAAGGCGATGACGTGGCCCACGTGGTGGCCATGCTGGTCACACAATCAGAGAACTCGTTTACTAGTGAGGTGGTGATCAGGCCGACAAAGAAACCGTGAGGGGGGAATGAAGGGATTTGGTAAGTGGGTAATTTGGTGATTTGGTAAGTGGATGATTGGGTATTTGGTTCTTGGTATTTGGAACGATCTTTTCTAAGTTCGTCTTGACGTAGTGATTCCCCTTGACGCAGCGATGACCGCCGGGTGTGAAGCAATTACAAAATTACCAAATTACTCAATTGCCAAATTAGCGTTCAGCCGGCAGTCTTAATCACAGTCAACAACTGCTCTTTCCTGTACACCAGATTGCTGGCGTCGAAATTGGCCAGTTTGAATCCGTGACCATGGGTGATCGCGTCGGTGGGGCAGGCCTCAACGCAATATCCGCAGAAGATACAGCGGTTGTAATCGATGTTATAGACCTTGGCGTAGCGTTCGGCGCCGCTGATGCGGTTCTCGTCCGTATTTTCCGCCGCCTCAATATGAATGCAATTGGAAGGACAGGCCGCCGCGCACAGAAAACATGCTACGCACTTTTCCAAGCCATTCTCGTCGCGCTGCAGCACATGCAGTCCGCGGAAACGCTCCTGGAACACCGCTCCCTCGTTGGGCAGCTTCTTGTTGGGATAATCCTCAACCACCGTAGGGGCGAACATCTCCCGGAAAGTGACCGACATCCCCTTGGCAATGCCTGCAATGTCCCGAATAATCGACATGCGAACAGTATAAACGACGAGGAAAGCAGTGGGCAATCTGGAGCGCAATCAGCCTGCAATCAGCCGCGACCCACCCTTGGCCCTTAGCAATTATCCGGTGTCATCCCGAAGCCCGTCAGGAGCGCGCGTTTTCTTCAGCGCGCGAGTAGGGCTGAGGGACCCTATGGTTTCTTAGGGATCACGTGGAACCCAACGGGTTCGCGGCGTCCCGAGCGCATGGCAGCCGCACACATCTTGCCCCCAACGCCCATCTGCGCCTTCTCCGATGAAAGCCCTCGTGGCTGTAGCGAAATGCCTCTGGGCTGAGTGCTAGAATCCTCCCATGGAGCTACGATCTCTGCTGTTTGTCCTCCTGCTCGCTTCCAGCGCCTGCTTCTCACGGGCGGCAAAGCCTTTTTCGGCAACAGCAGCCAGCGTTGCAAATGTCGGGGAAGCCACCCCATGGGCGGATTGGGGTTTTCTTCTCGGCAACTGGACCCTCGGCGAAGGCGGTGGCAAGCCCGGACAGGGCGCCAGCGGTACGGTCTCGTTCACCGTTGACCTGCAAGGGCATGTGATCGTGCGCAAGAACCATTCAGAATATGCGTCGGTGAATGGAAAGCCGCCCGTCATCCATGACGATCGGATGACCATCTACGAGGAAGGCGGCGCGACCCGGGCCATCTACTGGGACAACGAAGGCCACGTAATCCACTACACAGTGGGCCTCTCGGCCGACAAGAAAAAGATCACGTTCTTGAGCGATAAAACGCCGGGCGCACCCGCCTTCCGGCTGACCTACGAAGATGCAAAGCCTGGCACGGTCTATGTAGGCTTCGAAATCGCTCCACCGGACAAGCCCGATCAGTTTGCCATGTATGTGCAAGGGACGATGGTGCGACGGTAACGAACGCTGTGCGAGCGCGAGAAATTGTCCGCCACCCAAAACCAAGGCGTAGTAACTTGTTACGTTTCCGTTGAGAATAATCGCACAGAAGACTGAGTAGTACCGTAACCGGCCGAATTGGCGATGCCGGCAGGAAGGCAGGCTGGTGCCACGACCAGGAAATAAAGTAATGGAACCGAAGAAAATGATGCGCCGTTCCGATCATCCGATCACCAGATGTCCCGATCTACCAGAAGTTCACCCGGTCATGGTACTGGGACTTACCTTGCCATTCGTTTCGCCACCGCGCCGGCTTCGCTGTTGGTGAACATGAATTCCAGTTGCCAGTTCCGCATACCGTCCTCTTCGCCCGGCGCAAACTTCCAGGCCTGCGCTGCCTGCAGCGCGAGCTTCGCAAAATACTTGCCCCGCGCTTCTTCCAGCGTGAGATTCTTGAAATACTCACTGGGTCCGGACAATTCCAGTTCGGCATCCGCAACACTGCCGGATGGCTCCACATTCACGCGCACGTTGACCTGTATCTTGCCATGAATGGAATTCAGCGCCCTCTTCGGCACCTCCGGGATCACCTCTTGGACCACTCCGGTACGATCGCCGCCGGCGGCCTTCAAAGTGATTGCCCGCTCCGGCGCCGGAGTCGCAACAGCGCTAACATGGGCCACGGGATGAGCGGGTGACGGACGCGCAGCTTCCCGCGCAGGGGTCTGAACGCGGGCCGGCGCGCTGGAACTCGCCCTCAATACTCCTGGCGTTTCTGCCTTGCTTTCCGGCATCTCTACTGTAACCACCTCATGACTGCCAGGGCGGGACTGCATCCACTGCCAGCCGCCGGCCATGGCCGCAACGGCCAGAGCGCCCACGGCCATGGGGACCATCAACGACCGCCGCGCCCGGCGCGGCTGCGGTGGCGCCTGCGGGGGAGCCGTCGGCGGCCGCAACTGCGCGGCAATTTCAGCGATTGAACTGCGCGCCTGCGGATCGCGCCGCAGGCATCGGCGGGCGATATCAAGAAATGGATGCGGTAACGTTGGCGGAACGACTGGATCATCGCCACCGGTTCGGTCCCAAACCGGCGCCTTCTGCGTAATCACCTCGATCAGCGTCACACCGAGCGACCACACGTCCGCGGCCGTTGACATCGCATCGCCGGCCTTCTCGGGCGGATCGTAGGCCCCCGGACGGTCACCGGCATACCCTTTCTCTCCGGCCCGGCATAGCCCGTCACAAGACAGCTTTACCTGATTGCCCACCGCCATGATGTTGGCGGGTTTGATGTGCCCATGGACCAAGCCCTGACGATGCAGATAGCCCAGAGCTTCGAGCGCCGGAAGAAGCATCTCCATCGCTTCTTCCGGGGCCAGCGCGCGCTCCGGAAGTATCTGGGAGAGGTCTTCGTCGGCCGACTCCATGACCGCAAAGACCATCTCGACGCTGCCCACACGGCATCGCCCCATGTCATAGAGGCCGAGGAGATGCGAATGCGATAGTTTCGCCGACAGCTTCCAGCGCGAGAGCCAACGTTCGGCCGCGGCCTCGGATTCGGCTTCATTGAGCGGAATGAGTTTGATAGCGGCTTTTTGGTTTCTCTGCGGGCCGCGTGCCGTTTGAAAGACCGCGTGGTCTTCCCGCCCTCCCATAGGCTGACCAATCTCATAGTTGTCGAACACGCCCTGAACGGTCTGGCCTTCCCATTGTTTCCAGGTTTCCGTCATCCTGTCCTCTGTTTCTCTCCGCCGGCCCGCGGAATTCATACGGCCTGCAAAGCAAGGCTTACAGGCGCGCACAGCAAGAACATTTTTAGTTGTAAATGGCGCAATCGTGGCACAGGCTGCAACGGAAGTCGCGCAACTCTACGGGGCGCAGACAGGTTCGGCCATTGCGCTTCTTCCAACACCCGGAAGTTCCTTCAATCTGTGTGTTCTAGATGTTCCCATGAAAACCGGCGATCTGCAACCCGCATTAAGTCCCGTGAGGGCCAGTGGCCGAATGGACACTCTGCATACCAACTACCTGCCTTGCTTCTCTCCGTATTGCTATCACCCAGAACCTTCGCGGTACGCGACGATTCCGGGAGCAACGACAATCCAACTCTTATTCGTGTTTATTCGCGTTAATTCGTGGCTAATTGCTTTTGGTTGTGGCTACGTCACACTGTGCCTCCGTGGTGCGCCCTTGTCTTTCCTCCAACCCCATCTGCATCGCCTCCGCCAGATGCACCGCCTTGCGTCCGGTGGCCTGCACGATTTGCTCCCGGCAACTGAATCCGTCGCAGACAATCAGGGTCTCCGGCGATGCCTGGCGCACCGCCGGCAACAGCACCCGCTCGCCGATGGCCTGCGAGATCGCATACTTTTCTTTCTCGAAACCAAACGGCCCGGCCATGCCGCAGCAACCGGGATCGGGCGATTGAACCACGGCGCCCATGCGTCGCAACAGGGACTCTTCATGGCCCATCTTCATCAGGGCTTTCTGATGGCAATGCCCATGCAGCAACACATTTTGCTCCAGGCGTGGCGGCTCATATTTTGGCGCGAAGCGTTCCAGAAATTCGCTGAGCAAAAAGGTCTGGCGGCGCAGCCGCTCGGCGCGTGCGTCTTGAGGAAACAGGTTGCCAAGCTCATCGCGAAAGACGGACGCGCAACTCGGCTCCAGCACTACGATAGGCGTCCCGGCCTCGATAGGCCCTCTGAGAGAATCAATGATGCGCAACAGATACTGGCGCGCCCGTCCGATCATGCCAAAGTCGTACAGCGGACGTCCGCAGCACAGCCGCTCGGCCGGAATCTTCACCTTGAATCCCGCATGGGTGAGCACCGCAAGCGCAGCCTGCGCGGTTTCCGGATGGAAATAGTTATTGAACGTATCGACCCATAGAATCACTTCCTGCGTTTGCGCCCGATCAGCGGCGGGAATTCGGCCTCCCGCCAGCGGCGTTCCCCGCCGGGTTGCCCACTGGCGGAAGGTCGTGCTTGCCAGTTGTGGAAGCTGCCGCTCCGGGGCCAATCCCAGCGCCCCGCGCATGAGGTGGCTGACACCGGGTAGGTGGCCCGCAAGGTTGGCCAGGCCCGGCGCCAGCGATCCCAGATGCGCCCAGCGGTCGATCATCCCAAAGGCGTAGGCGCGTAGCGGCCGCCGCCGGCCTTCATAATAATGCGAGAGAAACTCCGCCTTCCATGTGGCCATATCGACGTTGGCCGGGCACTCCGATTTGCATGCCTTGCACGAGAGGCACAGGTCGAGCGATTCTTTTACCTGCTCGTTCTGCCATCCACCGGGCAGCACCTCGCCCTGCAGCATCTCGAACAGCAAGTGCGCCCGCCCGCGTGTGCTGTGCTCCTCTTCCATGGTCACCATATAACTGGGACACATGCCACCTTCCTGCTTGCGGCAGGCGCCCAGTCCAAGACAGCGCAGTGTGGCCTTGGCGAATGAGCCGTCATCGCCGGGAAACTTGAATTCCGTCAGCGGCTGCATCGGCTTGTAATCCGCGCCCAGACGCAGGTTCTCGGTCGGCGGATATGCGTCCACGACTTTACCGGGATTCATGCGTTGGCTAGGGTCCCACACGGCTTTGAATTCGCGGAAGGCCCCGACCAGCTCTGGCCCGAACATCTTCGGCAACAGCGCGGCGCGGGACTGTCCGTCGCCATGCTCGCCGGAAAGCGAACCGCCGTAGCCGATCACCAGATCGGCGGCCCGATCGATGAACTCGGCATAGTTGCGAATGCCGCCTTCACTCTCAAGATCAAACGTTACCCGCATGTGAACGCAGCCATCGCCGAAGTGTCCATAGAAAGCGCCGTGGTAGCGGTACTCATTCATCAGTGCGCGGATGTCACGCAGGTACGCGCCCAGCTTGGCCGGCGGCACCGCAGCATCGTCCCAGCCTTCCCACTCGGCGGGCGCGCCCGGCGCAAAGGCCGCCGCTCGCGGTCCGGATTCACGTATCTGCCATAACAGCCGCTGTTCGCTGCCTGTGTACATTCGAACATCCGGAGCACCGGGCAACTGCTTCAGCTTCGCAATCAGTCTCTGCGCCTGCTCGCCTGCGGCCGCCGGATCATCGGATCCGAATTCCACCAGCAGGAATCCACCGCCCTCGGGCAGCAGTTCAAGGTTTGGCGCGTTCTTGCGCCGTAGGCCTTCCACGATGCTGCCCTCAAAACCTTCCAGACCAATGGGCCTGAACTCCAGGACTTCCGGCACGTGATCGGCGGCGGCGAATCCGTCCTCATAGCCCAGCACCACCAGTACGCGATGCTGCGGGCTGTGAATCAACTTGACTTTCGCCTCCAGCACCACCGCGCATGTGCCTTCCGTTCCCACCAGGGCGCGGGCCACATGAAAGCCGCGTTCAGGAAGAAGCTCATCCAGGTTGTACCCTGAAACCCGGCGTGGAATTTGCGGGTAGTGGGCGCGGATGCGCGCGCTGTGCTCGTTGACCAGCGCCTGCAGCCGGCCATAGATTTTGCCGCGCCTTCCGCCCTGGGCGATGATCGCCACGAGGTCAGGCGCCGGAGTTGCGCCTACGGTCATCTGCGTGCCGTCGTAGAGCACAATCTTCAACTCTTCGACGTTATCGACGGTCTTGCCGCCCAGCAGTGAATGCGCTCCGCAGGAATTGTTGCCGATCATGCCGCCGACGGTGCAGCGGTTATGCGTGGAAGGATCAGGCGCAAAGATCAACTGGTGCGGCCGCAACGCGGCTTGCAACGAATCAAGCACGATGCCCGGCTGCACCCGCGCCCACTTCTCACCGGGATTCACTTCCAGCACATGGTTCATGTACTTGGTGGAATCGAGCACCACGGCTACATTGCAGCACTGGCCGGCCAGGCTGGTGCCCGCGCCGCGCGGCAACAATGGAGCATCAAACTTCCGGCAGGCGGCCACCGCCGCAATCACGTCCTCGACATCCCGTGGGACGACCAGACCAATGGGGATCTGGCGATAATTCGAGCCATCGGTCGCATACAGCGCCCGGCTGCCGCGATCAAATCGCACCTCACCCCGGACGCTGCGCCTCAGCGCAGCTTCCAGCTCCGCCGCCTGCGCGAAAGAATCCACCGGCTTGGCATGAGAACTCGGCGGTAATGGAGTGTTAGACATCAGCACCTAGGATCAAAAGCGCACCACGGAGGCACGGAGAAGAACAAGAACAGGTATTCGGTATTCGGTACGTGATATTTAGTTTTGGTATTGAGTCGAAAAAAAACGCGAGTTTAGCTTGATTCGGCGATACCTCGGATCAACCACAAATACCAACTACCGAATACCAACTACCTGTTCTTGTTCTTCTCCGTGCCTCCGTGGTGAATCTTGGTTTTTTGCCGGTCCTACGAGGCTCTCCATGGCCGCCGCCACACCGCAATCTTTGTGTGGCACCTTCGCCAGCCGCAGCCCCATCTCCACCCCACACAACGTCCCGGCCAGCGTCAGGTCGTTAAAGTGTCCGAGATGTCCGATACGGAAAACCTTGTGCGCCAGCTTCGAAAGTCCGGTTCCCAGCGACATATCGAAGTTCTCGAGGATCACTTGCCGCAACTGATCGGCGTCATGGCCTTCCGGCATCATCACCGCCGTAAGCGAATTCGAATACTCAAGAGGCTCCTCACACAGGATTCCGAGGCCCCATGCGCGCACCGCCGCCCGCGTCGCTTCTCCATGCCGCGCATGGCGGGCGAACACGTTGGCGAGCCCTTCTTCTTTCAGCATGATCAGGGCTTCGCGCAAGCCATAGAGAAGGTTGGTGGCCGGTGTGTAAGGAAAGAATCCCTCGCGGTTGGGCTTGAGCATCTCCTGCCAGTCCCAGTAGTAGCGCGGCAGCTTCGCCTGCCGGTTGGCGGCCAGCGCCTTCTCCGAGACGGCGTTGAAACTCAAACCCGGAGGAAGCATCAGTCCTTTCTGCGAACCTCCGACCGTCACATCCACGCCCCAGGCATCATGCCGGTAATCGATCGACCCCAAAGAAGAAATGGTATCGACCATCAGCAGCGCCGGATGCTTCACCCGGTCCATGGCCGCGCGCATCTCCGGGATGCGGCTGGCGGCGCCCGTGGAGGTTTCGTTGTGTACCACCATCACAGCCTTGAAAGCATGTTGCGTGTCTCTGGATAGATGCGCTTCCGCTTCGGCGGAAGAAGCGCCTCTGCGCCAGTTCCCGGGAACATACTCCACCACCAGGCCCAGGCGCTCCGCCACCTGTTTCCATAAGCTGGAAAAGTGGCCGGTCTCGAACATCAGCACGCGGTCGCCGGGATCCAGGGTGTTCACTATCGCCGCTTCCCATGCCCCGGTGCCCGATGCGGGAAAGACAATTACCGGCCCGGCAGTCTGAAAAACAGCCCGCAGGCCCTCAAGGACTTCCCGGCCCAACTCGGCAAATTCCGCCCCGCGATGGTCGATGACCGGACGCCCCATAGCGCGCAGCACACGGTCGGGGACATTCGTAGGGCCGGGAATCTGAAGAAAATGTCGTCCTGTATGGATCATGGGAACCTCCGTGTAGGCTCAAGGAACATTTCATTATTCACTAAAACGCTCGTGAAAGGACAGCCTGACGAGAGTACGGCAAAAATCTTTGAAACACGGCGCAACGAGTTGCAACGAAAACCTTTGAAACACAGAGGAACAGAGGAAGCAGAGGATTTTGGGGTTGTGAGACGCGTCTAGAAACGGTCGTTGGCATCAGGCATCCGCTGGGCAGACCTACAGTCTTCGCGGTTCGCAGGGGTTTTTTCTGCGGTTCAATCTTTTTGATCTTCCTTTGCGTCCTTCGCGTACTTTGCGGTGGATTGTTTTTGGGTTGTGGTTACGTCGCACTATCCCCCACAGATTTTTGGCTTTCGCTCCTCCGCCGCCACGCCACCACCAGCCGTATGTCGTCGTAAGTAATTTCCTCCGGCAGTGCGTCTTTGAGCGTCTTCAGTCTTTCCATGCCATGTTCCGAACATGCCGCCTGGATCTTGGCCTGTTTCTCGATATCGACCCAGTCCGGGTGAAACTCCACTTCGCCCCGCTCGATCATGGAGCTGACCAACTCGATCACGCTGCCCATCTGGCGTCCGCGAAGCTTCGCGATCTCGGTGAGGCTGTGGCCTTTGGCAATCAACTGCAGCGTCTCTTCCGCCGGCTTTTTCTTGCCAGGTGAATCCTCGGCCCGCGCGCCATCGCTGAATTTCTTCAGAGCAATCAGTATCCGCTCTCCATACAACTCGGTCTTACGCTCACCGAATCCGTGGATCCCGCGCAACTGGGCTAGCGTGCGCGGCTGTGCATGGCACAGCTCTTCGAGCGAGGTGTCATGCATCACCACAAACGCCGGAATCCCTTGCTTCTTGGCTTCCGCGCGCCGCCACTCACGCAAATAATCTCGTAGTTCGCTGTTGGCGGGCGTGGCCGTCGAATTGGGCGAAGAACTGGAGCGCTGCGCGGACGCCGCCGCCGGGTTCAACCTGCGCCCTCCCGCCGCGGACACCTTCGGCTTCCCCGATCCGGGCTTCCAGATGGGCGCTGCTTCCTGCAGCCATTCCGGGGTTGAGCCGCAGACATCGCACGCCGAACACGAGTTCCATTTAGGGGTCTCGCCGAAATGGGTGCAGATCTGGCGATGGCGGCACTTCGACAGTTCAGCATAACGGCGAATCTCGTGATAGCGCTGCCACGCACGCTCTTTTTCCGCCGGATCGGTGATGTTGTCGATGAAATACGCCAGCAGCCCCACATCGCGCTTTTGCCACAGCAGCAGGCAATCGGCAGGCAGGCCATCGCGTCCGGCGCGTCCGGCTTCCTGGTAATACTGCTCGACCGACTTGGGCAGCGCCAGGTGAATCACGGAGCGCACCGCGGCCTTGTTGATGCCCAGCCCGAAAGCCAGAGTGCCCACCAGCACCCGTACCTCGTCCGACATCCAGCGCTCCTGATTGCGCCGCCGCGTGTCGGTCTCCATCTTGCCGTGATAGGCCAGTGCCGGAATTCCCCGCCCTTCCAATAAACCCACGGTGTTTTCGACTCGCTGGATGGTGGGCGCGTACACAATCACGTTGCTGCCGGAATAGCTTTCCAGTGCCTTCACCAGTAGTTCGGTTTGCTCCCACTCCTGGCACTCTCTGACCAGATAGCGCAGGTTCGCCCGATGAAAGCTGGCAATATACTTATGCGGATCGCGCAGCCGAAGCTGGTCGATGATGTCGTGCCGCACCTGGCGGGTGGCGCTGGCCGTAAAGGCCGCGATGGTGCAATCGGGGAAATCGTTACGCAGCGCGCTCAGCTTACGGTACTCAGGCCGGAACTCGTGTCCCCATTCGGAAATGCAGTGGGCTTCGTCGATGGCAAACAGCGAAACCGGCACGCGCTTCAGCCAGCCCATCGTATCCTGGCGGGCCAGCCGTTCGGGTGACAGATACAACAACCGGTACTGGCCTTCCATGGCCTTGCGCGTGATTCTGAATTGCTCGTCGCCCGCCTGGGAGCTGTTCAGCATGCCCGCAGCCAGCCCCATCTGCGCCAGTTGCGCCATCTGGTCCTGCATCAGGGCGATCAGCGGCGAGATCACCACCACTGTCTTCTGCGGCAGCAGGGCAGCCGGCAAC